>Ga0153915_10002846_pt1 | contig 15807 bp, 11 predicted proteins | sample Opewatmetagenome_2_FD_107003 | JGI IMG/M metagenome (GOLD analysis project Ga0153915, IMG submission 107003) | Freshwater wetland microbial communities from Ohio, USA - Open water 3 Core 3 Depth 3 metaG | ecosystem: Environmental > Aquatic > Freshwater > Wetlands | place: USA: Ohio, Lake Erie...
CAATGTTGAATTCGGTAGCGAGCGCATTCCCCGTAGCTTGCTGCGGGGTAAGCGAGCGAATACAGAATCATAATTTTCCTTAAGAATCGAAGATTCTCCGTGGCTTGCCGCGGAGAGCTTCAATAATTCAGTGACCTGAATGATTTACACTTCATTGTAATCTAAAAAAGTGGATAAATGAAGAAGAACTGTATAAATTGGTAATTATAATAATTATGGACAAAATTAAATGAGTGAGCCTGAAAATAAGACTATAGGTGAAATATCGGCAATAGTAAGGTATTTCAATATGTGGTTTTTGCTGGGATGGTACGATATCAAACAGCGATACCGCCGATCGATTATCGGACCTTTCTGGATAACCTTAAGCACCGGGGTTATGGTATGCGCTATCGGTTTTATGTTTTCCAATATTTTTAAATCATCGATTCAGGAGTTCCTGCCGTATTTTGCAGCGGGGCAGACTGTGTGGCTCTTTATTTCAACGCAGATAACAGAATCCTGCTCAACATTTGTTCAGTATAAATCAATAATAAAGCAGATGTCTGTTCCCCTGTCCGTTCACGTAATGCGCAAATTATGGAATAATCTCATTCTTTTCGGACATAATTTTCTTATCATAATTATCATTTTGCTTATATATAATAAGTTTTCCTGGATGACCCTGCTGGCAATTCCGGCATTTATTCTTGTTTTAATTCTACTTTTTCTTATATCCGTCATGCTCGGTATTGTCTGCACCAGATTCAGGGATATCACTCAGATTGTCGCAGTCTTTATTCAACTGATTTTTTTCTTTACACCGATTCTATGGATGAGAAAAGTATTGTCCGGCGGGCATTCATGGGTTACTGATTTTAATCCGTTTTATCACATTGTTGAAATTGTCCGCTCGCCGCTGCTTGGAGTTGCTCCTTCATGGATTCTCTGGCTCTATATGCTGGCATACATTGCCGTAGCGTCTGTCATGGCCATATTTATTCTGAAAAAATTCGGACATCGCGTGTCGTACTGGTTATAGGTGAAATTATGTCTCTGATAAGGGCCGCAAACCTGATAATAGATTACCCTATATTCGATTCTTCAAGCCGTTCATTAAAAAAAACGCTTATAAGAGCTGCAACCGGAGGCCGTATAGCAAATGACTCTCGCGGTATCAGCGTACGCGCTATTGACGGTATTTCATTCTCAGTAGAACATGGTGAGAGGGTTGGTTTGATGGGGAGTAACGGGGCCGGCAAATCCACACTTCTCAGGGCGCTTGCGGGCGTATATGCTCCCACAGATGGCAGTTTGCTGGTCAAAGGATCCGTTGCTTCACTGCTCGATCTGTCGTTGGGCATGGATGGGGAATTTACCGGTTATGAGAATATTTTTATACGTTGCGTTCTCATGGGGATTCCGCGGTCAGTGATAAAAAAACATGTTGATGAGATCATCGAGTTTTCGGAACTGGGCGACTATATAAAAATGCCGATGCGCACCTATTCTTCGGGAATGCACCTGCGATTATCTTTTTCCGTATGCACGGCGTTTCCTGCTGATATTGTTCTTATGGACGAATGGCTTGCAGTAGGAGATGCTGAATTCAGCAAAAAAGCGGAAGACAGGCTCAGAGAATTTATCAAAAAATCTTCGATATTGGTTTTAGCTTCACACTCAGCGGAACAGGTAAAAAAGATATGTAATCGGTTAATAATTATGGAACATGGCAGCATATTAAAGGATGGGCCGATTTGATTCGCGCATATTTATTTTACATATTTACTCTGCTGTGATGTTTGGTATTTCAGGTTATATTTGTTATTTAAATGATCAGGCAATTGACAATATTTTTGCATTATTCCGGAAAAATTCCGAAAAAGGAAGTTTGGTGTCAAATATCATAAAAGAGGTTAGCTGAATGGAAAGACGCACATTTAAAACGTTATCAATTGTTGTGCCTGTTTACAACGAAGAAAGGTATCTCGAAGCTGTCATCGACAAAGTTATTGCTCAGCCGCTTCCCTGTGGTCTGGAACGGGAATTGATTATGATTAACGACGCATCCCGGGATGACTCATGGAAAATCATGCAGTCATTGCCGGATAAATTTCCATCTGTTAGATTTCAATTAATTAATAAGCCGGTAAATGAAGGAAAAGGCGCGTCATTGAGGGACGGTTTTGCCAACGTTACCGGAGATATTGTTATCGTTCAGGATGCCGATTTTGAGTACGATCCCGCGGATTACCCCAAATTATTGCAGCCTATTCTGGACGATAAGGCCGATGTTGTTTTCGGGAGCCGTTTTGTCGGCGAGCCTCATCGGGTGATGTATTTCTGGCATCAGGTTGCCAATAACACACTGAATCTCCTTTCCAATATGCTTACCAATCTGAACCTGACAGACATGGAGGTATGTTATAAGGTTTTCGTGCGTGACGTAGTTGATCAAATTAAAATCAAAAGTCCGCGATTTGGAGTCGAACCGGAGATCACGGCAAAAATAGCCCGCATGAGATTAAACGGAAAAAGATTGCGGGTATATGAAACGGGCATTTCCTATTCCGGGCGTACTTATGAAGAAGGTAAGAAAATTGGCTGGAAAGATGCCGTATCGGCTGTGATACAGATTATCCGTTTCCGTTTTATGGATTAAATCACAAATTTCCCGGTTCCTTTCCATTCATATAAAAATGGATGAAACATGGTGTCAAATAAAGGACGTATCGGCGTTATCGGCGCGACCAGCATAATTGGCGAATATTTATTGCCTTTATTAGTTGAAGCGAGTTGGGATATAGTGGCGTTTTCACGCCAGAGTCGATATGGCAACCAACTGGAAAATTTTCCGGTTACCTGGCAGGTGCTTTCCCCATCCAAATTAACCGCTGTCAATGATATTTATCAGAAAGAAAAACAGATAACTCATTGGATTATTCTGGCGCCTATTGAAGTCTTGCCGGAATATTTCCCGATGCTCTTATCTTGCGGTGCCAGACATGTCGTGGCGGTTTCATCAACAAGCATATTTACCAAGAGAGATTCTTCTGAACCCATGGAAAGAAAATTGGCGGAGAATCTGGCTGAACGTGAGGAGCGTTTATCTTCCTGGGCGAAGACAAATAAATTAACTTTTACGATACTGAGGCCAACCCTTATTTACAGTCCGGGGCGTGATAGAAATATAAGTGTGATAGCCGCTTTTATACGGCGGTTTTCTTTTTTTTGTGTGTTTGGGACTGCGGGTGGGCTTCGGCAGCCGGTGCATGCACAGGATGTGGCATCGTGCTGTGTGGCTGCGCTGAGCGCAAAGGCGGCGGTTAATCAGAGCTATAATATATCCGGCGGAGAAATAATCAACTACAGGGAAATGATCTGCCGCATTTTTTCGGCGCTTGATAAAAAACCGCGATTTGTCAAATTCCCTCTTTGTCTTTTCCAGCTGGCGGTGTTCTTATTGCGAATAATTCCGCGATTCAGACACTGGTCGGCCGCTATGGCTCAAAGAATGAATCGGGATATGATTTTTGATCACACTCAGGCCAGCCGGGATCTTAATTTTTCTCCCCGCAATTTTCAGCTGAACAAAGAGGATTTCCTGAGGGAACGGGAGTGAATGATATTTTACGAATTTTTATGGAGTAATAATGCCTGAGTTTTCAATAGTCATTCCTCTTTATAATAAAGGCAGGCATATAGCGAGGGCGCTCAATAGCGTGTTGGTCCAGTCAGTGCAGGATTATGAAATTATTGTAGTTGATGACGGATCAACAGATGACGGTGCTGAAATTGTCAAAGGTTTTTCTGATAATCGCATTCGTCTTATACGGCAGGCGAATGCCGGTGTTTCCGTTGCGCGTAATAAAGGTATAGAGTGCGCGGGCGCAGGGCTCATTGCTTTTCTTGATGCCGATGATTACTGGAAACCGGATTATTTAAAAACAATAAAGAGACTTTGTAATTACTATTCCGAAGCGGGGTTGTATGCAACCGCTTATGAAGTTGCTATGCGGGGAGGAATTATCTTCGTTCCCCGATTCAATGGCATACCCAAAGCGCCGTGGGAGGGAATTATTACGGATTATTTTAAAGCTGCCTTAGGCAATCCCCCCTTGTCTACGTCGGCAACGGTTGTAAAAAAGGTTGTATTTGAGAAAGTTGGAGTTTTTCCTCCCGGTGTAACAAGAGGTGAAGATGCGGATATGTGGGCAAGAATTGCTTTCGATTATCCTCTCGCTTTCAGTAACTCTTTGAATACGGTGTATTGCCGTGATGCTGATAACAGGGCTTGCAGTGTTCCCAATACCGAACGTGATCCTGTTATATTGCAAACAATGAGAAAGGCGATTCAAAGCATGAATATACGCGGGGAAAGAAGATACTACATGAAAGAATATATGAATCTGGAAATGCTGGCGCTGGCCAGAGCTTTTGCGGAAATGAATGATCTGTCTGTCGCAAGGTCTATTTTGACAGAATGCAGAACAAAATATTTTTTGAAAAAGAAATTGCTTTTATTAATTTTCTGCTTTCTGCCGAAAACTGTAAGACGTGCCTTGATTTTACTGAATAAATTATTAAGAGAAATTGTTTTGTATAGATTGGCATATTATTTTCTTTGGAGAGGAAGAAGAGAAAGAGCGTTGAATGCATAAACGATCAGTCGTTTAACATCAATGATTGTAATTTTTTAAATATGAATAAAAGACCAACCCTTTCAGTTATAACCCCCATTTATAATGGCGCTGATTTTGTGGCGCGGTGTTATAAAAATCTGCTCGAGCAGTCATTTGAAAACTGGGAATGGGTTGTTGTTGACGATGGTTCAACTGATAACACGGCGGAAATTGTTCAAAAAATAAAAGACGCTCGCGTCCGTTTATTTTCATACAAACAAAATAAAGGGCGCGGATACGCGCGGAACCTGGCAATCAGAGAATCCACGGGGGATTGGATTGTCATATGGGATGTTGATGATCTTAATTTCCCGGAACGCCTCGAGACCATTGAAAAAGCGAGACTGCAGAACTATGATTTTTTCTGCTCATATTCAGTGGTTGTGGATAATAATATGAGAATAAAAGGCGTCAGAGGATTTCATAAGCCTTCAGGCTGTCTGCCCAAAACATTTGTTCATATAACTCTTGCCCTGAAAAAAGAAATCGCAAAAAGCATTAAATACAAAATGACCGAAGGAATTGGCGGGGCTGCTGAGGATGCCAGGATTTTATGGATACTTCCTTTAAAATACAAAGGATTATGGTTTGAAGATGCGTTGACAATTTATCAAGAGGACAGGGATGTTAATTTGAGGAAAACAATTGATACAAATATAGCGCATTTGCAGACATTAAAAGAACTCAGGCGTGAGGGAGTATTGAAATCCGGATACAAATATTACGTTACAATAGTAAAATATTTTATAAAAATAATCATTCTTGGCATCATAAAAGTATATCCGAAACTTTATTTAATATCTTTAAATCTAAGAGATTACGGTCAGTTAGAAAGCAGCTGGAAATTGTCATCGGATAAAATTGATTTTATCAAAAAAGCAGTAAGCGGGAAAGATGATTCTGTATGTATGTAAATAACATAAGTTCAGGAACAAGTCCTTTGATAATTCATGCTCCGGGACTGCAACACAGCATAAGAAAAAAAATTATCCATATGTCTATTAATCCTTACTGGATACCGATCGTAAAAAATTGGGAACAGGAAGCGCCCTTGCCGTGCCGGAAGGAAACAAAAGATGAATTGACAATCATCACCTGGAATTCCACAGGCGTAAAAGGATATTGTGAACTTTCTCTGGAACGGCTGGGAGCAAGTTATTTATGCCTTGGGAAAAATATTAAAAAATGGCGTTTTATAGATAAAATAACTTCCGTACTGGAAATTATAGATTCAATTAAAACTCCCTATGTGATGGCGCTGGATTGTTTTGATGTTCTTGTGCTGCGCGACCCTTATGAGGCTGTGGAAAAATTTAAAAAAACGGGTTGCGACATGCTTTTTAACGGAGAGAAGAATTATCATCCCGATTTAGGAGTAATGACAATCGGAAATTACTCGATTACCGATAAATGGAAAAAATATGAAAAAAGTATTGCGAAAAGCGAGTGGAAATTTCTTAATGCCGGAGCGTTAATAGCGAAAACAGAATTCTATAAAGAGTTTCTGATAAAATCACTTGAACGTCATGAAGCAATAAAAGATAATCCGGAATCTCTTCAACTTCCGCATGATCCGGTATATAAAAAATATCCTGATTATAAAGTCAGCAATGATGATCAGTTGATAGACCACTGGATTTATAACGATTTTTATCCGAGAGTTATGATTGATTATGAAATGGAGATTTTTTTTAATACAGTTTTTACCGTGTTGGATAAAAACAAGCTGGTAATTCCCGATAGTGTATTTAAAGGTTATGAAGCGCTTAAATACAGCGTAAAAGTAAGCGCTCTGGGGATTTTATTAAAAATTTATTTTATTTTTTCGAAAATGCGGATTGTTCCGGTAATCATAAAAAATCTTTTTAGAAAAAAATAAAACTATCGAATCGCGCGATCCGTGTTTATTCCAGAGACGCATAATTTGTATATGATGGGGTTTTACAGGATATGTCCAGAATATCAATTATAACTGTTTGCATGAATAGCGCGGCCACAATTAGAGATACTCTGGAATCCATTGCACTGCAATCGCACAAGAATCTGGAACACATTATTATTGACGGCGGTTCGACGGATGGGACATTGGCTGTTATTAAGGAATGGAAGAAATATCCTGTCCATCTCATCAGCGAGCCGGATAATGGTATATATGACGCAATGAATAAGGGCATCAGGATCGCAACCGGCGATATTGTCGGAATACTTAATTCTGATGACTTGTATTACGATTCTCATGTGCTGGAGAATGTTTCCACGGTTATGAATGACCCTTCCGTTGATGCGTGTTATGCTGATTTAATTTATGTTGATAAAAATAATCTCAATAAAATAATCAGGTATTGGAAGTCATCTGATTTTAAAAAAGGATTATTTTCCAGAGGCTGGATGCCGCCCCATCCTACATTTTTCATCCGCCGTTCCATCTACAAAAAATATGGTCTGTTTGATTTGAATTATCCGCTGGCTGCTGATGTTGAGTTACTGGCAAGATTTTTGGAAAAATTTCAGATTAAAACAGTTTACATTCCCAAAATATTTATAAAAATGAGATTCGGCGGAGTGTCGAATAATTCAGTTGTTAATATTATAAAACAAAATATTTTGATTTATAAGGCCTGTAAAAAAAATGATGTTCAAATATCTCCGTTCTCATTCTTTATTTTAAAAATTACTTCCAGGGTGAAACAATTTTGTGCCAGACCGGCGATATAAGTAACATGTTGAATTAATTTAAGATATTTATAGAAGCAATTTCCCCGGACAAATATAATTTTATCTTGACAACAGGTATAATCTTGTGCCGATATTAAGGTATGAAAATATAAATATCTTGTAATAATCAAGGAGGTTGAAAAGTAAATTTATGGGCAAGAAATATGTATACTCTTTCTCGGAAGGATATGGGAAAAGCAAGAATATTTTGGGAGGCAAGGGAGTCGGACTTGCGGAAATGGCTCATCTTAAAATTCCTATTCCGCCGGGTTTTACTATTACAACGGAAGTTTGCACGGCTTTCTATGCGAATAAAGGCCGTTATCCTCAAGGATTAAAAGAACAGGTTTTAAATGCCTTGCGGAAGATGGAGAAGGATTCGGGGACGAAATTCGGCGATCCGAAGAATCCTCTTTTGTGTTCCGCGAGGTCAGGCGCGCGTTCCAGCATGCCCGGCATGATGGAAACCGTATTGAACATCGGTCTTACCTCGAAAACCATTTCCGGAATGATTGAGAAAACGAAAAATCCCCGTTTCGTCTGGGATTCCTACCGCCGCCTGATTCAGATGTATTCAGACGTAGTTATGGAAAAAGCTGAAGGTATTGAACCGGAAGAGGGTATGGGCGTGCGTCAGCAATTGGAACGCGAACTTGCATCTATGAAAGTCCGCCGCAATGCCAAAACGGATGTTGATCTTACGGATAAGGATCTTGCCGAACTTACCGAAATTTACAAAGCTAAAGTAAAAGCCGTTCTAGGCAAACCGTTTCCCGATGACGCCATGGAGCAATTGTGGGGCGCGATCGGCGCGGTCTTTAAAAGCTGGAACGGTAAGCGAGCCATTTCCTACAGAAGGATTGAAGGCATTCCCGATGATTGGGGTACTGCGGTTAATGTGCAGGCTATGGTGTTCGGTAATATGGGCGATAATTCAGCTACCGGCGTGGCCTTTACCCGCAATCCGGCTACTGGTGAGAACAAATTTTACGGCGAGTGGCTGCCCAACGCTCAGGGCGAAGATGTCGTGGCTGGAATCCGCACACCTAATCCGATAAACGAAGAAACCCGCCAGGTGGACGATGTCGAAGGACATCCTTCTCTGGAGAAGGCCATGCCTAAAGCTTATGCCCAGATTAATAGTATTCGCAATAAACTGGAAGCTCACTTCAAGGATATGCAGGACCTGGAATTCACCATTCAGGACGGTCGCGTCTGGATGCTGCAAACGCGTACCGGCAAACGCAATGGTCCCGCCGCAGTGCGTATGGCTGTGGAAATGTACAAAAAGAAGATGATCAGCGCCGCCGAAGCGATTTCCCGCGTGACTCCGTCACAGCTTGATGAAATGCTTCATCCGATGGTTGATCCGAAAGCCGAAGTATCGGCGGAATTTCTGGTCAAAGGCCTGCCTGCCGGTCCCGGCGGAGCTGTGGGACAGGTTGCTTTTACATCGGAAGTTGCGATGGAATGGAAAAAAGAGGGTAAAAAAGTCATCCTTGTTCGTGAGGAAACCAATCCTGAAGATGTGGAAGGCATGCGCGCGGCCGAAGGCATTCTGACTGCCCGCGGCGGTATGACTTCGCACGCGGCGCTGGTTGCCCGCGGTTGGGGCAAATGCTGTATTGTCGGCGCCGGCACTCTGCATGTTGATATTCCACAGAAGGTAATGAAGGTTGACGGCAAGACAGTGCGTGAAGGTGAATTTGTTACGCTCAACGGAACCAGGGGACTCGCTTACATCGGCGCTTTGCCGATGATCAGCGGCGCCGAGAATGATGTAAATTTTGCCGCTTTCATGAAGCTTTGCGATTCTATCCGGCGTCTGAAAATCCGCACCAACGCTGAAACGCCGAAAGATGCCGCCAAGGCTGTGCAGTTCGGCGCAGAAGGTATCGGACTTTTCCGCACCGAGCACATGTTCTATGGCGAGAACAGTGAGCAACCGCTGTTTTATCTGCGCAAGATGATTATTTCGGACAATGAGGAACAGCGCCGCGCGGCTCTGGATGAATTGTTCCCGTTTGTCAAAGGCTTTATTAAAAAGACAATTGAAGCAATGGGCGGAAGACCGGTGACCATACGTCTTCTGGATCCTCCTTTGCATGAATTCGTGCCGGAGAATCCCGAGGAAAGACAGCGTCTTGCGGATAGTCTTGGTATTTCGATAAGCGACCTCAATTCCCGCGCGGAAAAATTACACGAGACCAATCCTATGATGGGACATCGCGGCGTGCGTTTGGGTATTACCTATCCCGAAATAAGCGAAATGCAGATCCGCGCCATTCTGGAAGGAGCGGCTGAGCTGATCAAAGAAGGCCAAAAGGCATTCCCTGAAATAATGATTCCTGTTGTCTGCGATGTGGAGGAATTTAAGAATCAGGCGGCTATTGTGAAAAAAGTTTATCCGGAAGTATGTGCAAAATACGGCCTGAAAAAAATGCCTTACATGGTGGGAACAATGATCGAGATTCCGCGTGCGGCATTACTTGCCGACAAGATTGCCGAGGAAGCTGAATTCTTCAGCTTCGGAACGAACGATCTTACCCAGATGACCTACGGTTTCAGCCGGGACGATGTCGGCGCGTTTGTGCCCGGATATCTGGCCAGGAAAATTATTCCCGTTGATCCTTTCCAGATCCTTGATCAGTCCGGCGTCGGCCAACTGATACAGATGGGCGTGGAAAGAGGCCGTAAGACACGGAAAGATTTGAAGGTCGGTATTTGCGGCGAGCACGGCGGAGAGCCATCCAGCGTTATGTTCTGCCACGGTGTGGGTATGAATTACGTTAGTTGTTCACCCTATCGCATACCGATTGCGCGTCTGGCTGCGGCTCAGGCCGTTATCAATGAGAAAAAGAATTTGCCTGCGCCGAAAGCAAAGACAAAGGCAGCGGCAAAGCCCACGGTAAAAGTAAAAACAAAAGCGAAAGTAAAAGCGAAAAAATCACGAAGGTAATTAACCATAGAGCGCCGGATATGGCAGTCCGGCGCTCAGATTAATTGAAAAAAGGGAAAAATTTTATGGAAATAGCTGTGAAAAACGAGAAATTGAAAAAATGGGTGGAAGAAGTCGCCCAAATGTGCACGCCCGATAAAATATACTGGTGTGACGGTTCTAAAAAAGAATACAACGAATTGATGTCGCAGATGGAAAAAAGCGGCATGGCAATAAAGCTGAAGAAAAGAAGAAACAGCTTTTTGTTCCGATCCGATCCCTCGGATGTGGCCAGGGTGGAAAACCGGACTTATATCAGCACGCCTCAGCAGGCCCAGGCCGGTCCGACAAACAACTGGGTCGCGCCGGATGAGTTAAAGGCAACGATGAAATCCCTTTATAAGGGATGCATGAAGGGACGCACGATGTATGTGATTCCTTTTTCCATGGGGCCGATTGACTCACCAATTGCTAAAATCGGCATAGAAATAACCGACAGCCCCTACGTCGTCTGCAACATGCACATTATGACCCGTGTGGGCAAAAAAGTCCTCAGAAAGCTGGGTAAGAAGGGTGAATTCATTCACTGTCTGCACTCCATCGGAGCTGCACTTGAGCCGGGACAGAAAGATGCTTCCTGGCCCTGCGCTCCTATCGAGAAGAAATACATAAGTCACTTTCCTGATGAAAATCTGATCTGGTCATATGGTTCGGGTTACGGCGGCAATGCTCTTCTCGGAAAAAAATGTCTGGCTCTGCGTATCGCGTCGGCCATGGCCAAACGGGAAGGCTGGATGGCGGAACATATGCTGATTCTGCGGCTGACCAGCCCGGAAGGCAAGCAATATCACATTGCCGCGGCTTTCCCTTCTGCCTGCGGCAAGACCAATCTGGCCATGTTGCAGCCGACCATTGAAGGCTGGAAATGCGAATGCATAGGCGACGATATAGCGTGGATGAAAATCGGACCCGACGGGCGGCTTTACGCGATAAATCCCGAGGCCGGGTTTTTCGGCGTGGCGCCGGGTACATCGTACGGTTCCAATCCCATGGCGATGGATACAATAAAGAAAAATGTAATCTTTACGAACTGCGCCCTGACCGACAAAGGCGATATCTGGTGGGAGGGAATGGACGGCAAACCGCCCAGGCACGCAATAGACTGGAAAGGACAGGATTGGCCGAACGAGAAAAAGGAAGTGGCCGCCCACGCCAACGCGCGTTTTACAGCGCCGGCTTTTCAATGTCCGGTCATCTGTCCGGATTGGGAAAAACCGGAAGGCGTGCCGATTGATATTTTTGTTTTCGGCGGACGCCGCGCTGGGGTTGTGCCTCTGGTTAATGAAGCCTATAGTTTTGACCACGGCGTTTTTCTGGGAGCTACCGCTTCTTCGGAAACCACTGCCGCCAATATCGGCGCAGTGGGAAATTTAAGACGCGATCCTTTCGCGATGCAGCCGTTTTGCGGATATAACATGGGTGATTATTTCCAGCACTGGCTTGATATGGGCGATAAACTTGGCGATAAGGCGCCGCGGGTATTTTATGTAAACTGGTTTAGAAAAACTCCTGATGGCCGGTGGCTCTGGCCCGGTTTCGGTGAAAACAGCAGGGTGTTGAAATGGATGTGCGAACGGATAGACGGCAAGGCTGATGCGGTCAAAACACCGATAGGTATACAGCCGACGCTTGACGGCCTTGATCTGCGGGAGATGAACATTGATATGCAGGATGTTAAAGCTTTGTTGCACATTGACATAGAGGCGTGGAGAGCGGAAATTCCCGACATTGAAAAACATTTTTCACAGTTTGGCAACCGTCTGCCGGAAAGACTAAAAAAGCAGTTTGAAGCTCTTAAAGAAAGACTGGGGTGATTTTCAGAAAGTAAAAAAGCTCTGATTTTTCTTTATTTCAATTTATATCCGCGGCAACAGTAAATAAGTGAGGGGACTGCGAATGATTTTCGCTGTCCCCTCTTTTTATGTTCCGTAAGGTTCATTTTCATGGGATGTTACAGCAGGAAGTATCGTAAAAAAATGGATAAACTGTTGACAGGAATAAAAATTTCCCCGTTGCTGTTTCCTCTCGAATTTATCTTTGACAGCCTTACGGTTTTACAATATACAATATGCGGTTATTTTTATATTAAGAATTTCCTTAAGGATTAATAATTTATGAAGAAACTGTTTCTGCTTATACCAGTAATCTTGCTTATTAGTCTTATTATAGGCTGCTCGAAGCTGGGCAACCCTTCTGTCGATGACACTTCTCCGACTGTATCTTCGGTAGCCCCGTCAAATGGTGCTACAGGTATCGCTAGTGGAGCTAACGTCACGGTAACCTTCAGCGAATCAATGAATGAATCAGTCACGCAGGAAGCATTTACTATAAGTCCAGCGGTGAGCGGAGACTTTAGCTGGAGTGGAAATACGATGACTTTTGCTCCAGACATTTTGGCATATAATACGGAATACACCTGCACTGTGAGTACCGATGCAAAAGATCCGGCCGGAAATTACCTTGCGTCCACGTACACGTGGAGCTTTAAAACTGCATATTCCGGTGACACAACCGCGCCAACTATATCTTCAGTAACCCCGTCAAATGGTGCTGCAAATATTGCTACCATACCTACCATCGTCGCAGCTTTTAACGAGGAAATGAATGAATCATCCGCGCAAGAAGCATTTACTATAAGTCCATCTGTGAGCGGAGACTTTAGCTGGAATGGAAATACAATGACTTTTACTCCCGGTAGTGAGTTGTCCACGGATACTACATACACCTGCTCTGTAGGTACAGGAGCACAAGACTTGACTGGAAATTCCCTTGCATCCGCGAAGACATGGAGCTTTACAACAGAATCTACTAACGTAACTGCGCCAACCGTAATTTTAGTAAACCCGTCTGATTATGCTACTGAGATTGCTGTTTCATCTGCGGTTTTGCTGACCTTCAGCGAGGGGATGAATGAATCATCCGTCCAAAGCGCGTTTTCTATAAGTCCGTCGGTGTCGGGAAACGTCGACTGGACTGGAAATACAATGACGTTCACTCCGAACAGTGAGTTGTCCACGGATACTACATACACCTGCACTGTGGGTACCGGTGCGACGGATCTTGCAGGAAACCCGATGGCTGCAGAGTACACGTCGAGTTTTACAACAGTACTTACTGTTGCGCCAACTGTAGTTTCCGTATCGCCATCGGAGGGTGCTGCGGATGTTCCTGTTACAACATCTGTGCTTTCAGCAACATTCAGCCAGCCAATGGATACATCCAGCTTCACAGCTTCTACAAATCCGACTCTGAAAGGAACTACAAGCTGGGATGCTTTAAGTAAAACAGTGACCTTAACCATTGATGGCAATCTGGCCTCGAGTACGACATACACGTGCGCTGTGAGAGCGGAAAACGTAGCAGGAACCAACATGGAATCAGTGAAACAATGGAGCTTTACAACAGCGCCATAGGTTGCCGGATTGGCAAAAACAGTTTCTTCCGATGACCCTGATTGCAATTTCCAATTATGGTTTCTGTTTAAACACGGCAAAACGGCAAAAAACAAATAAATCGCAGGACGTACTTTGAATGTCCATTGCTTCAGTCAAAAATTTACAAATAAAACTATACGGCTAATGTGAGAATACAAGAGGGGGCAGCGATAATTATCGCTGCCCCCTCTTTCTTATATATCGTGTTGTTTTTTAGCCGTGGCTGATTTTCATCCGGTCGCGACTAATTTTTATGCCGGATTAAAAACTAAATGAAACTCCGGCATTTGCCGTATAGGTTGAATCTTTCTTTCCAACACCGACACCGACACCTGCCGATACGCTAAGGCAATCGAGTATACTTGCCTTCAGGCCGAGAGCTACGGCGCTTTCATTTTCGAAGTAGCCATAGCCTGCGCCAATGGCAAATCTCTTTCCAGGCATCGTGCCGGGAATTGCCGCCAGAGCGGAAACGGAAGCAATGCCTTGATAAGATTTTTCCAATTGGCCGAAGTTTACGGCATCGTACGTATCCTGGCCGTCAGCAACTCCTGTTACGCGGGCAGGGCTGCCGTTGTTACTAAAGGTAGCTCCCCAATCGTTCAGGGTCAGAGAGGTGGATGTCGTTCCGCCGGAAAGAACTGTGCTGTCAGTATTGACAGTCAGCCCATGTCCGGTGCTGTTGAGCAGCGAAACCTGGGTAGCGCCGGCAGCAGTAACACCGTTGTTTACTGTAAGTCCACTGCCGTCAGCGGTCAGAGCCGTTAGCTGATTATTTGTAGCTGTAACAACAGAACCGCCCGTCACACCCATGCTGGCGTTGTTATTGGAGAGGTTCACATAGGCATTATTCCCGGTTATGCTGGTGCTTGTCGAACCGGTAATAGTGTTGATCGATCCTGTTATCGTATTATTTGAAACACCCGCCGTACCGATAATGTTTGTCGTGCCGGTAGCGGTAAGGTTGCCGGTTACATCCAAAGTGTTATGAACCACAGTAGCTCCGTAAACATCTAAAGTGCTTTGGAGAGTTGTAGCGCCGACCACATTGAGGGTGCTGTCCAAATTGGCTGCTCCGGTGACATGAAGAGTGTTGTTAATCGTAGTAGCTCCGTTTAACGTTGAAGTACCGGTGACAGTAAAATCGCCGCCGATATCAGCATTGCCCGAAGTAGTCAGGGTGTTGGTGCCGATATTGCCTACATTTACGATGCCGTTGGTATTGGCTATGCCGGTGACATTCAAATCGCCGCCGATATCAGCGTTACCCGAAGTAGTCAGGGTGTTGGTGCCGATATTGCCTACATTTACAATGCCGTTGGTATTGGCTATGCCGGTGACATTCAAATCGCCGCCGATATCAGCGTTGCCTGAAGTAGTCAGGGTGTTGGTGCCGATGTTGCCGGTATTCACGATACCGTTGGTAGTTGTCAGGCCGCCGACATTAAGAGTTGTCGTGACATTGGCAGAGTTGAGAGTGGCCAGGCCGGTAGTAGTCAGGGTATCTGCCGTAAGTCCGCCGGTTATATTGGCGCCGCCGGTCGTCAATATAAGGCCGGTTGCGGTTATGTTACCTGCGCCGGAGATATCCCCTGCGTTGGTTATGCCGCCGCCGTTGTTGTTAATGCCTCCGGTGATGTTTGCGCCGCCGGTGGTAATAATCAGGGACGCTCCCTGTATGGTTCCGGTTGCGGTGATGTTACCGGCTCCGGAAATATCTCCTGCATTGGTTATGCCGCCGCCGTTATTGTTAAGTCCACCGGTGATGTTTGCGCCGCCATTTGCAGTAAATGCACCGTCTATATTGGCCGCGCCGGTAGTAGTCAGGGTGTTAGTGCCGATATTGCCGGAGTTAGTAATATTTGCGCTCCAGACATCAGTCAAATTTGCGACGCCTGCTACGGTCAAATCACCGCCGACATTAGCCGCGCCAGTAGTAGTCAGGGTGTTAGTGCCGATATTGCCGGAGTTAGTAATATTTGCGCTCCAGACATCAGTC
>Ga0153915_10002847_pt1 | contig 15803 bp, 19 predicted proteins | sample Opewatmetagenome_2_FD_107003 | JGI IMG/M metagenome (GOLD analysis project Ga0153915, IMG submission 107003) | Freshwater wetland microbial communities from Ohio, USA - Open water 3 Core 3 Depth 3 metaG | ecosystem: Environmental > Aquatic > Freshwater > Wetlands | place: USA: Ohio, Lake Erie...
CGATTACCCGATTACCCAATCCCGTGTCCCTCCTCGATCGCTTTCGCGCCGGCCTCGCCCGCACCAAGCAGCAGATCATCCAGCAGTTCGAAGACATCGTTTCTGGCGCCGATGCGCCGGAACGGCGGTCGCGCGCGCTCGATGTCGCCACGCTCGACGCGCTCGAAGAGCTGCTGATCTCGGCGGACCTCGGGATGGCGGCGTCCTCCGCGGTCATCGCCGCCGTCAAGGCGCAGCCGAGAAACGGGACCAGCCTGCGCGACCTGGTCAAACGGGAAATCCGCCGGATCTTCGACGCCGTCGACAGGCCGGTCGTTGTCGACCACCACCCGAAGGTCGTGCTGGTTGTCGGCGTCAACGGCACCGGAAAAACGACGACGGTGGGGAAGCTGGCGAACCTGCTGAAGTCTCAGGGACACCATCCGCTGATCTGCGCCGCCGACACGTTCCGGGCGGCGGCGGTCGAGCAGCTCGAGATCTGGGCGACGCGTGCGGGCGTCGACATCGTTCGCGCGCGTGAAGGATCGGATCCGGCGGCCGTCGTGTTCGACGCGATCTCGTCGGGCAAGTCAAAGGGCCGCGATCCGATTCTCGTCGACACGGCCGGACGCCTGCACACGCGCGTCAACCTGATGCAGGAGCTCGAGAAGATCAAACGCATCGCCGCGCGCGAAGTCCCCGGCGCGCCGCAGGAAGTGCTGCTCGTGCTCGATGCGACCGTCGGCCAGAACGGGATCACGCAGGCACGCGAGTTCATGCAGGCCGCGGGGGTGAACGGCATCGTGCTGACCAAGCTTGACGGCACGGCGAAGGGCGGCGTGGCGGTGGCCATTGCCAGCGAGTTGAAGCTGCCGATCCGCTACGTCGGCGTCGGCGAAGCCATCGACGATCTCGTGCCGTTTTCGGCCGAGGAGTACGTCAACGGGCTGTTCGAGGATAAGTTCTAGGATCGTCAAGTGGTAGATGCCGTCGACCGCGATTACATGGATCGGGCGCTGCAGCTGGCCGAGCGCGGCCGCGGACGCACCAGTCCGAATCCGCTTGTCGGGGCCGTGGTCGTGTCGCACGACGGCGTCATCATCGGGCAGGGCTATCATCGTCGCGTCGGCGAGGCGCACGCCGAAACCGTTGCCCTCGATGAAGCGGGCGAGCACGCGCGGGGCGCGACGCTGTACTGCACGCTCGAGCCGTGCTGCCATCGCGGCAGGACGGGCCCCTGCGTCGAGCGGATTGTGTCCGCCGGGGTGTCACGGGTGGTCGCGGCCGTCCAGGATCCCAACCCGCTCGTGAACGGCAAGGGCTTCGAGCATCTGCGCGCGCATGGCATTGACGTGGAGGTCGGCGTCGCGGCGGCGGAGGCGCGCCGCCTCAATCAGCCGTTCTTCACGGTCATGCGCGAGCACCGCCCGTTTGTCGTGCTCAAAGCGGCGATGAGCGCCGACGGATACATCGCCGAGGCGCCCGGCAAGCGGACGATGCTGACGTCGGCGGAGGCCGACAGGCACGCGCATCTGTTCCGCGCCGAAGTCGACGCGATCGCCGTCGGCTCTGAGACGATCCTGGTCGACGATCCCCTGCTCACGGCGCGCGGCGCCTATCGCGAGCGGCCGCTGACGCGGGTGGTGTTCGACCGGCGGCTGCGCACTCCTGCTCATGCGGCCGTCCTCTCGACACTGGCGGCCGGGCCTGTCATGATCATGACTTCTCCTGCAGCGGCGGCGAGCCTCGGACTGAAACAGCCGCTCGAAGCGCGCGGCGCCCGAATCGAAACCGTGGAAGGCGCGGCGCTGCGGGCGGCGTTTGAACGCCTGGCCGATCTCGGCATCGAATCGCTGCTGCTCGAAGGCGGCTCCGAAGTGCACGCGGCGGCGTGGGATGAAGATCTCGTGGACCTGGTCAGCATCTACGTCTGTCCACGCGTGATTGGCCCGGGCGGCGTGCCGTTTCTGGGTGGGCGCGCGTTTGACGCCTCGCGGTTGCTCGATCGCCGCGAAGCGCGGCTCGGTCCGGATACGTTGATTGAAGGATATGTTCACGGGCCTCGTTGAGACAGTCGGAGAACTTGTCGAGCGGAAGCCGACGGCCGGTGGATTCCGGCTGCGAATTGCCACGTCTCTGGCCGGCGAGCTGTCGCCGGGGGACAGCCTCGCCGTCAATGGCGTCTGCCTGACCGTGATCCTCTCCGAGCACGGCGAAGTGCACGCCGACGTGGGCCCCGAGACGATTCGCGTCACGACGCTCGGGTCGCTGCCGCAGGGCGCGGCCGTCAACCTCGAACGGCCGCTCCGCGCCGACAGCCGCCTCGGCGGACATTTCGTGCAGGGGCATGTCGACGCGATCGGCCACATCGAAGAGATCCGCGCCGACGCCGACTTCCACTGGCTCACCATCAGCCTTCCGCGCCAGCTCGCGCCGTACGTCATTCCCAAGGGGTCCATCGCCGTGGACGGCATCAGCCTCACCGTCGCGGGCCTCGGCGCCGATCGCGTCGACATCATGATCGTGCCGTTCACGATGGCGCACACCAGTCTCGGCCGCGCGCAGGTGCACGACCGCGTGAACCTGGAGTGCGACATGGTCGGCAAGTACGTCGTCCGCGCCGCGGAACTGGCGGGACTCAGCTTCACGGCGGTCCAGCCGGGAGAGGTCACGCATTGAGGAAGAATCAGACGTCGTCGCGACGGATGCAGATTGCCAAGGGCGCGCGCAAAGCCAACGGCCCGTTCGCGCCGATTGAAGACGCGGTGGCCGCCATCCGCGCCGGCCGCATCGTCATCGTCGTGGACGATGAGAATCGCGAGAACGAAGGCGACCTGACGATTGCCGCCGAGAAGATCACGCCGGAAGCGATCAACTTCATGGCGCGCTACGGGCGCGGCCTGATCTGCCTGTCGATGACGCCCGAGCGTCTCGACGAGCTCGACATCCCGCTGATGGTGGCGCAGAACAGCTCGACGTTCGAGACCGCGTTCTGCGTGTCGATTGAAGCGAAGGGCAGGACGAGCACCGGGATTTCCGCCGGCGATCGCGCCGCCACCGTGCTGGCCGCGCTCGACCCGCAGACGCGGCCGTCCGATCTCGCGCGGCCCGGTCATATGTTCCCGCTGCGGTCGCGGACCGGCGGCGTGATGGTGCGCGCGGGCCAGACGGAAGCCGCCGTCGATCTCGCGCGGATTGCGGGTCTCTATCCGGCCGGCGTCATCTGCGAAATCATGAACGAAGACGGCACGATGGCGCGGGTGCCGCAGCTGGCGAAGTTCGCGAAGCGGCACGGCCTGCTGATGATCACGATTGCGGATCTCATCAAGTACCGGACCAGCACCGAATCCCTCGTGAAACGGGTGGCCTCGGCGAAGATGCCGACCGATTACGGTCCCTTCCGGATCTACGCATTCGAAAATTCGATCGACAAGCAGACGCATGTCGCCCTGGTGCGCGGCGAGATCGGCAACGGCCGCGACATCCTGGTGCGCGTGCACTCGCAGTGCCTGACGGGCGACGTCCTGCATTCGGTCCGCTGCGACTGCGGGGCGCAGCGCGACGCGGCGATGGAGCGCATCGCCGCCGAAGGGCGCGGCATCCTGCTGTATCTGCATCAGGAGGGGCGGGGCATCGGCCTCGCGAACAAGATTCGCGCCTACGAGCTGCAGGACGAAGGATTTGACACGGTCGAGGCGAACGAGCGGCTCGGCTTCAAGGCGGATCAGCGCGATTACGGAGTTGGTGTTCAAATCCTCCGCGACCTCGGCGTGCGATCGATGCGCCTGCTCAGCAACAACCCGCGTAAACTAGTAGGGATAGAGGGCTACGGATTGTCCGTCAGCGAGTGGCTGCCGCTCGAGATTCCGGCGTCGGAGTCGACGCGCCGCTATCTGAAGACCAAGAAAGAGAAGCTGGGGCACAAGCTGTCCAGCGTCTAGTGAGGAATTTCGTTCCTGATGAGCATCAAGAGTCAGCTAACAGCCAGCCGCGATTTTCTGATGGCCGGCATGCGCGCCTCGGCGCGCGTTTCCACGCAGAATCCGCAAGCTGAAAAGGTTCTCAGGGCCTGCCTCGACCTCGTCGAGACACTGGTGCGGCAGCCTCCGGAAAGCATCACCCGCATCGACGTCGAGACGACGCTGAACGTCCTGCACAAGGCGGCTACCGAACTCGACGACGAGACGCCGGCCACGAGCGCGTTCGTGTCGTCCATTCGAAACGCAGTCGGGCGTCTCCAGAGCCTGCGGTCCGAACTCGCGAAGTAAGGCCCCGCGCGATTGACAGTCGCGGAGAGCCTCAACTACGATAAGGGTTTGCGGTAGAGCAGCTTAGCGAGCCTGAGGGGCAAGACGGGACCGATGTTCGACTCACTCAGCACACGCCTGCAGGACGTGTTCAAGACGCTCCGCGGCGAAACGAAGCTGACGCCGGAGAACATCGAAGCCGCGCTCCGCGAGATCCGGCTGGCGCTGCTCGAAGCCGACGTCAATTTCAAGGTCGTCAAGGCGTTCGTCGACCGCGTGCGCGATCGGGCCATGGGGCAGGATGTGCTCCGCAGCCTGTCGCCGTCGCAGCAGGTCGTCCGGATCGTCCGCGACGAAATGCTGGCCCTCTTCGGCAACACCGAAGGCGGCCTGCCGCCGACGAGCAAGCGTCCCCGCGTCATCCTGCTGCTGGGCCTGCAGGGCGCCGGCAAGACGACGACGGCGGGAAAGCTGGGAAAGTGGCTGGCGAAGCAGGGGCGGCATCCCCTGCTGGTGTCGACCGACGTCAAGCGTCCGGCCGCGATCGCGCAGCTGAACGTCGTCGGGCAGAAAGCGTCGATTCGCGTGTTCGATCCGCCGGGCCAGATGGATCCGGTGGCGCGGGCCAAGGGGGCCCTGGCCGAAGCCGGGAATCTCGGCTTCGACACGGTCATCATCGACTCGGCGGGCCGGCTGCACATCGACGACGAGCTGATGGACGAACTCGTCGCGATTCGGGACGTCACCGACGCGTCCGACAAGCTCTACGTCGCCGACGCGATGACGGGGCAGGACGCGATCAAGAGCGCCGGTGAGTTCAACCGGCGCGTGGGCGTGACCGGCGTCGTGCTCACGAAGATGGACGGCGACGCGCGCGGCGGCGCGGCGCTCTCGGTGGTGTCGGTCGTCGGCGTGCCGATTGCGTTTGCCGGCAGCGGCGAGAAGCTCGAGGATCTGGAGCCGTTTCATCCCGAGCGCGTGGTGTCGCGGGTGCTCGGCATGGGCGACGTGCTGTCGCTCATCGAGAAAGCCGAAGCCGCGATCGACGTCGACGACGCCGCGAAGCTTGAAGCGAAGATCCGGAGCAACGAGTTCACGCTCGAGGATTTTCGCGATCAGCTGCGGATGATTCGGAAGATGGGGCCGCTCGAGCAGATCATGGGCATGCTGCCGGGCATGGGCAACATCAAACAACTGGCGGGCCAGAAGCCGCCTGGGGTCGATGAAAAGCAGCTCGGGCGCACCGAGGCGATCATCAGCTCGATGACGCCCGAAGAGCGCCGGAAGCAGCACATCATCAACGGCAGCCGGCGCAAGCGGATCGCGAAGGGCAGCGGGACGTCGGTGGAAGAAGTGAATCGTCTGCTGAAGCAGTTCGTGCAGATGCAGAAGATGTTGAAGCAGCTCGGCGGCATGGCCGGGCTCTCCGGTGGCGGCGGCAAGGACGCCCGCCGCCGGGCGATGCAGATGCTGCGCGGCCGAGGGTAACCTCGGCGCTCGAAGAATCGTCACGATAACCGCCGCGCACGCAGCGAGCGCAGCGGTTTTTGTGGCGGCTGTGCAGCGAACCAGGCGAGTCGGGAACGAGCCCCGGGCGCCATTGCAGGAGTGATCGATGCTGGCTATCCGTCTCCGTCGGGCAGGATCCAAGAAACGTCCGTTCTTCCGCGTCGTCGTCGCTGATTCGCGCGCCGCGCGCGACAGTTCCTTCGTCGAAATCCTCGGACATTACAACCCGCGCACCAAACCGGCGTTCGTCGACGTCAACAAGGAGCGCGTGGACTACTGGCTCGGCAAGGGCGCGCAGCCGTCCGACTCGGTGCGGACGCTGATGGCGCGTCACCTGACGCCGAAACCCGCGGCCCCGGCTGACGCGGCCGCGCCGAAGGCGTAATGGGCGACGCGGTTGGCGTAAAGGCCGTCGTCGAAGTGCTGGCGCGGGCGCTGGCCGATCGGCCCGACGACGTGCACGTGGTCGAGACGCAGCACAAGGGCACGACGCTCGTGGAGCTGTACGTCGCGCCCGGCGATGCGGGCAAGATGATCGGGCGGCAGGGCCGCACGGTGGCCGCGCTTCGGACGCTGGCGTCGACGGCCGGCGAGAAGGACGGCAAGACCGTCACGCTCGAAATCCGGGACACACCCTTCAAGGGCTGATGGACTGGGACGCGATGGCCGTTGTCGGCCGCATCGCGCGCGCGCACGGAATCCGGGGGCAGGTCATCGTCAATCCGGAGACGGATTTTCCGGACGAGCGATTCAAGCCAGGCGCGACGCTGTTCACGAAGCGTGGAGCCACGGTCGACGCGATCAGGTTGACGACCGCGCGGTTTCAGAACGGCCGGCCGGTGATCGGCATCGAAGGCGTCGAGACGATGAACGACGCTGAGGAGCTCGCCGGACTCGAGTTGCGAGTGCCGGTTGAAGAACTGGCAAAGCTGCCGGCGGGCACGTTCTATCACCACGACCTGGTCGGGTGCCGGGTGGTGACAGGCGGCGGCGAGCACGTCGGCACCGTCGAAGGCGTCGAGGGGACGCTCGAAGGCAGCCGGCTGGTGGTCGCGGGCGCGAAGGGAGAAATCCTGATTCCGCTGGTGACGGCCATCTGCCGGACGATCGACGTCGCCGGCAAGCGGATTGTGATCGAGCCGCCCGACGGCCTGCTGGATCTGAACCCGTGACGTTCGACATCGTCACGATTTTTCCGGCGATGGTCGAGGCGGCGCTTCAGGCCGGCGTTGTCGGACGGGCCATTGAGAAGAAGCTGCTCGACGTGGCCGTTCACGATCTGCGGGATTTCACGACGGACAGGCACCGCAGCGTCGACGACGTGCCGTACGGCGGAGGGCCGGGCATGGTGATGAAGCCCGAGCCGATCTTCAAGGCCCTGGACGCGATCGAAGCCAGGCGCGGCACGCCGCTGACCGTGCTGCTGACGTCGCCGCAGGGGACGCCCTTGACGCAGGCCGGGGCCAGGCGGTTGAGCACGAAAGAGCATGTCGTGCTCCTGTGCGGCCGATACGAAGGCGTGGACGAGCGCGTCCGCTCGCGGGTCGACGAAGAAGTTTCGATCGGCGACTACGTGCTGAGCGGCGGGGAGCTGCCGGCGCTGGTCGTGGTCGACGCGGTCGCGCGGTTCGTGCCGGGAGTGGTGGGAGACGATCAGTCGGTCGCGGAAGATTCGTTCAGCCGCGGGCTGCTCGACTTTCCGCACTACACGCGGCCGGCCGAAGTGGGGGCCGAACGCGTGCCCGACGTGCTGTTGTCGGGAAATCACGCGGAAATCCGCCGGTGGCGGAAGCGGGAATCGGTGGCGAGAACACTCGCTCGCCGGCCGGATTTACTCTTGACCGCGTCGCTCGACGACGAAGAGCGGCGCATACTAGCGGAATTGCAGGAGGGGAAGCATGGGCGCACTTGAACTGGTGGAAAAAGCGCAGCTGACGGAGCGGCCGGCGATGAAGTCCGGCGATACCGTCCGCGTGCACGTGAAAGTCCGCGAAGGCGACAAGGAACGCATTCAGGTCTTCGAGGGCGTCGTCATCGGCGTGCACCGCGGCGGCACGCGCGCGTCGTTCACGGTGCGCAAGGTGTCGTTCGGCCAGGGCGTGGAGCGCATCTTCCCGCTGCACTCGCCGACGATTCAGAAGGTCGAAGTGATGCGATCGGCCAAAGTCCGCCGCGCGAAGCTGTACTACCTGCGCGATCTGAAGGGCAAGGCGGCGCGCATGAAGGACACGCAGAAGGCCGACAGCTAAGACCCCCGCAAGGAGCCGATGGGACGCGTCGCAGCCACCAGAACGCTCGAGAACTGGCTGCGCCGCGTCGGCTTCGTGTACGTAGCCGGCACGGACGAAGTCGGGCGCGGGTGCCTCGCCGGGCCCGTCGTCGCTGCCGCCGTCGTCCTGCATCCCGACCGCCACATCGCCGGTCTCGCCGACTCGAAAGCCGTTCCGGCCGGCGAACGCGCCGACCTCTATGAGGACATCACCGCCGGCGCGATCGCGTGGGCGGTGGCGGCGGCGGACCCCACTGAAATCGATCGCATCAACATCCACCAGGCCTCGCTGCGCGCGATGCAGCGCGCCGTGCTCGCCCTTGCGCCGCTGCCCGACATCGTCCTTGTCGACGCGTTCCGCGTGCCGGAACTGCCGATGGCGCAGCGCGGGGTGCCGCACGGCGACCGCCGGTGCGCGGCGATTGCCGCGGCGTCGATTGTCGCGAAGGTCACGCGCGACCGTCAGATGATCGAGCTGCACGGCGTCGACCCCCGCTACGGCTTCGACCGCCACAAAGGCTACGCGACGGCGGATCATCTCGACGCCGTTGCACGTTTCGGCTACTCAGACGCGCATCGCCGATCGTTCCGGCCGTCGACGCTGTTTGATACCATTGATTGAAGCACCTCCAGTGGCATTCGATCGCAACGGCACACTCAGAAACGCCGAGAAGCTGCTTCGTCAGGGCAAGCTCGAAGCCGCAGCCGCGGAATACCTGCGCGTCGTCGAAGATCAGCCCAACGACTGGAACACCGCCAACACGCTCGGCGATCTCTACGCGCGCGCCGGCCAGAGCGAGCGCGCACTCGAACAGTTCCTGAAAGTCGCCGAATCGCTCCGCGAAGAAGGGCAGTTCGTCAAGGCCGCGGCGATCTATAAGAAGATCCTCAAGCTTCAGCCCGATCATGAACGCGCGCTGCTGCAGGCGGCCGAGCTCGTCGCGAGCCAGGGCCTGTATGCCGACGCGCGCGCCTACCTGAACACCGTTCTCGAGAAACGCCGCGCGGCCGGCGACGTGCGCGGCGCGGCGATGGCCCGGGTGCGGCTCGGGGCGCTCGATCCGAACGACTATGCAGGCCGTGTCGAGGGCGCGCGCGCGCGCCTCGACATGAACGACACCAGCGGCGCGGTCAACGATCTGACCACGATCGCCGAGGAGCTGTCGGAGAGAGTGCGCTACGACGAGGCGATCGAAGCGCTCAGGCTCGCGGCCAGCGTCGACCCGGACAACGAAAGCATCCGCGCGCAGCTCTTCGACACCTTCGTCGCCGCCGAGGACTTCACGCGCGCCGGCGAGTGCGCGACGACGGCGGCGCAGCTGACGTCGGTGGCTGATTCGCTCGAGCTGCGTGAGCGGCACGACGAAGCGATCGAGATGCTGCGCCGCGCGGCGCAGGCCGACACGGGGGACCTGGAACTGCGCGCGCGGCTCGCGAAGGTATTTCTGGCGCGCGGCGACCTTCAGGCGGCCGGCGAGTACCTCACGGTCGAAACGGCGGGCAGCGATCCGAAGCTGCTGATGACGGCCGCCGAGATTCAGCTCCGCGGCGGCAAGGTGGACGACGGGATGGCGCTCGTGCGGCGGCTGCTCGACGAAGATCCGGCGCGCCGCGAAGACATCGCGATGCTCGGCTGGAACATCGCGCCTCACGCCCCCGACGCCGGATTCGCGGTCGTGGAGCTCTCCGCCGAAGCCGCTGTCGTCAGGAACGACTGGGCGTCGGCGGCGGCCGCGCTGCATGAGTTCGTGACCCGTGTCCCCGGCTACATTCCGGCATTGATGCGCCTGGTCGAGATCTGCGTCGACGGCGGGCTGGAAGCGACGATGTACAGCGCGCAGGCGCAACTGGCTGACGCCTACATCGCCATCGGATCCGTCGCCGAAGCAAGATTCATCGCCGAAGATCTCGTGGCGCGCGAGCCGTGGGAGCGCGCCAACATCGAGCGCTTCCGCCGCACGCTCGAACTGCTTGGGGAGCCGGACCCCGACGGCGTCATCGCGGAGCGGTTGAGCGGCCAGACGCCTTTTACCAGCACCGACCTGCTGGCCGGCGTCGACCTGCCCGCGGCTGAGCCTGAGCCGGAGCCGGAAACGGACGCCGACGGTCTCACCGCCGAACTACGCGCGATGCTCGAGGAGGCCGAAGGGCCCGCTGAGCCGCCGGAAGCAACCGCTGCGCCTGAGGAAGTGTCTTTTGACGAGCCTCCAGCGGCGCCGGTCCGCCGCGCATCGAAAGGCGGGTTGAAGAAGAAGAAAGAGAAGGATGGACCGGAAGACTCGCACTTCGAGCTCAGCGCCAATGCGATCGACTTGCAGAGCATCCTCGGCGATCTCGACGACGCAGAGCCCGAGGCCCCGGCGCCCGCGCCAAAGAAGCGTGGCAAACCGAAGGCCCACGCCGCCCAGGAGAGCGTGGAAGTCGACCTGAGCGTCGATCTGGACGGGATCAAGCCCGGAAGTAAGCCGGTCGCGGCGGCTAGGCCCGCCCCGGAGACGGTCGAGGACGAGGAGCCGTATCAGGAGAACGACATCGACAGCGTCTTCAGGCAGCTCCGGACGCAGGCGTCGCGGCGCTCCACCGGCGATGCGGCGGAAGAGCAGATGAAGGAAGGGATGGCGCTGCGTCAGGCCGGCAGGATCGAGCAGGCGATTGAGGCATTCGAGATCGCGTCGCGGTCGCCGCGCCATCGTTTCCAGGCCTCTGCGTTCATTGGCCGCATCTACCGGGAAAAAGATCAGATGGCGAAGGCCATCGAGTGGTTCGAACGCGCCACGCAGGCGCCGGCGCCCAGCGCCGATGAAGGCTACATGCTGCTCTACGAGCTTGCCGATGCGCTCGAAGCGCGCGGCGAGGTCGGGCGCGCGCTCGCCATCTGCATCGAGCTGCAGGCGGACGCCGGAGATTTCCGGGACATCAAGGCGCGGGTTGCCCGGCTGTCGAAGGTGCAGGCGCAAGGGTGATCTTCTGATCCGGCGCCTGTTCTACATCGCGTACTTTCTCGAAACCGGACTGCTGCTCGTCGTTCTTCCGTGGTCGTCCTTCTGGGGCCGAAACTTTTTCGTCGAACACTGGCCCGCGCTTCGTCCCTGGCTCGCCAGCGACTTCGTTCGCGGGGGGATCAGCGGCCTCGGCATCGTCAATCTCGCGGCCGGTATCGCCGATCTCGTGCCCGTGTTCATCACGCGCGAGCGGGATGACCGGACGGACCAGTCCGCATGACGATCTGCCTCGTCACCGATCGACGCCGGCGATCGCCAATCGAGCAGGCGAGCGAGGCCGCCGAGGCCGGCGTCGACCTCATTCAGATTCGCGAACGCGACCTCGACGCGGGCGCCTTGTCCGCGCTGGTCGCCGGCGTGGTCGGCGCCGTACGCGGATCGGCGACACGCGTTGTCGTGAACGATCGCGTGGACGTGGCCATCGCCTGCGGCGCCGATGGCGTCCACCTGCGCGGCGACTCGATGCCCGCGGTCCGCGTCCGTGCCATGACGCCCGAGGGTTTCCTGATTGGCTGTTCTGTGCATGGCCCGGCCGGGGCCATTGCCGCGGCCGGCGCGGCTGACTATCTGCTGGCCGGCACAGTTTTTCCCACGGCGTCAAAGCCGGGCAAGACCGGTTTTCTGGGCCTGCAGGGGCTGGCGGCCGTCGTGAAGGCCGTCTCCGTGCCCGTGCTGGCCATTGGGGGCATGTCCGTGGCGGTGGCCGGCGACGTCGCGTCCGCCGGCGCACAGGGGCTGGCGGCCATCAGCCTCTTCGCGAACCCGGATCGACCGATAAAAGATGTGGTCCGGCAGATTCGGGACCGGTTTAACATAGGCGGCGATTTTCCCCCCCAGCGATGAGTGCACAAGAAGACGCAAGCGGGTTCGGCGACAAGCTGCGCGAGGCGCGTGAGCGCCGTGGTCTCTCGCTCCGCCAGATCGCCAACGCCACGAAGATTTCGATGATCACGCTCGAGGCACTCGAGCGCAACGACATCAAGCGGCTGCCCGGCGGGATCTTCAGTCGCGCGTTCGTCCGCTCGTACGCGCTCGAAGTCGGCCTCGATCCCGAACAGGCGATCGAAGAGTTCATGGGGCAGTTCCCGCACGACTCGATCACGGCCGGGCATCCGACGACGACGCAGATTGAGGATCAGGAGGCCGTGGAGAGCGATCGGCGGATGGCGACGACCTTTCTGCGCCTGATCCTGATCAGCCTGCCGGTCGCCGCGCTGGTCATTTACTTTGCGATGCACGGGCGGCGAACCGAGCCCGGCGGACCGGTCCGGGCCGGGGCGCCGGCGCTGGCGACGCCGAAACCGGCATCGACGCTGACTGAAAGTCCCTCGCCTGAAACGCCCTCGCTCGACGCGCCGTCGAGCGACACCGCGCATCCGGCGAGCGCCGATCCGGCCCCATGAGCGCGCCGAGCCCGCTGCTCGAATTCTTCAAGCGTGGAGAGGTCGCGCGGGACGTTCGGCTGCTGGCGGCGCAGGGCGGGTTCGCGCCGCGCGCCGACGAGCAGCTCAGCATCCTCGTGCATCTGCTCGACGATCCCGACCCCGAGATCCGTCAGACGGCGGACGGCACGCTGACCAGCATTCCGGTCCAGGCGCTCGCCGCGTTTCTGGCCAAGCCCGACATCTCGATCGACCTGCGTGAGTTCTTCGCGGATCGCGGCATCTTCCCCGACGGCGACGTCGTCATCGACTTCGACAAGGCGCTCATCGACACCGGCGAGGAGGACGATCCGGATCTGGAGAACGAAAGCCTCGATCGCGACAGCGTGCTCCAGAAGTTGCAGAAGATGACCTTCCCGCAGCGCCTCAAAGCCGCGGTCAAGGGCTCGAAAGAAATCCGCATGATTCTGGTCCGCGACACCAACAAGATGATCGCGGCGGCGGCGATGAGCAGTCCGAAGATGACGGAGCAGGACGTCGAAGGCATTGCAGGGATGGCGAGCGTCTCGGAAGACGTGCTGAGGTTCATCGCGCACAACCGCGCCTGGATAAAGAACTACAAAATCACGCTGCGGCTCTGCAAGAATCCGAAAACGCCGATCGCGATCAGCATGAACCTGCTGCAGCGCATCATGGAGAAGGACCTCAAGCAGATGTCGACGGACCGCAACATCCCCGAACCGCTGCGTATTGCAGCCCGCAAGAAAGCCGTCGCCAACCTGAAGTAGTCAGCTCCGGCGTCTCTTGTTTTTCTTCCAGTCCGACCGCATCTGCGCCAGGCCTTCCATGTAGACGGTGGCCCGCTCGCGCTCTTCCTCGGTATCCATCGACTTCAGCAGGTCGAGCGCGCGCTCGAGATCCTGCTGAATCGTCTTCGCCGTGGTCTTGAAGTACAAGCGACGAATCTCGGCCAGCTTGTCCTCGGGGCTCAGCATCGGAAGCTTCATCGGCGATTAGTCGAACCGGAGGCCTTCGGCCTCGATGTTGTAGTCGAGCACCTGCGCTTCGCCCTGTGAGAGCGCGCCCTCGATCGCGGAACGGGCCTCGGGCGGCCCGTAGCAGAAGAGACACCCGCCGCCGCCGGCGCCGCAGACCTTGGCGGCCGTCGCGCCCGCCGCCTTGGCGCGGGCGATGAGGTTGTCAATCGTAGGTGTCGACACGCCAGGGGCCAGCCGCTTGCGATTATCCCACTCCTTGTCGATCTGCCGGCCGACCTCGTGCCAGTCGCCGCGCGTGAGGGCCTGGCGCATGGCGATTGCGGTGTCGCGGATCCGCTCGAAGCAGTCGAAGATGTGCGCGTCGCCGTCGATATGGCGCTTGGTGATCTCCCAGTTGTTCGTGCCGGAGTTTCTCGGCGCCCCGGTGTAGGCGAGGACAATCCGGCGCTCGAGCTCGCGAGGATCGACGTCGAGCGGCACGCGCCGGATGACGTCGGTGCGCAGCTCGATGGCCGCGATGCCTCCATACAGCGCCGGGCGGTAATCCTGGACGCCGGTCGGCACGCGAATCGTCTGGCATTCGACGTTCATCGCCGTCTGGAGCATGAGCTCGGCGTCCATCGAGGCGCCGGTCCAGCGGGCGAGGGCGCCGCAGACGGCGATGGCGAGCGCGGACGACCCGGCGATGCCGGCGCCCGCCGGCGACTCGCCGCGCGTGATGAGCGTCGCGTTCGCGAGCCCGTAGTGGCGCGCGAGCAGGGCAAGCAGCGGAAGCTCGCCACGGGGATCCAGGTCCTGCCAGCGGGCCGCCTCGATCTGCCGGTGCGTGTCGATCGACTGCAGCCCGACGCGGCCGTCGGTGCGCGGTTCGATCGTGGCGTGGGCGCGCAGGCTGATGGCCGCGTTGACCGTCGAGGCGCCCTCGTGCGCGAGGTAGAGCGGCCAGATGTCGATGGTGCCGCCCGCCAGATCGATGCGCGTGGGCGCGGAGGCTGCAATGCGATTTGGCACCGGGAAATTATAGAATCGTTCCCGCATGCCGCCCTCGCTTCGCCGCCAGATTGGCCGGTTGCTGATTGCCGGCTTTGGCGGACACCAGGTGCCCGTCGAACTCGAAGCCCTGGCACGCGAGTTCAGCCTGGGCGGCGTCATCCTCTTCGCGCGCAACGTCGCCGAGCCCGAACAGGTCGCCGAACTGTGCTACGCGTCGGCCCGGCTCGTGCCCGATCTTCCGCTCTGGGTCAGCGTCGATCAGGAGGGCGGCCGGGTGGCGCGGCTCAAGGCGCCATTTACCGAGTGGCCGCCGATGGCGACGCTGGGGCGCAGCGGCGACGCGCGCCTCGCCGAACGATTCGCCCGGGCGCTGGCCGCCGAGCTCAAAGCGGCCGGCGTGACGCTCGACTACGCGCCCGTGCTCGACGTGCTGACCAACGCGAAGAATCCGGTCATCGGCGACCGCGCGCTGGCGGACACGGCCGACGAGGTCGGACGCCTGGGCGCCACGATTATCCGGACGCTCCAGGCCGAGGGCGTCGCCGCCTGCGGCAAGCACTTTCCCGGTCACGGCGACACGAGCACCGATTCCCATCTCGAACTGCCGCTCCTTGAACATCCCCCCGATCGTTTTCGGGGCGTCGAATTCGTGCCGTTTCGAGCCGCCGTGCAGGCCGACGTCGCGACGATCATGACGGCGCACGTATTCGCGCCAGCGCTGGACGAGAAACGGCCCGCGACGCTCTCGCGTCACGTCGTCACCGATCTGCTGAGGAGGGAGCTGGGGTTTCCTGGCGTCATCCTCAGCGACGACCTCGAGATGAAGGCCATCGCCAACAACTACGCCGTGCCGGAAGCCGCCGTCCTGGCGATCGAGGCGGGCTGCGACGGGGTGCTGATCTGCAGCGCCGATTACGACACGCAGGCGGCGACGCTTGAAGCGCTCGTTCGCGCCGTTGAAACCGAACGCCTGCCGTACTCGCGGGTGGACGATGCGCTGAAGCGGCAGCAGCGCGCCAAGGAGCGATTCCTCGGCGCGGCCATGGTGTCCCGTCCGGCGAACGCCAAAGCGCTGCGGCAGGTGCTTGGCCGCGACGAACATCGCGCGATTGCCGACGAGATGGCGCGGTTTCTGTGATGCTGAAGCCTCGTGCCCTGAAACCGGGCGCACGCATCGCCGTCGTGGCTCCGGCAAGTCCGTTCAAGCGTGATGAGTTCGACGCCGGCGTCGACGAAATCAGGCGGCTCGGATTCGATCCCGTGTACGACGACTCGGTCTTCGCGAAGGGAACGCCTCCGTATGTGGCGGGCTCGCCGGAGACGCGCGCGAAAGCGATCAGGGCAGCGCTGACCGATCCGTCCATCCACGGCATCATCTGCGTCCGCGGCGGCTACGGCAGCGCACAACTCCTGCCGCTCCTCGA
>Ga0153915_10002848_pt1 | contig 15800 bp, 11 predicted proteins | sample Opewatmetagenome_2_FD_107003 | JGI IMG/M metagenome (GOLD analysis project Ga0153915, IMG submission 107003) | Freshwater wetland microbial communities from Ohio, USA - Open water 3 Core 3 Depth 3 metaG | ecosystem: Environmental > Aquatic > Freshwater > Wetlands | place: USA: Ohio, Lake Erie...
ATACGGTTTTGCCGGGAGAACTAAAGAACCGTGAGATACCAGTAAGTACGGGTTGCTCCATCATTGATGCGGCACCACCGGATACGGCCTGACCAATCGTTGCCAATGATTTTGGTTTTCCTTTCTTTAGGTTCTCTGCTACTGATACACCAGTAAACAATGGCAATGCCAATGGTTGTAGCCAATCAAGGCTAAAATAATTGTCTCCAATTTTTATAGAATTGGGACGTTTTCCCATAACGGTATCAATCTGTGCCACCTTGTTTTTATCATCCTTAGAACCAGTAAGTAGCCCAGCCTTAGCTAATCCGTATCCAAGTGCGCCGATTAATGTGCCAGAAACTCCACGGGCGATTTCCATCGATACATCACGTTGCGATGCACGGCCACTTTTAATACGAGACAGATCAAATATTCCCTTACCAAGCCCTATGGGCGAGTATTCTATCCCACGCATAATGATATTGGCCGGTGTCTTTGGGTATTTCAAAATAATATCACCGAATCCCCAATCCTTGTGTAAATTCAATGTCTTCTTAAACGATGATAAGGTTTTTGACAATACGTTCAAATCCCTGAATGTCGCCTTCTGTGCTTCTTTCATAGCAATGGAGACGATGCTTTTCATCTGTGTTGGTGTGGGATTCTTTATCTTCATCGCCCTAATTTGGTTATCTACCGATTCATTTAGTTTTGCACCAAAAAAAGCACGGTCCGTGGCCTGCATGGCATACCCGGTAGCCCTTTCTAATGACGCCATGATCTTATTATAGAATGTACCAGACTTGAAATCAAACTGATTTAACCCTGCGTCCAATTCAGTATTAAATTTGTTCTTAATGTACGCATTAGTCGTATCTGTGCCACGTTTTACATCAGCAATTCCTTCTCTAAAATGTTCAGAAAGTCCATCAAAATATTTATTAAGTTTTATTGTTGCTATGGTTCGTCCACCAGTAAATTTTGACAAGATATAATCTATCGGAACTCCAATGGCAGACTGCGTGAAACCATCGAGTGCGGCATAGCTTGAGTTACCAATAAGGTTACGAAGCGTTGTTTTGACATTAAGTAATTGGGCGATCGTTTGTGCGGTAGATATTTTTCGTAATAGACCGGTGGGTATTTTCCTTAACATATCTCTGGTTAATTCTGCTTCGGCAATATATTTCCCCATACCTTCCGGCATTTCCTGTATCTTCTTTGCCCTACCAATCAGTTCCCCGGCTTCGGTATCAGACATCTGTATTTTACCGATCTGCTTAATCATTTTCTTGGTAGGATTTGTTGCCCCTTTCTTGATACCTTCCTCTGCTTCACCAATGATTTTCTGTTGAGTGATTAGTATTTTTTCTGGGGAATAGATGTCTCTGTCGAATGATTTGACTACCCTGCCAGCAGAGGTCATCTTTGGTGTAATCTTAGATGAGAAGTCTCTAAGTTTGGCAATCGCTTCTGGCGATCCGTTATCGGCTAACCGCTTGTTAATCTCCCATACCATACGGCCATCAATGGCATCATTAAAACGCTCTGTCGATAGCAAATCATTCATAGATTTGTCTATACCATTAGCATCCACTTGCTTACCAGCAAGTTCGTCAAGTACCTTAAACGATTGCGGATCATATTCAAATTCTTGTTTATTGGCAACCGCTTCCGCCGGTAGGTTCTTTTTAACATTCTCATACCATGCGCTTACTTTACGACCGGGTGTGGTAGGTTGGTCAGGTGTGTTCGATAATTTGGTAGGGTCTAAAATAACAACCTCATTGGATAATTTACTTGTTTCGGGATATTTAAATCCCAAATACCCATTATTTTCCAACATATCGGCAATGGATTTATCTGTTTGTGTCCACCTATCCCTACTATGATTGGCCGTGTCCTGAACAAAATCAGGCGATTTGCTAATAAGTGCGTCTATTTCTTCATTACCACCACGATATATCTTACTTTCTGGTACGTTAATATCAATAAACTTATTCTTACTTGGAGAAATAGCCATAAGATTGCCGGGCCCCTCACCATTTTCTGACATATTATTTATATCAAAGAATGATGTAGTACGGCTATCTAATGTTTTATTAGGATTACGGGTATATCTACGCAAGGTGATGGTCTTGTCAGGTGGAGCGGAGATCGTCGGTTTTTGGGTATCTGTGGGTGTCGTGGGGGCCTGTTCTGGTATAATTGCCTCACTTAAATCGACCTGTTTTACTGGTTGAATAAGTCGTGATGTTTGTGATTCCGATACTGCTTGCTGTGCCAGTTCTTCTGGCGTACCATATTGATATTTACCCTTAGAGATTATCTGTCCTTCCCTAACCAATGGGGTAATACCCGTCTCTTGACTAAGTTGAACGGTCCTACCCATATCTTGAATCGGTGACAATTCGATACCTGTTTCCGGTGGTCTTACTTCCGGTTGTTTTTCTGTCATCCTTTGTAGATCCGCAAGTAAGTCAATCGATCCCTTGGCATAGGGAGTCGAACGCCTTTCCTGTAAATATTCTGCCATAGTGGGAGATTTACTGGCCGATAATGCGGCCATTGTAATGCCACTGCCAACCCTTTCTTCAAGTGATCCTGGCGTAGTTGCCGCACCAGCAGCAAACATAGCGGGGTATTTTATGGCCGAAGGTAGACCACTTGCGGCACGGAGTGTTTTTCCAAGCAGCAATCCCTTAATCGCTTCAATCGAAGCATCCTTTAAATTGCCATTGGACTCCGCATATTTTTCTGCAAACATTGTGGGTGCCATGCCACCGGCAACGAACTTAGGAATGTCTGCACCGGCAGATCCGATACCACCACCAACAATCTCCATTACCTTATTCAACGTACTGGCGTCAGCATCTTCTTTTGTTATTCCCTTCTTCTGCATATCATCAGACATCTGTTTCCATTGAGATGCAAGTCCACTAAACGCCTTTCCTTTATTCTCACTACCAAACGTCTTGGCTAATTTGTCTGCATACCAATCAAGGTTATTCGCAGTATTTGACCAACTGCCATAGAACTTTGAGGCGACAGTATTGAATAATTTCTTGTTTGGTTCAACGATGTCTTTTACAGTTTCTTTTAATGTATCGCTTAATACAGAGGATGGTTGTTTTAAGTAGTCATTTATATCGGAATTGTATTTGGTTACCGCGATGTCTTGTGGTGTCGGTGTTTCTACTTGTATATTTGTCGGTACTGCCCGTGGGGATTCGCCGATAATCGCACCAGACAAATCTATGATATTTTTTTTCTTCTCATCTTGGATAACTGCCCCACTCAAATCTATGGGCATATTTTACCTCACTTAATTCCCTTTGCTTGTTTATACATCTCCAATGCCTTAACCATATCAACTTGCTTACCGGCATCAGTAAGTACCTTAACGCTTGCATTAAAATCTGCTTGTTGTTCTGGTGTAAGTTGAGTAGAAACAATTTGCTCAACCGGAATATCTACGCCATTGATTTTTCCAACAACTTCCTGATTGGGATTAACCGTAATGTCACCTTGTGTTGATGGTTTGGGTGCGTTCATTTGTTGAAGTTTCTGTTGTTCTTTCCACAACTGATTATACAAATTGCTAACTACTGGCTGATAGGACTTGGTTATTCTATCAGTATATTCTTGGTGTTTCTTTTTGGGAATCTCCGGACTACCATATATACCAGAATACCCCCTGGCTCTTTGCAATTCGACATCATTGATATTATTTTCCAATGTGGTAATGGCCCTCATTTGGTCGTCGATCAGTGGGTTGGTTTTATTTCCAACGGATTCACCTTTGGCAGTAGCAAGGAGATTTAGAATATTACTGTTTTGTACTGGATAAACACCATACCCCTTCTGGTTATTTGGTACAGATTCTTTAACATTCGCAGAACCCCTACCGCCACCGTACATCTGTCCCTTGGCGTTAGCATCGGCAGCAGCTTCTGCCATACCGGCCATAAGTCTGCCACTTTGCATAAGTCCTTCGTGCACTTGTTTACCGTAATCCGATTGCCGTTGACCAGATACCATACCCGGTATATCGGAAATCGGTACTTGGTGGGCCGGGCCTTGCCATTTTGATAATTCTGTACCCGGCATAGTAATTGTCGGCACACCAGTCTGTTGTTCATATTCATTTTGCGCCAATAATGATTTCATGCGTTCCTGTTTCAATGCTTCTTGTCTCATTGCACGATCATAATTACTATTGGACGCCGTATTATCTGGAACTTGCCTACCATATCCACGTTGATTGGCAAGTTGAGCCAATCCCAACAGATCTATTAATTGCAGTTTGCTTTCTCCAAGTGCCATGTTCCCTCCTACGCTCCAACCCAGCCTTTCATGCCCCTAGCCGGATTGCTATAACCACCACTACTACCACTAATTAGTCCCGGCATAATCTTATTCAACATCTGCATGTACGTATCATATTCTTGTTGGTAATTTTTAGCAGACCACTCGTCCATGGCTTTCTGATATGCCAACTGATTCTGTTGCTGATTCTGTGCGGATGATGCGTTCAGACGTGCGGTATCCCAACCTTGTCCGACATTACCAAATTCTGTTGCTGCACCTGTTAATGCTGCATTTTTCTGATACTGACGATTTAGTTCATCCTGTGCCTGTTGACTACCAAGATTGGTAAGTTCACCAGACAATCCACTTGCGCCACGGGACATAGCCCTCGCAATGCCGCCGATCTCTGCACCAGAACCACCCATACCACTTGCGGCCATTTGTGCTTTAATCTGTTCGGTCATACCAGCGTTCTGTTGTTCGTGACGACCGACAACTTGGTTTTGCTGGCGTAGTTTTTCCTCCGGTGTAAGCGCAACGGGCATAGCCTTAGCATTGGCCCATGCTTCCTCCATGCGTTTGTTAGCCACGGCCTCATTCTGCATGGAAGCATTAGTGTCAAGTGGTTTATAATCAGCGGGAACATAATCAGCAAGTTTTTTCGTAGATGACGAAGAACCAGTACCACCAAGCGTTGTCACTCCCCATCCAGCCATGTTATTCCCTCCCTCCATATTTCTTACCATGGAATATTTCTGATGCTTTCTTTTGTCGTTTCAACGCCCAATCGAGATTGGCATCACCAGAAATAGATTGTGGAACCGTTGTGGTTGCAATATCAGATCCAAATTCTGCACCATTATGACCAAATTGTGCGGCCATAGCCTCATCCTCTGGATTACGATATCTTTGATATAGTGCTTCAGCCGCCCTTGCGGTCGCATCATTCCCCGGTACAGATTCTACATCATCATTGGCGAAACTTACAGGTCCAAGTCGTTCCTGTGAACGCATAGGCACTTGCGGATTCTGGAACATACTAACAATTAAATCTATCATACTCCCATTCATGTTCTCCACCATTACGCGGTCGTAAGATCAGGGAAACCATCAATTATGATTGTCCCCGTTGCTGTACTTCCAGTATTGGCCAATATAGCCACAATTGCCGAGGCACACATTGGAACTGTTACTGGAATAGTCACATTTTGCGTACCAGTAATAGTGAATACCTGTTGCGCCACGGCCGCCGTATCTACGGGAGATGAGGCAAACGCAGTTGTAGTAGAAATGCTGTTTTTAATAAACGAAATAGACAGAGTAGCCGCCGTTTCATCGCCCTTGGTATACTGTATGAAATACACAAACTTTTTCGCTCCGCTACGACCGATATTGCCTGTAAACGTGAGCGTACTCTTTTTCAAAGAATTAGTTGTTGCCGTAAATGCCATATTACACCTCCTCTCTTTTATATACTTTTTTCTCTAAATATGCAAGTATCGCAGCATAGCCGAGTATGCCGCCGATGGATGACAAAAACCACCACACATCCGCAATCTTACCTTGATGTTTGAAATACTGCGTTATGATAAACAATGCTAACGATAAAATGAATTTGCGTGATAAATATTTTTTCATATTTCCCCCTATAATGCGCCATGAATGAATTTATCAATAAGAAACACGATGACGGCGATTGCACCAGCGAATAAGTACATTTTCTTATTTAGCCAATCAATCTGTTTTTCATTTTCATCCGCCTTCTTATCAAACAGAATAAATTTGTTATCGTAGTTTGAACATTTCTCTGTAAATGAGGCCTGAAACGACAACAACGATTTTACATCAAGTTTCATTTCTCGCAAATCCTCACCGATTGCATCCAATGTCAACTGTTCTTTCCTGGTCATTTCCCCTCCTGTTTGATAACCTTGCAGTATTTCGTGTGATTTAGAAGTCCACGTACTAAATTACCAATACCAAACCATTTATCGCGGACATTGATCCAGTAGATATATTTACATTTAACTTGTGGTACGGGTGTTGGCGTTGGAGGTGGATCCGGTGTAGGTGGTGTGGGCGGAGTAGGTTCTTGGTATTCATTTGGAAACTTACCTTTATTCTCAAATGTGAGTCCATGACACTCACATTCTATTACGATTGCTTCAATGATACTTGCTTCATAATTCATGTCCATAGTGTCGGTACAATTCTCAAACGCTAACCGCACTTTACCAGCCTGACCAAACTGCGGGACGTCTACCGGCAACGCATCAAGTACATACCGTACTGCCAATTTCCAATCATCTGCTTTTGGACGCGGGAATTGTCCATCATTTGAGAATAAAACCGAATGATATTTCCACCATTCGACTGGTTTCAGTAATCGTTCACTGTTGATATTGATCGAGCTATGGCATGGACGAAATACCTGCACTTTCATATTCTCATCCCATAGCACTTCAGCCGCGACACATTCTTTTTTCATCACCGAATTACTTGCCATTTCACCTTGAATATCAAGATCCGCGCCATACATAAACGGTACTTTCCCCTTGCCTTTCATAACCGACATAGCACTATTGGCTACTGCCGCATCGACAAGTTCATTGCCAAGAATGTACAGTACGGTATCCCCAAGTTGTTCAATAACCTCTGCGTCATATAGATAGCCTGCCTCACCAGCGTTATAAAAATCTGATATTCCCTGAATGTTATTGCACCACGGATTCAGATCACGTACAGTCTGATTAAACAATCCACAATTATCATACAGCTCAAACACTACTTGCATGTTCAGACTTTTAGCAATTTCAATATATTCGCGTACAATGGGAAAATAATAGTCGTTATATTTTAACACATCCCATTTACCAGATGCAGTATCATATACGAATGGTGAGAACACTTGTTCTTTCGATGGTACGCCATACAATGAGAATGGCAGTACACGAATCATGTTACCACCCTTATTTGCGGATGGTTGTAGATTGTTATATGCTTTCTTTCTATCAAGTGAGAACTTGCCATCTGTGAATTTTAGTACACCCCATTCTGCCACAGACAATTCACCTAATTGACTCAACAAAACATATACTTTATCATTCATGGTCTTTCTCCAAGTTGATTTTCATTCCCGCAAATGTACCGATTCCTTTCCCCGCCACGTATGCCAATATCAGGAAATATTTGTGTTCCACTACAATCGTACCGATTATAAAATAGGCCATAAGGTCGCACAGTATCGAGCAAGCGGTAGTTAAACCTGCACGACGTAGGATCATAAATCGGTAGTGGAGTGTAACCACCAATTCTGACAATGAACCCAAAAATATGTACACCCATATTGACAGAAGGAGGCTCATCGTTGTTCTCCCTAACCATGAAATCCCTCCAAATATTCCCAAAACAATGTTTTGCCAGCATTTTCTTTAGTATCAATGCGTATCATCCAGAAATATAATCCCGCAGGGACATGACTGGTTAGACTGGTCGTGGCACCACCATTAATCGTACAATTCCACGTGGTTCCGGTATCAGACGTCCATATTCTTATTGTATATTTCGTACTTGTGGCTACTACCGTCCCCGTGTCTCCTGTGGCCGATGCGCCACCATTATCCGCTGTATATAGATACCAGTTCGCTGTACCGGACGTATAACGTACACCGGCAATTTGAAGAGTATAGGGATCATCATTGGCCGCAAATGTGGCAGATGAAAATGCTCCAATCCAAATTCTCGTATTAGCAATGGCCGCATCGGTCGTAATGACGAACGTGACATCTGGATTAGCATCTTCAGTAACCAACAATGATGTATAGACCGATGAATAGTTACCGGCAACAGATCCAGTTAACAGATTCCCAAGTGATGCTCCACCAGAATACGTTAATGACAATGTACCACTGGTGGTAAGCCCACAGTTAGTGGCATGTGCAGTATTGTAATGTGGTAAGGCTCCGAAGAATTTGCGATAGGCAACGCGTGGGACATACGATCCCACAAGCCCACCGGGTAGATCATTGAATCCTTTTGTACCAGACGAATCAGTGCCGTAGTATTTTGAGTTACCGGGAGTTGCCGCATCACCTGATAATTGCAAGTTACCGGCACTATTGGTGACACTCATCGTCGATGTTAATGCCGATACAACACCGGCAGTACCGAATAGCACACCGGCCAAAGTACCAATCGTTACCGCTCCGGTACTATCAATACTCATCCTGTCAACATAGGCATTGAGACCTGATCCTGCTCCTCCGGCTGGTGCCGTGGAAAATATTAATGATCCACCAATTCCAGTTCCTGTCCCTTGTCCAGCCTTCAAATATAGCGTAGACCCGGCCTTATTTGTCCCAGATCCATCACAAGATTTAAAAACTTGGTTAATTGGAGATGCTGCGTCATTTCCAAGTTGTAATGTCGCGGCTGCTTCCCTCGATAAGAACATATCATCGCTATAACCAAAACTGATCCCACCCGTACCACCCGCAATAAAATAAGTTGGACCGAACGCATACCTATTGAGTCCAAAAAGGCTCATTGTAATAGGACTATTTGATGATCCATAATAAAAGCCAGTTGTAGGGAATTCATTGAATGACCATGATGGATATGTTTGATTACCTCTGAGCAATAATATTTGTCCAGAATTTAAAGTTAGTCCCTCACAATTAACAATTCCTTCCGTAACAATTTTTATTGATACGGCATCTATCGAACCAACCCATGTACCGCCCGTTGGCGTAAAACTCAATGCCGCTGTACTTCTGGCCGTCATATTATAAGTATTTGTTCCGGAACTAATACCTGGTGGTGACTGAGCTTGTCCACCAAATTGGACAGAAAATCCACTACCAGCCGTAGTTGTGGTGTGCGTTACAATAATCTCGTATTTCGTACCAACAACTATTGCTGTCTCTCCGGTTGCCGTTAATGCGGTGGCATCTCCCGTCGTATGACTCCACTTACCACTACCATACGACCAACTTCCGGTAGGAGTCCATCCAGCAAAATTTGTTATTTGTTCTACTGACAATGTGGGCGATGCGGTTATATTTGAAAATGCCGGTGATGCTGACGTTCTAATATCCTGCACCGTATCCATCGATGGTGTCCCATCGACGTATATCAACGATGGTCCAAATATTCCACCTACTGCATCTTGCGCTTGCTCGTCAGTATAACCACCACCACCACCAGCTTGTGCTATCCACTTTGATGTACCAGCGTCCCATGTCAGTACATCCTGATCGTTAGGTGCAGATACGGTAGTATCACCATGAGTGGTTGACAGGATATTATGCGGTGTTACTGATGTTAGAAATGCAGCAGCATGATTGCCATCTAGCAAATCGGCATTCAGATTTGAAATGGCGGTAGTTGATGTTATCACCAATGGTGCCGTACCAATGGCAACGGTAGATGTAAATTGATTCGCCGTTACCATTCCACTGAACACACCTAATCCTGCTGCAAGTGCGGCACGATATGTCACCGTACCGGAAACAAGATTATTCATTAGAACCGAACCGCCAAGATTTAACTTGTTCGTCCCCGTTTGGTAAGCATCATAATCGGCTCCATCAAGTGTACATAAAGAACAATTCACAATGGAATTATTGGTAGTTGTTGAAATTGATGCCACCGCCACATCTAGGGGAGTTCCACTTAACGCGGTAGCGAACGTACTTTCCAAATTCATCGTGAGAGTATTGGCGTCATTTATGTTCTCACAGACGAAGGCATAGGCATATGATCCGGCACCAACGACGGTTCCGGTAACATTATAACAATCGACTATTACGCTTTGAGTCGTCGAACTATCATTCCAAAGCCAGAATCCGGATGAACCATTGTTGGTTGACGTTATATAGAACGTTAAATCACGCATAACAACGTTCGATCCGTAAATAGTAAACCCTTGGGCCAATCCGGTACAGGTTACAATAACGTCGATATTTGTTAAAACAATTCCCGTAAGATTATTTGCTGTATTTACCCCGGTACTTGCAGCACCAGTTAAATTCAAAGATAAATTGGCGATTCTAACATTATTGGAATCAATCTGAATTGCTACTATTCCCCCAGTTGTACTTGAAATAAGTGTCCCATGTCCGGCAGTAACGGGAGCGGTTAGAAAACCAGCATTCCCCTGGCCGACAATGTTCAACTGTTTGTCAATCGTTATGGAACTTGTAATTACATATTGTCCGGATGCAAGTATGAGAGTGTCACCGGCCGTAGCAGCCGCCACATAGCTTTGAATATCTCCGCCTATCGGGACATAGGTTACGTTTCCGCCAATCCAATCTGCTTCATCAAAATATAATTCATCAGTTATATGAAGATGGTCAAATGTAGGGCCATCTGCCGTTGTAAGACCAGCAACCGCAGCCTGATTTAATGTGGCCCACGACGGTTCTGTACCACCAGCAAGATATGTGCCAGTTATCCCAACCGCGAGATTATCCCATTTTGGCGTTGCACCAGAACCAATGATAATATCGCCACGAGTCACGGAGCTTGCGGTGGTATCTCCGTGTGTCACAGATAACAAATCGTGCGGTGTAACCGTAGTCAGAAATCCCGTAATCTCATGCGTATGCGTAGTCGTGGTGACAGCATTTGTAGTTGCGGCGGTGCAGGTTGACGGCGTACCCATATTCAACACTTGTCCAGATAAGCCAAGACCATGATTTGTCGCAAGGGTCACGGGAACATGGCAAGCAATAGACAAATCCTCTATACCGCCATTATGATTTTCCGTTAATGTAATTCCCGTTGAGGCCACCAACTTATTAATTAAATAATCTGCTTTTTTATCATTGGACGAGATCATAACAGTTGAGCCGGGGGGTGTAGTAACGTCAACTACTTTCAATATGTCCTTATTCTGCTCACCTACTTTTTTCATAAATTCCTGTAATATACGAAAATTATTAATGATTATGGGATCACCCTTAGTCGGTATATTCAGGAATAGATTACTCACTACCTTACACCTTTAGTCCTGTACAAAATCGTCGGCGGCCTGATACGCATGTAACTTTCACTTGCACCCGGTAGATCACCGCCCTTGATTGATAATCTGAACGCGTTGCCTGTCATTCCAAGATCAATACGTACTTTGTCCCATGAATCAACAGATGCATCAAATACACTATCGGTATCCCACGTTTGATTGCCAGCCGTAGCGAAGTAACCAGAATTTACAGAGTTGGATGGTTTATCTTCCTCTTTGTTAACGTGATAATCACCACGTGTTTTGTAATCCGGTTCCAGACTGAACGTACCGCCAGTTGCGTACTGGCTATTAATTTCCTGATATGCCCTCCTTATACGTTTAGTCCTTTGCGGAGTACCAAAATCATTAAATGCCGTTACCACTTCAATTTCAACACCATCAATCGTAAAACTATTCGCCAGATAATGATTGCGATAAAACCACCATTTGAAATAACCAAATAGGAACAATCCAATATAATACCATTGCGATTCTGTTTCTCCGGTGAGATATGAGAATATATTGGTGATCGCCACTCGATTGCTGACTGGTGTTAGAAACAGGCAACGATTAGGCCCATATCTATTTGTGATTGGATTGCTAATTCCAACTTCCAGTGTCGTTAATCCACCGAAATATGATTTTGATTGACCGGAATACATCTGGAATTTCTTATCACCCTCACCTTGTCCCGTACCGGAAATAGTAACACTTATTCCTTGTGAGGATAAAACATCAACAGTGCAACCAGTACCGCCAACAGGACTGGCCGTCGTCTCCAAACCTTCGGCGGCAGTATAGCCCGTTCCGCATGACCGCCAAGATATGCCTGTTACCGCACCTTCCAGATCAACAGATTTAACTCCGAATTTTCCATATCCTCCGCCATCCTGAACAATGGTTAATTCATCACCAACCGAATAACCAGTACCGCCATCAGCCAATACAATGTTATTCACTCCAAATAGCATGAATAATGCGCTCAATGCGGAACTATATCTGATGTCGAATATATATGGATCTCCATAGGTTTGTGCGGAACCAGGGATGACGGAATCAGGTGCCAGAAAATTGAATTGTTCATACGCCCAATAACCAACACTATCTTTGGTCACGTGAAGAACCTGATCGAAACAACCGATATATACCTCGTCGACATCTACGGCTGAAATTCTCGCATGTGCGCCCACGGGAATATATGCTACATTCGTACATACATCATTGGTGATGTCGTATGTTGCCAAAATATATTTTCCAGTCAACCCACTATATAACGTAACAAATATAATATCATCGTGGATTTCCATGCTTTCAGGATAAACCGTATAGGCCGAATCGAATGAATATTCCGTGGTTACGGCATCGAGATAATCTTTACGTATTTCCCAGACTCCGGTAGTGGCATTTTTAACAAGCATATAGGCTGATCCATCGTAAACCACCATATTGAAATTATCGAGACACCATACACTTGTTCCACCGGGACTAACCGACGTATCAAAATTTGTCAGTACCACACCATTTGTTAGTACTCCCGCCGTTGAGCAATTATATAGCGTGAACGTAGTTGACGGCGTTGCTTCGGTCGACGTAAGAGCATATAGATTGTCGCTGGAATCACAAGCAACGGAATAAAAATAAACATCAGAGTTAATGGCTGCCGCATCTCCATAGGTATTTACTGTCCAAGTTGATTTATAAAGTCCGGTGGCGCAATAATAAATATTGCTTGAAGAATCCTGACATGTAGAAACTATGTAATCCGATACTCCCAAATTCTTTACCTCGGAATCAACGTCCTCACTATTGGCCGCCACGTCATAATCATATTGATATAGTACAGATGATGTCCCCGTAGTCGTAGCCAACGTGGCTCCCATGGGGATTATACGATGATAATCATCTGATACATATCCAAGGCACGTCTCATATAGTGCCGCACGGGCACTATCAATCATCACGTCTTCTGTCCATCCATCGGCTTCAAGTGAGTACACGAAGTGACGTTGAGCAGAGATCGTATCGGTTGTACGATAATACAGTAATAGATGATATTCCTTGCGTTCAGGATAATACATGCTATCAATTAAATCACTGGAACCATATTTCATGTAATCAGATATCACAGTATTGATACGATTCTTGGAAATATTAGTGAATTCAGTCGCACCATCCCATTTCAATACACCTTCCTCTGACAAGAAAATAACGCTATTTTGTTCACCAGTGACTTGGATAGAATTGGGAGCGAATGCACCATATTGACGCGACACGGGTTGTTTGGCAATTTGCGCCACACCATCTACAACTGACGCAGAATACATGTCGCATAACCACATTTTCTTTCGTTTAAAAACAACAATATTATTGTTCAATGCGGCGATACCAGTAATAATGTCACCATCCAGAGGATCAAATGTCTGATAATTCAATGAGTAGACGTGTTCCGGTTCGTCAATATTTGACCAATACAATGTACTATTTACGGCATACCACATCCGTGAACCGGCTGATAGAATGTACTTGGCAGTAGGTGGCACATCGTGGTACATATAGCCATTATGATCTGCGGTTACATTAACAACCTCATAACCCACATCAGAGGTTCTACCTTGCAAGGTGGTATCGACATTAGTCATCTTGGTAGTGACTTCATCGTTGCTCACTTCCTGATCGAAATAGGCATACGAATCATCGGCACCAAGTAATGTACGATAAATTTTGATAGATACGACATCGGCATCAGTACTGCGTACAGGTAAGAAATTAATCGCCCCATTGGCGACTACGACTACACCACCGGGAGATGGTTCACTTTCTACCGTATAGGCGGCACTTACCGTTTTAACCGATACGTTATCAAGAGTACACGTTGAGGCCGATTCACTTGTGGCAAACGATAGGTTGCCGGTGTTCGTAGCCGTGATATATCTATGCCACGTACCATCGGCATAAGCCCCGGTATCGGTAGTACCGCCAAGAGTGACGTTCATCGTTCCCGATCCAGACCATGAAGCAATCGTAAACACCACCAGATAGGTCCCACCGGCCACTACGGTAATTGGGGTGGTAGGTGTCAAGGCACCAGCCCCAGCCCCCTTTACGGCCTTGCCAGTGCCCGTATTGATGCTCCATCCAGTACCTTTCGTCCATGCAGTATCAGTAGTGAATGATCCATTTGTGACCAATTCACTCCCATATCCATCACGTTTGATATAGGTATAGAATACATAGTATGTACCGGCGGCTATACTACCACCAGTAGTGTCTGAAACAGTCGGTGCCGCCGTTGGTCCGACACACCCCACGGTATGCGTAAGCGTTAAGTCCTTCAAATACAAATTAGAATTGGAACCATCGACGCGAAAACACCTATCCTGCATAACTGCATATTTGGGCTTTACCGTATCAGCCGATATTAACGTAGCTGATAGGTTGGTTTGTCCGAGTACAGTTACATTGCCACTTGTAGTCGTTAACGTGAAACCATCAAGTTTCATTAGTGGCGTAGTATTAAATTCATAATCAACAAGAAAATAACGTGATCCATCCGATTTCTCGAACTGGAACATTGATTTTGTACCACGACCAGCACGTGCCGTAATGGTTTGGGCGGTCATAGTTATGGGATTTATCGGCTTCCTGCGATGCAAATCACCGTTAGGTTGTAGACGTATATTTTTTCCTTTGGTTAGCGCCCCTTCAAGAACTAAACCGTCGAGATATAAACCTTTAAATCCCGGCCATTTATATTCATTTATTTGGAGAACCGAACCAGTTTCAATCATTTAGACATCCGTAGTCCCGAAATTGTTTGTTCCTCCACGTACGCGCCTTGTCTCACGCATATTTCTTGCAATCAGCAATGACAATATGTCACGTTCCAGTTCGTTGTACATAGTCTTTAATGCCGATGCACTTGCTTCATCTCTGGTTTTACAAGCAATGGCCACATCCAATACTACCAGTTGGGCGCAATCAGCAATAGGGAAATCCGGTGTTTCATTATTCGATCCAAGATCTGCTGGCATATATGAATAGTTAATATTTAACGTATCAGCGGCGTCGGGTACAGGATTTAGCCATACATGATTGCCAAAGAAATCGTAATATGCCGGATCTCCACTATTATCGACAACTTGAAATTCACGTTTATTACCGGCAAATAACGACTCGCCATCGGCGTTATAAATATCGTCTACGGCCACTGCATCGGTTGGTAAATCATATAAATATGTCCCGGCAATCGTAGTTATAGTAGATTGTTTGAGATAATATCCGGCAAACTTCTTCTGAATCTTCATCACCATCTTTTTATATGATTGGTTAATCATACGATTCAGCATCGTATCACCAAAAAACGAATCAGTACCGGGACTGTCTATGATATCTCGAATGGCTTGCCGAATACCTGCAAGAGTCATATCAACCTCCTATGACAACGACAGAGATTTCGCTTCCCTTATTCCGTATTTCTGTATGTCGTCGTGTGTCTCAC
>Ga0153915_10002849_pt1 | contig 15792 bp, 19 predicted proteins | sample Opewatmetagenome_2_FD_107003 | JGI IMG/M metagenome (GOLD analysis project Ga0153915, IMG submission 107003) | Freshwater wetland microbial communities from Ohio, USA - Open water 3 Core 3 Depth 3 metaG | ecosystem: Environmental > Aquatic > Freshwater > Wetlands | place: USA: Ohio, Lake Erie...
AAAAAGCTTGATGATTTATTAAAACAGATAAGAAAAGATTTACAGCCCGCTTCTTTCAATACCAAAAAGATAATGACCGTAAAATGCAATACGAAGCATTATCCGGACGGCATGGGATCCAACGTAATAGGCGTTATAAACGGAAACGACCCGGTTTATAACAGCGCAAATAGTTTGAGAATTTTTTGCAAATAGTTTGAGAATTCAAATAAGACTAAAATTTGCCTATTACAGCGTCAAAATTACGCTTTCTTTCGACAATTCCCAACAGCTCTGAATTAGCGTTTAATCTGCCGTTAAACGGCCTATAAAGGCCAAGCTTTGAAGTGTTTAAGTTTGTCTTTCCGGTTATTAAAGCTCTTAAATATACCGGGCCTTTTAAGTTCGGGTATATTTGGCTTAACCCTTCAATCTTGCCTTTGCATTTCCTATTCACAGGTAAATCAAGCTCCAAAGCCGAAAGACAATCAAAAACGCCTGACAAAGCCATATAAAGCCTTAAGAATGAATTTAAGCGGCTCTCAGAGCTAAATAAACCGGAAACACTAACATATTTTGTTAATTCCACTTCGATATGACTTAACCCTGTTATAGAAGAATATAAATTCATTCCAAGCGCAACATTCAAATCAGTATCGGTTTTCGACTTAACTTGGCCGCGTAAATTCCGTTTTAATTTTAACGCTAAGGCCATTGAAGAGGCACAAGACAAAGAAGAAACTAACCTGCTATTTAATGATATGTCCGATTGAAGGTTATTTGTACCTGAAATATAACCCTTTATTTTACGTGTTAGTTCTAAAGTTAATTCTAATTGATTCCCTGCATTGATTATTCCGACAAGTGAGCTGTTCCTTACTATATTCAGGTTATTTATTTTGCTTGTGGTATTTAATATTCCTTTTTTTCCGCAAGATACTTTTATTAACGTATCCAAAGAAGAAACAACACCGCAATAACCTAATAGTTTTACTTCATTTCTATCAATTAAGGAAATACTTGAGATACCAGAAATAATACCCTGCAATCGTCGGGTATTCTTGAGACTACCCGTTATTGCAGTGTAACTTGAAATATTCCCTTTATAATATTTTTCTGTATTTAATAAACCCGTAATACTTGAATAAACTGATATCCGCATACGCAATAAATCATATTCATTTAATAATGAGACAATGGATGTTTCAGATGAAATATTGCCAGCAAGTTTTTGGATAAGATTAACTTTGCCATAATTATCGGAAATAACATTAATGTAACCTTTAAGTGCGGCAAAAGCATATTTTACGAGTCCATTTATATTTGTGGTTGAATTAATATTCCCGATAATTTTTGAATTCAGTCTTAATTGGGAATATATATTCGTACCCGCATTCAGGGATATATCTATACGTTTTGTTGTTCTAAGCATGGCATTAATATTCGAGCTTGCCCCGGCCTGCATTTGAAATCTTTTGGATGCTTTTGTTATCAAAGTAATTGCTGATTCTGCTGTTATAACAGAGCTTAAGGAATTGTCCAGCCCGATTACTCCGGCTATGTTGCTAATTCCTTCAATTTGTCCTATACATTTATTAACGCCGGAATATTTTGCTGTAATATTTGATGTCGCGCGCGACACGGCAGATAACTTTTGCTGATTCCTGATTTCTAAAGTGCTGTTTGTTTGACTATTAATTGCCGATGTTACTTTTTTATTTGCCCCGCATTTAGCCGATATATTTGATGCTAAAGAAACACCGCTTTGTATCCTTGTGTATTTTTCAAGTTTTCCGGTTATTGTACTTGTTGAAGCAATATTCCCAGCCATATATATTATTGGCAATGTATAAGTTACAACCAATTTGGGATCATAAGAAGTACCTGTATAATCGGCCGTATAAAAACAAGCATAATTATCACTTACGGTCGGTGAGGTATTGTTTATATCATAACCGGCCATCATACCCATTTTAGTAATACCAGCCTTTGTAATAAAGTTTGATAGATATGATATATAAATACTGATATTGGAATATGTGCCCGCAACCAAAGACGTCATAAGCGCACTTGCAATATTAACGGTCGTACATATTTTAGAATAAGCATAATCCGCAAGGGCAATTGCTGTATTACTTGCGATCCCTGTACTGCTTACAACTGGATAAACTCTATCCCCGTTTGATGATGTTCCGTCATACATCGGACACAAAGAATAAACCGCACTGGATAATGTTGAACCGCTAACAATTGAAGAAGTATTGAAATATGTAATAATCCGATATATCTGATATTCGTTCGAATTGTAACGCGCTAAAGAGACCATATATGTTGAACTGTCGTCTTTTGTCGAACCGGAAGAAGCATTCCTGACTGTTGACATGGCCGATCCATTGTTAAATAAATAGCCGTCAACTGTTGTACTTTCAGGATTAGCATCAGGGTACACCGTTAGCGTATCAAAACCGAAACTGAAATCAGGCATTAAAGTGCTTTGAATAAGATAATCCATAACATGCAAAACCCACCAAAGCGGTCTGAAGGCGTAATAAATTCTTTTGCTGAATTTTTGATGAGTGCGAAAATCAGAGCGGTATTCATTTATTCCTATCTTTACCCGGTAAGTATGCGGTTCAATCCTATCGATAGACTCAGAGAATAAACAATCTTTATGTATCCTTAATATCCTCCGAAACCAATATTTCAATAGCCAATGGTTAAGCAACCACACTAAAGCATTTTGATGCTTTTTAAACCAGTCTTTATTGAAATAATTAAAATAGCCGTTGTTTTTATGACCGTGTTTTTTGACGTGTCTTTTTAGCCGCAATTCTTTATATGACACCTTTATATTCATTCTATTATTACCATATTACGATATTGATAATTACTTGACATGATTATTTTTAATAAGGTCTTTACTTTACTTAAAACGTCATTGTCGGTGGTTGTTTTATACGATAATTTGAAATCCTTAAGCGTATCCGTTCTTATGAAATTACCTCCAAGATAATGTCCCAATATAAAACGTCCCTGTACAGTAGTTAGGTATTTATTACTATTGACAGCAGATATATTTATTTCAACATGTGTATTCATAATAATATTAAAAGGCTCTCAAAAGAGAGCCTTTATTAGTTTGTTAATCCAATGTAGCGACAAGATCGCCTGCCGCAAATTTAGGCGTGTCACCCGTTGTGATAGTCTTTGAAGTGCTTAAAGCACCCCAAGCCAACATATTGCCGCCGGTTGAAGCGTCAAGAACTGCAAAGTGAGTAATTGTTGAGGAACCTGCTGTACATTCCGCGAAAACCTGCTCAACTGCATTGGAAACAGAACCGGCGGATGCGCTGTTAAAGTTAGTCTTATTGTTTGTAACGGCTTTACGCGCATATCCGGTATAGGTTGCTTCAACAATATCAGAACCGGTTGAAGCGTCTGTCGGGGCAGATGTACATAACGCAATATAAACCGTTTCCGGGGGAGTATATGCCGATGCACCGAAAATATGATCGAGAATTTTATTCTCAAGATAATCAGAAAATGAACCCATGTTTTACCTCTTTAGTTTGTTAATAAATAAGTATTGTGATAAATCATAAAAGCACATAAAAACTCCTTATATGTTATTTAATTGAGATTTTAATTCCATAAGTGATATTAGCTTGAAGACTTTTTCATTATTGCTGTTTAGTTGTATTTGAACAATATCGCCGACATTACCATCGTCGGCAGAAATAGTAATAAATCTTTTCGCTGTTTCCGGTGTCTCATACCCATCGGAAGGGGTCTGCACGTCTGCAGTAAGATTAAAATTTCCGTAAATACAGGTTTGTACCTCTTCGGTGTTTGACAAGTTTATACTGTCAATATCAAAAACATATTTCTTAATCTTCAAGTCTGCAGTATCAGAAATCGACATTGATATTTTTATAGTTGTAAGATTTGTTTCGGCATCATAACTTAGAATCGTTATTTCACCCCTTGAAAGTTTCTTCTCTATAACACGGGGTGATTCCTGATTATTATTTGCCTTAACAACAAAGACAAGATCGTGATTGTCATACTGGCCTTCTATTGTAAGGGTGATAGATGTTGATTCGCCTCTGTAAAAATTAATGCTTTGCGTTTTCATTACATTGCTTTCCTTAGATAAAGCTCTGTGATATTATCAATTAAGTTGTACTTAAAACATTGAGCCCGCCAGACAGTTGTATCGCCATTGAACATGTAGTATAATTTCGGTTTCCATTTATTATAAGAGCCCTTCAGTTTAACGGTACATTTAGCCCTCGGTACTTTTATATATTCCCAAGTATCCGATGCAACATATACCCACAAATAACCCCAATCTGAATAACTGCCGCTCCAAAGCATACGGCGTATATTGCCGGGTGAAGAAGGATCGATTCCGGTAAGAGTGCCGGAATTATAAACAAACAATTGAGAAGCTCCCTCTCCTAAACTGTCTATATAGCCGCACGGTTGATCGATAATAAGGCTTTCACAATCGTCATCATCTTCAGAATAAGTTCCGTATGTTTTAGTCCCATATTTTGAATCATCTGTTTTCGGATATCCGCCTGCCCATAACTTAACCTGCATTCCGGTACGGGCCGAAATTATTTCATATTCAGGAAAGTCCGCCCATTCATCTCTTGTGATTGTATATATATCGCTTCCCGGATATTCAGCAAATCGGGGGAATAAATACAAGTTCCTATCTAAACCTAAATAACCAATCAAATTGTAATTAAGCATTATTTGTTTAAGCATTGAAGCCATATTAGAATAGTTGGAATTTGAGTTATAGTAGAAGGCAAGGTTTGAATAGAAATCCGTAAAAGAAAAATATGTTGTCCCGATACGAGCCTGTAAGGTAGATTTAGATACAACATTATTGATTATTGGATATTTGACAATAGTGTCGGTAGTAAAAGGCTCCGATACTATATCCGTAATCTTTTTATAATCGGTTAACGTATAACCCATCGGGTTTGTTGTCGGGTCTTGTTCAAGCATATTTTTTGTGTGGTCATATCCTTGAATTGTAAGTATTTTTTTTGCAGTAGAAATACGGGACTTAGACTTTTCGACATATCCGCTCCATATCCACTCTCCGCCGACATATATTCTTAATGTTGTCTCAATTGACTCAAAGTCCGCGAGTACGCTTAAAATAAATGCTAATGTTTCAGGCATGTGAAAACTAGCTTTAACCTCACCGGGCGTCATTAATATATCAGAGTCTTCATCAGAGCCGATAGTAATTTCATCAAAATCTGTTATTTTATAATATTTTGTTCCTGAAAAAGAAGACTCGCTTGAAAACTCCAAATACATCTCAATTAAACCAAGTGCCGATTTAGAAGTCAATTTTATAATCTGCATCAATACACCAACGAATTTTTATATTTTTTATTTTTATCATAGCTGGTGACAAGGTCATCTCCCTTTATCTTGAAGCTTATCTCTTTACTCCAATTGTTCAACCTGTCAAGATGATTTTGCATCATTGATTCTATTGTTTTTGAGGTCCCAGTTACTTTGCCAGTTTGAATGTTTCTTTCAACTGCCATAACTGTGGCTGTGATTAAGCGCGATTGTCCCGATGCATACTCTTCCAACGGGGCAATAATTTCCGGCCCTTCTTCACCAACCAACCCCATCGAACCTTTTGCATAACCGGGTACTTTTGTTTTTTCAATTGTATTTACTTTTGACATCCCGAATATTGTCGCGGCGGCGGCCGCCGCCGGAGCTAAGAACGGGCCGACAAGTGGAATTTCAGCAGTCGATTTGTACGCCGCAACTGCGGCCTGATAGGTGTCGATTGTAGTTTGAAATATTGTAAGAACTTTATAAGCGGCTGTATGTTCACCGAAATATCCCTTTAATGCCGAAAACATATTGGAGGTCATTGATAATTTATGTTCCGCTTCAGCTCTGTCAATGTCCTGTTTCTTTCTCGAATGCTCCGCATATAAGGCTGTTTTTATTTCTTCAAAATTTGCAAAGTCTTCATATTTATTTAACTGCGTGGAATATTCCAAATCGGCCAATGCCCTTTGACGCTCATATTCATCATCAATGCTGTTTGCTTTTATCTTATCAAGATCATCTCCGGACATGTAATTATTTCCGAGTTCCTTTGGCGCAAGCTCGTTAAGTTTTTTCTGCGGATGTAACTGCTGATATGTCTTTAAGTTTTTTGCCCCATATAGTTTCGTGTATTCAGCTTGCTCTTCTTGAAGCTTATACTCAATATCTTTTGTGTCTTTGCCATGCTTTTTTTGAAGCTCAAGCATTTCTTTATAATGCGAAATCTTCAATTGACGGATTCTCAAATCGCCTTGTCCGTTTATTTCGGCCATTTTTTCTTCATGCTGTTGCGCCTCTTCGAGTTGTTTTTTCTGTTTCTCATAAGCCTGATTAACAAGCTTTTGCCTTTCCTTTGCAGAATTAAGCTGTTTACGGTCAGATTCAATCCATTGGTTTAGTTTATTAACCGCATCCTCGAAATTCTTTGCATCCGGGACTAAGTTTTTATAATAATTTTTGCTTTCCGGGTCTTTACGTAAATTCATAAGCTTTTCTTCATTCAAGCTTATATTATTAGATATGTCGCGGTAAACGCCTATCTCAGCATTCATTTCCTTTAATGCCTGAACCTGTTTTTTCATATTATTATATTGTTCAAGGTCATCTCCGAATCTTTCTTTTTCATCATCAATTTTAACGGCAATTTTGTAGCCGCCCATGCCATAAGAGCCGCCTGCGGAATACGTTTTATAAGCTGAATGTTTTGATTCAAGCTGAGAAAGCTGCGCTTCATATTCTTTAAGCCTATTTACAATCTGTGCTTTCGTTAGGCTTTCGTATGATTTTTTCAAATCATCAACTTCTTTTTTCTGCTTTTCTACCTCTTTAGTTGTATTACTAAATAACGCAGGTAACAATTGTAATAAAAACATAAGGCCGTTTATGGCCAGCATCAAACCTCCTGACCCGGCAAGTGAAGAAGCAAGCTGCGCTTTGAATGTTGTCCCTGTGTCAGCGGCCGCCTTTCGTGCATCTGTCAATGCATTAATAACCATTGGTATATTGTTAGCAACCGACATCATACCCATACGGAAATTAACAACAAACATATTTGCATCGCCAAGAGCCCAGCCTAATTGTCCCATTGCCATGTTCATTTGATTTACACCCGCAACTGTCTTGGCTTTAGCTTGAACGAGCTGTTTGTTATTACTTATCAGCGATGTGTAACTGTTTCTTAATAACTGGATATTCTTTTCATTCTCAAGCCATTTTGTTGAGTTTAGCTCAACTGTGGCGTTTTGCTGCTGTAATTCTGAAATAACCTTTTCTATTTCAACAGCCGTTAAGTCTTGTGCAGATAGCCATTTTGTCGTTTGATTTATGGCTTCTTCGGTTATTTCATTATGCTGTGATAGTTCGGTGGCAATCTTTTGAAAAGCATTGGCATATTCACTTTCTAATAGGCGTATCTTAGTAATTAATTCTTGATTTTCCTGCGCTGTTACTTTTAATGTGGCAAGAGCTTCCTGACCGTTTATAGTCAATTTGAGAACTATTTCACGCGATATATCAGCCATTTTGCGCCTTTAACTGAGCAATAGCCTGATAGATATTATTTAATGATTGCACTCTTTTCAGATAATAAAATGAATAAATATCCTTCATTCTGTTATTTCTCATTATGTTAATTTTTGAAAGGTCTTGATCAGCTAGATAAAAGAGTATAGCGTCTAATCCTTTAAGTGTAATATCCGGAGGAAATTCCTCCGGCTTTACTTTTATTTGTTTTTTGAATTCTTTGACCGCTTTTTCGGTGGCTTTGTTAAGCCTTGTAAATATTTTTCCATAATGCTTCTTTGCCTGATTGTTTGTAAAAAAAAATCGGCGGCAATCTGAAGACCGGTAATCTGTTTATAATTCCCAAAATCAAAATCATCAGGAGCGGAGCCGCCTTTGGCCGGCGTTAAAATAATTGAGAGGAATTTCTTCATTTGTTCTGCCGTGAAATTGCCGAAATTGACAGTATCGGCATTTTCTGCGAATACGCCGGAAAACATTTTAGAAAGCTCTTCAGCTTCATTGCCGGTAAGTTCTAAAACATCTTTAAGCACAAATTCAGTATTATCTATTTTGTAAATATTCATAACCCGCCTATGCTATTGTTATTGCATTTGTAGTAACAGTTACGTCAGAAACAGGTACATCCCCTTCAAAGGACAAGGTATATTCGCCTTTTTCATCGCCGAGAGATATTTTTTCTTTTCGGCCTAATACACCTTCATTGACCGTAATAACATCGTTAATTGATGAGGAATATTTCTCAGACAAAATGAGCGCGGCCTGTTTATCCGTGTTTAATATATTATAAAGTTCGGATATTACGGCGTTACGGGAAGTTATTTCGTATGACATAGTCAAGTAGTTTACATCATCCCGGTTATAAGCGGTTTTCCCTGAATCTTTTGTTTTAAGAACAACTTTATAATCCTTGATTTCGCTTCTATCCCAATATGAATCGACATCTATTAGTGCGGATATATAGCAGGGGGCAATTCTTTTTGCCGCCTGATATCCATAGCCCGTAACTTTTGGGGTATTAGTTAATGAAGCTGAAATAATTGCAAGGCCTTCATCTCTCGGTGTAGCAAACTCAAGGGTTATTTTAAGAGTCCGTTCCTTTGGAGTGATCGTAAATTCAAAGCCAAGCCCTGGGAAGTTATTGCCGTTGAAATTAAAGACGCCGCCCGAAGAAACCGATCCTGATGTCTGCGGAACGCTAATGATTTGCGCATCACAACCTGATGTTAGAAAACCAAGCAATGTAGATAATGAAGAAAACGGCGCTTCGTGTGAAGGCAGTTCCACTTTGAAATTGGTCATATTCGACAACACCTGCCCTAATACTGTTTTAATTTCGTTGTGATCTTCAATCGTCATTTCGGCGGCATTCCTGTAACCGAAATAAATAGGGTTAGTCGGGGTCGATGCGAGGGTTCCCTTTGTGCAAAGATATATTGTCCTGATGCCTAATTGTCTTTTTGCCATATCATACCTTTAGTTTATAGATGATAATAATTTATCTTTACCGAACTTATCCAATGCAAATACCAGCGTTGACAAAGTCTTTTCGTCATACACTCCATTAAGATCAATGAGGGGATATTCACTCCCTTTATTCGACAAATTGTTCAAACATTCCTGCACCTGTGTTACCTCATAACTCTCAAATTCTGTGGTAACAATTTCTTTGAGAACATTCTTGGCCCCCAGACATGCTGTTGCGCTTAACAATGCCGACTCAGTCGATATGTCCCATTGTTGTGTAACAGGTATTTCATTCCATAACTTTATGTCTTTATCAGCTCCCCGGATGCGGTTCAATGTGTTCTGAATATTTGCAACCGATAAATGTTTATATACATCCGGGACTATACGCGTAGGATAAGTAATCATTGTTTCCTCTATAATTTAGATTTTATAAAAAAGTAAATCCCAACCGCAACAATAATAAAGACAATTACGCCGATAGTGCCATATCCAAACTTTTCGGCAGTAGTAACATTATTAATTATTGGGTGGCTGGTTGTATCAGCAAAAGTTGTGTCAATAATGCGGGGGGGCACATACAATGAAAATGTTTTTTTCTTTGGATAGTATTTTATACGAACCTTTTTAACCGGCTGTTTATTGTCAAGCTGGATTTCTTTCACGGTTTCAACATAAGAACTATCAGGCAAGGTTAGAATAATAGCGTCTATATCTTTTTTTATACTATCAGGCAGAATAATACTTGAATGAGTTACCGGCAATGAATCTAGCTCTATGGCGGAAACTTCCATTTCTATCTTCTTATCTTTAATTATCGTTTCAGTAGTTGAACAAGCAAATAATAAAAAGACAAGAATGCTCAGTCCTATGGAGTATTTAATGTTTCGCATTATATAATCCTTTTTCGTATAGAATTGTCTCAGCCTTTCTTCTTTTTGTAAGGCCGGACAATATTTGCGCGCCCGCTTTGTTGAACCGCATTAACAGATATACGGCCGTTTTTGTATTCCCTTCATCAATTGATTGTTTCAATTGTCCTTTAAGTCGAAAACCGGTATTAAAGGTAAAGGATACAAGCGCATCAAATTCATACCATCTTAATAAGCGCACTATGGTTTTATTGATATATTTTTCAAATCTTACGCAATCGGCAATCAGTAAAGCATCAGCCTGTGTTTTATTGATATATGAGCCTTTTTTCAATTCCGGGCCGGTATGTCCGTAACCTATCGTTAATATGCCAGCCGGGCATTGATAAGCCTTCAGCGAAAGACCTTCAAAGTCTTTAATTAAGCTCAGGCCGGTTTCAGTTGTTTTATGCTGTGCAAATAACTGAATGCCGATTAGTAAGATTATAAAAAGTGCTTTTTTCATTTTATACCACAAATATTAAGCAATAACAGGTGCAGACAATTAAAGTGCCGCAAAACAATGCAACAGCTAAAACCGGCATAGCCGCTATTCTATCAGATTCGTCAAGATTACCGTCTGAGCCTGTAAACTTTGCCCGGGTAAATTTCAAATCAGTAAAAAGATATTGAAGCAAAGTGCCCATCATTGCGGAAAGTATTGTCATAATAATGGCATGTAAAACCCATTTAATAAATGATGTAACTTTCCCCGTGCTTTCAATGTCGTTTATTTCTTTTTGCAGTTGAATTGCAATCTCTGTGTTGACGGCCTTACCGTCTTTATCGTACTGCAGAGCAAGGGTATTGTATTTCTCTGCAATACGTTCCTGTTTGCTTTTTTCGCTTGGCATAATCCAAGAAAACAAAAGGATAGCGGCCAGAGCAATTATAATGACAGATTTAAGATGTAGCGTTAAATACGCCTTAATTTCATTAAGCTTTGTTTTAATTGTTTCAAACACTTTATACCTCTTAATTTTTAGTTAATTTGTTATCGTCAACTATTTGTTCATAGCGGACGTTTAATTGTTGGCATATTCTTTTCAGGTTTATGCGGAACTCAATCATTAAATCATGATAGACATTATCCCTTTGAGCGAGGTACTCAGTTACTTTTTCAACAGATGTTAAACGCGTATTTAACTGTTCATGTACAAGTTTATTATTTGATATTTCATCTTTAATAGATGATTGAACTGATAAAGCACTTGCAAAGATTGACCCTGCTATGGTCAATAAACCGAAAATAACCGATACTATTATTTCTGTCTTTTTTGCACTGAATACTTTCAATTAATTCTCCTTTACTAAGCGGCCCTTTCAGGCCGCATTAGTGGCTAAGTACTGCTCAGGGGTTAAGATGCTTTAATTCTCAAACCTTCAAGCCTGCCAATTGCTTTACTATTCAGCAGTGTAAGGTCTAAATCAAAATCTACTGAATGGGTATAATGTACGCCGACCAGACCGAGGTCTTTTACTTCAACCCCAATGTTGGTTGCGAAACTCAAATCAGAAGCTTCACCGAAACGTCCGGCATAAATAGAAGTGCAATCAGTCGAAGTCCCGACCGTTTCTGCATTTCCGACTATTGCGTTCCCTGATTTATCATAACCGGCAGGCAGTATCGGAATACGGTTATAAAAAGCAATCGGGACTCCAAATTCGTCCTTGTCCCAATAAACGGAAGCTTCCGCAATACGGGTTAATCTTGAAAGCATATCGCCGTTCATTGAAAGGAATTGAGCGCCGCCGTCAATTGATTGAATCAAGGAATCCAAAAGTTCAAGAAATTTTTGCTGTGCGGTTTTGTTAGTATCGCTGTTTCCGAGAGGCACAATCAGTCCGTTGGTATCGGCTGTTATTTTTTGCCCACTCGGACAAATTGTTTTGAGGCCGTTAAATTCCTTTGAGTCCACTGTTTTGCTTCCATTAAAAAATTTGTTTTGGAATTCACGGCCTAAATCGCGTGCGAAAACAAGAAGGTCTGCCGCACGTACCGAAGGAATATCGCTTCCCCTTCTTTCATGTGCGCGGTCAACCTGTACCTGATCGCCGAAAATTACAAGAGCCGGATTTGCATACTCAGGGTTAATCTGATTATCTGCATAGTTGGAATTCAATTCCCTGAATTTACCGCCGGTTGCGGCTGATTTTTTTCTTTTATAGTCGGCATTGCCGATTATCGGATAGAATTCTGCTACCCTCAAAATGTTCGATGTTTCAAGCATGGCATTAACTACTGTGGTAGTTATCTGATCGCCGGAAAATTCATTTATTTTCACTTTTATCTCCTAATGAATTATTATACTTTTGATTGATTGTTTTCCATTTCAGAACGGATTGCTTCAGTAAGACCCTTCAATGAACTTTTAGAAATGTCTTTATCGCTTTCCCCGGTTATAACCGGCTTTGTGTCTTTACCCTGAAACTGTTTCGGGAGAGGCTTCGCTTCAAGTTCTTTGTTCCATTCATTATAATCCTTTTCAAGCCTGTTTTTCCATACCTCTTTATCGGCCTCAACTATCTTTTTATCCTGCAATGCCTTCTTAATGGTATCATCTATTTTTTTATCCTGTTCGGCTTTTGCTTTTTCCGAAGCGGCTTTGACGGCATTTTCTCTTTCCTGTGTTTCTTTGCCAAGAGCGGCAGTAAGGTCTTTTGTCTGCTGTATCAAAGCCTGATTCTGTTCAATAAGTGTTTTGAATAATGGATTATCATTTGTCATTTTCGACATATCTATTTTTGATAAATCGATAATTCCATTTGCATCCGTTTCAAGCTTCTCGATTTCAGCTTTTATTTCGGCTTCTTTATCGCCGATATTGATGCCCAACTTTGTTAAAAGAGCTTTAATCTTTTCAAACATTCAATCCTCCTATAATATTTGTTCTTCCAGTTGTTTCGCATTCCCAACCGTCTTTTAGTTTTTTGTTGTGATTATCCACTGCAATGTTTTCGGCCTCTTTAGTTGAAGCGGCTTGCACTTCAACTATCTGCAGGCTTTCGTTCCTGCCATGTCTTTTAATTTGCAGTTCAACAACATATTTATTGTTTGTTGTATTGTCAGCACGATTATTTTCGGGTTGACTTTCTGAATTATTTTTTTCGCCTTTTTCGGAATCGGTTGTTTCAGTAACATCGGGGTACTCAGGATATTGAGGCAGATATTCAGAATTTACATTTGAATTGTTACCGTCTGCATTGCCTTCGATAACTTCAGATGTTTCTGTAATAGCGCCATTGCTTGTGTCTGCATTAGGATCAGCGATTATTTCATTCTCAGCAGTATTGATATCATCGGGCCGGGCGTTGTTGTTATCATCTGTTTTTTTAGAAAACAATTTATTAACAACCGCCTCTTTTAATTTTCCCATTTCTAAGTCCTTGTCTTATGATTTTTCTATATGCAACATATTCCATGCAAGAGACTTAAAAATGATGCCTGCTGTATGCGTCAACTTTTTGTTTTTTACTTATGCGATTTTTGAAACAATAATTAACAGGTGATATTATGCCGCTAATAAATAAAGAAACTATTAAATCATTCCTCGGTGATAAGTCATTTATAACAACTATTGATGATGCTGCAGGTTTTGCCGATGCCGTTAAACAGGCCGAAGATATTGTTTATCAAAAAACAGGCGTAGCAATTCCCACAAAAACTGATGATGCTATTCCTACGCTTCAGTTTTGCGCACATGCAATAACCATTTATATAATGTCGATCCAGCAACCTCTTAAGGATACCGAAATAGATCGCAAAAAAAGCTTATACGATGCCGCAATGAAAACGCTTGATTCAATTGAAAGCGGTTCGTTTGCTTTGCGGGATAAAAAAGGGAATGTGGTTACAAATACAGTACGTACCTTTTTTTGCAGTGAACAAGAATTCAGGGAGGAAAGAATATAATGGTTTTACCAAGCGTAGTTGTAAAAAATCTGATTGAATTAATAAACAACAACCTGAACGTATTCCCGAAAGGGACAATAATTAAAGAAGGGAGTGAAGACTTGTCAACCGGAGATGCACCTCTCTCTATTCTTGTTTATGCCGATTTTGATGATAAGGCAGAAATAGCGGCAATGGGTATTCCGCTTGATGTTCCGGTTAGTGTTTATCTTCAATGCACAAGCGGCTCTTTCGCAACAGCAACCGAAAGTTTTGAACAGGCGTTGCTGATGGCTATATCGTGCATTAAAATTATCTGCCAAGATAATTACTATGATTTAACGAATACTGATGGCGAACTTGAACCCGTTAATATTCAAGCGCAGGAATACCCTATATCAATCATTCAAAAATCAGCGGACGCTTCAACTATAACAGCAGCTTTTACTTATAAGATGGGTGGGTTCTAATATGAAACATCGTAAACCAAGAGCGTTAAATAAATCCGACAACGATAAAAAGAAAATACTCGAACTTCACGAAGCTGGAAATAAGCCCGGTGAAATACATCGTTATTTCAATGGCAAATATTCTTACTGGCAAATATATAATACAATTAATCCCCGTGATAAATCTTCTATCATAGTTGACAAAGAGGGAAACGTTAAATCTGTAAAAGTTAACGCCGATAAGACCGTAACAGAAATGCCCGATGTTGACCTTTCTGATTTTACTTCAATCGATAAATTTATTGAGCATCAATTAACGGTTATTCTTGCACAGCTTAACGAAAAGAAATTGACTCTTGAAAAAAGAACATTCTTAATTAAGCATATTACAGAGATCAACAAAAAGTTAAAAGCGCAGACTTTAGAGCAGTATCTGAAAAACGGAAATGCGAGGATTATCATTAACATAATGCGCCGCTTAAAACCGGACATTTCCGACGAGGAAATAATTATCATCTTCAAAGAAGAAACAGAGAAAGTTAAAAAATTGAATAATTAAGCCCTGCGAGGGCTGAACCGCGTAACCGGCCAATTTATCGAGGTTGCCCCCTTGAATCGATTTTGAACGGTTTTAAACGGTTTTTAAACGGTATTTAGAGACATGGACGAGAATTTTACCACCGAAAATATCCTTTTAGACAAAATTCAGGCAGAATTGGAGTCTGAAAAGACTGAAAAACAGAAACAACAAATTGCCGAAGCTTCCTCTCGAATCCCTGACTTTAAGCAATCAGAAAAAACATCTGCTACCACAAAGAAAAGAATTGAGCAAGCTTCAAATGATTTCTGGTTATGGGATAGAATATATTTTCCGCCAAGCGTAATACCTGATTACGCGCCTCCGGGTTTTTATCATAAAGATTTAATTTCCATTACAGACCTGCAGGATGCAAAAGCTCATATATTTTACGGGCCGAGAGATACAGCTAAAACATCGTGGCTTAAAAGAAAAATCATTTTTGAGTTTCTTCATGCGAAAAGAAAATTTATCGGTTTCGGTTCCGGCACTTTAAGAGCGCCCAAGTTATTTCTTACGGACGTTTATCAGTTTATAAAATTGAATAAGCGTATTCAGCATGATTACGAAATATCTTGGGGTAAAATATCCGAGGACGGTTTACAGTGCATTACTGATAAGGCGATAAATCCCGAAGGTTCTTTCATTGATGCTTTATCTGAAGAAAGAACAACAAGGGGCGCACAAAAAAACTTAATAGACCGTTACGATCTGATTGTTTTTACCGATCTTGAAAACTTAACATCGTCTCTAACAAAAGATGCAGTAAGAAAAAGAATAGACCGCCTGAACGAAATGAGAGGTTCGCTTGAAAAGTGGGGCACTCTGTTAGCCGAAGGAAACAATTTTAATGTTGACACGGCAATGAACACTTTGAAGTTAGAAAATGAAAAC
>Ga0153915_10002850_pt1 | contig 15790 bp, 13 predicted proteins | sample Opewatmetagenome_2_FD_107003 | JGI IMG/M metagenome (GOLD analysis project Ga0153915, IMG submission 107003) | Freshwater wetland microbial communities from Ohio, USA - Open water 3 Core 3 Depth 3 metaG | ecosystem: Environmental > Aquatic > Freshwater > Wetlands | place: USA: Ohio, Lake Erie...
CCGGGCGGCGCCCGCTCCGCGGCCCTCGCCGTGCGCGCCTACAACGAGGCCATCCACGCCGCCATCGGCATCGAGAACCTCGTCTGCACGATCGAGAAGCCCAGCCTCGAGTCGTTCGATGCGCTCACCAAGAGCGAACTCGTCCGCCTGATCTGTGTCACCGGCGGCCCCGCGGTCGTCGCAGCCGCGATGAAGTCCGGCAAGCGCGCGATCTGCGCCGGCCCCGGCAACCCGCCGGTCGTCGTCGACGGCACGGGCTGCGTCAAGAAGGCCGCCCGCGACATCATCCAGGGCGGCGCCTACGACAACAATCTCCTCTGCATCGGCGAGAAGCAGATCTTCGTCCTCGACTCGGTCGCCGACAAGTTCATCGAGGCCTTCCAGGCCGCCGGCGCGGTCGCGCTCACGCCAGCCCAGCTCGACAAGCTCACCGCCGCCGCGTTCACGATGACCAAGGACGCCTCGGGCCGCGCCCACCCGGTGCTCAACCGCGCCCTCGTGGGCAAGGACGCCGCGGTGCTCGCCCGCGAGGCGGGCACCTCCGTCCCGGCGGGCACCCAGATGCTCTACGCCGAGACCTCGCTCGAGCACCCGTTCGTGATGGAGGAGCAGATGATGCCGATGCTCCCGATCGTCCGCGTGCGCAACTTCGACCAGGCCGTCGAGTACGCGCTGCGCTCCGAGCACGGCTACAAGCACTCCGCGATCATCCACTCGCTCAACGTCGACCACATGACGCAGATGGCCCGCGCGCTCGACACCACGCTCCTGGTCAAGAACGGCCCGTCGACCTGCGGCCTCGGCCTCGGCGGCGAGGGCTACCTCAGCTACTCGATCGCCACCACCACCGGCGAAGGCATCACTAATCCGAAGACGTTCACCCGCACGCGCCGCTGCGTGATGGTCGACAATCTCCGGATCTACTGAGCCATGATCCTCGCCCGCGTCGATGGGGTCGTCGTGAGCACCGTCAGCCACCCGAGCATGCACGGCTGCCGGACGATCATCTGCCAGCCCCTCGACGAGCAGGGTCGCGAGGAAGGCCTGCCCATCCTCGCCATCGACCCCCACAGCGCGGGTCTCCACCAGCGCGTCCTCGTCTCGACCGACGGCTCCGCCACGCGCGCGCTGGTCGGCGACGAGCGCTCGCCGCTGCGCAACCTCATCCTCGGCGTCGTCGACGACCCCGAGCCCGCCGCGGCCACCTGAAGCCACTCCCATGCGCCTCGGCTACGTCATCGGCAGAGTCACCCTCGCGAAGCAGGATCCGGCCTACAAGGGCGGGCGCTTCCTGCTGGTGCAGCCGCTGTCGAAGGCGCAGTTCCAGGGGGCGCCGATGACGCCGCTTGCCAAGGGCAGCAGCCTCGTCGTCTACGACAACCTCGGCGCCGGCGTGGGCCACCTCGTCGGCTTCACCGAGGGCTCCTAGGCCTCCATGCCATTCGAGAACCCGACGCCCGTCGACGCCTTCAACGCCGCGCTCATCGATCGCATCTTCTACACGCCGCCCGCCCAGCCCGCCGGCTGAAGCCGGGCGCACTTCAACTCGCCGCAACGAATTCTTTCACCATGCGCAAAGTCATCACGGCAAAGGAAGCCGAGGAACTCCTCCGCAAAGGCGAGCAGGCGCCCGCCGACGCCATTCTCACTCCCTCAGCGCGCGATCTGCTGAGCGGCCGCGTGCCGCTCCCCGGCCGCCCCGCCACCAAGGCTGCGCCCGCCGCGGCTCCCGCCAAGCCCGGCTTCATCGTTCCCGACTTCGAGTACAAGTGGGCCCCCGGCTCCGACCCGAAGACGCCCGCCGAGATCGAGAAGTTCTTCAATTCGCCGGCCATCCAGGCCATCAAGGAGCGCATCTGCGACATGGGCCATCGCATGTGGGCGAAGAACTACGTCGACGGCAACGGCGGCAACTTCACCGTGCGCGTCGGCGACAACCTCGTCCTCTCGAGCCCCACGCTCATCTCCAAGGGGTTCATGACGCCCGAGGACATGTGCCTGATCGACCTCGACGGCAACCAGCTCGCCGGCATCCGCAAGCGCACGAGCGAGGCGAAGACCCACCTCGCCATCATGAAGGCCCAGCCGAAGGCCAAGGCCTGCGTGCACGCCCACCCGCCGCACGCCACCGCGTTCGCCGTGGCCGGCGTCGTCCCGCCCACCTGCATGATCCCCGAGGCCGAGGTGTTCCTCGGACAGATCGGCTACGCCCCGTACGCCACCCCGGGCTCCCCGGCGGTCGCCGACGAGGTGGCCAGGATCGCCGTCGACCACTACTCGGTCCTCATGGAGAACCACGGCGTCATCGTCTGGGGCAAGGATGTCGAGGACGCCTACTGGAAGTTGGAGAACACCGATTCCTACTGCCAGGTGATCTGGATCGCCTCGCAGCTCAACGGAGGCAACCTGCGCTCCATCGGCGGCGCCAAGCTCAAGGAGCTCATCGCGCTGCGCAAGAGCCTCGGGATGCAGGATTCCCGCGAGGGGTTGAAGGAGTGCGAGCTGTGCGACAACTCCGACTTCCGCCCGGGCGTCGTCTGCCAGATCGCCCCGAAGCCCGAAGGAGAGGGCGTCGACGGCGCCAAGGACGACCCGCAGGTCGAGGTGCTCGTGCAGCAGTTGACCGACTCGATCATCAAGCAGCTCTCATCGAAATAACGGGCTCGCGCGCTCCCTGGCGGGAAGCCGCGGATCGGACCGTCCGGCGCAAAGCCGTGGCGGCCGCCCGGTCCGGCTGACTGCCGGGTGAATCGCGGGAATCCAATCCGAAGACATCCGATTTTTCCCATGAAAGTCACCATCATCGGCGGCGGCGGGCGTGTCGGCTCGAACGCCGCTTTCGCGCTCCAGTGCGGCCGCATCGTCACCGAGATCCAGATCGTCGACGCCAACGGCGACTTTGCCGCCGGCGAGGCGCTCGACCTGCTGCACGGCGCTTCGGCGATCGCCGACCAGCGCATCTACGCGGGCGACTACGAGCGGGCCAAGGACAGCGACATCTTCGTCATCACCGCCGGTCTCAGGCGCAAGCCCGACGAGTCGCGCCTCGCCCTCGCCAACCGCAATGTCGCCCTCTTCAGCCAGATCATGGCGTCGATCAAGGCGGCCGGATTCCGCTCCGATGCGATCGTCTTCGTCGTCTCCAACCCGGTCGACATCCTCACCCACCTGGCCACCGCATACCTCGGCCTGCCGTGGACGCAGGTGATCGGGCTCGGCACGATGCTCGACACGGCGCGCCTGAGCTCGCTCATCGCCGACGAGCTGCAGCTCGCCCCGACGCAGGTCAAGGCGCTCGTGCTCGGCGAGCACGGCGACTCGATGGTGCCGATCTGGTCGTCGGCCACGGTCGCCGGCGTGCCCCTCGAGAAGGCGCCGGGCTTCAGCGCGGCTTTTCAAACGAAGGTCGCCGAGCGCGCCCGCGGCGGCGGCGCGGAGGTCATCCGCCTCAAGGGCGGCGCAGGCTGGGCGGTCGCCGTGACGATCGCCGAGGTCATCCACAGCATCGCTCTCAACGCCAAGCGGCTCCTTCCCGTGTCGACCCTCCAGCAGGGCAGGTACGGCCTGCGCCAGGTGTGCCTGAGCGTGCCGACCGTCGTCGGCCGCCGTGGCGCCATCGAGCAGGTCGAGATCGGGCTCTGGCCGAAGGAGCTCCAGGCGCTCCAGGCTTCCGCCAAGACGCTCCAGGAGACCCTCTCGAAGATCGCCTCGGACAAGATCTGAGCCGCCGGGAACCTCAGCCCTTCACGGGATCGGCTGAACAATCGGGAGCGCTCCGCGTTGTCGGAGCCGTTCCGAACGCGGATGTCCAATCGGCGCTGACCGCGCAGCGCCCTCCAGGGATTGATCCGGCCATTTGCATGGCAGAAATCCCGACGCCGATCGTTCGCCATGGTGGACCTTCAGCGGGCCGCCCCCCGCCTGTTTCAAATGGCCGATAACCGGTCTGGTCTGGCCGCGCGCCCATGCCGTGCGATTGGATCTTTCCTGACGGCCGCCGGCCGTGTTATCCCCTGCGTATCGTGTATTCGAACATCGCCGTTGTCGGTGCCGGCGCGGTCGGCGGCTATTACGGAGCCAGGCTCTCCCGCGGGGGCGCCCGGGTAAGCTTCCTGCTCAGGCGGGATCTCGGCCACGTGCGGGTGCACGGGCTGTCGGTCCGTGAGCCTTCCGGCGATTTCCTGATCAATCCGGCGCGCGCTTTCGGCGATCCAGCCGAGATCGGCCCGGTCGATCTCGTCGTGATCGGGATCAAGGCGACCGCCAATGGCGAGCTGCTGCGCCTGCTCCCGCCGCTGCTCCACGAGCGCACGGTGCTGCTGCTCCTCCAGAACGGGATGGGCGGCGACGCATTTCTCGCGGAGCACTTCGGCGCGGCGCGCGTCATCGGAGGGCTTTGCTTCGTCTGCATCAACCGCACCGGCCCGGGCGAGATCACCTGCACGATGCCCGGCTACGTCACGATCGGCGAGTTCGCCGGCCCGCCGACGGAGCGCCTCAGGAGCCTTGCGGCGCAGTTGGAGGCGTCGGGGGTGAAAACCGGCATCTCCGAGGATCTCGACGAGGCGCGCTGGCGCAAGCTCGTGTGGAACGTCCCGTTCAACGGACTCGCACTCGCCGCCGGCGGGGTGACCACCGACGTGATCGTGGCCGACCCGGGGCTGCGCGCCGAGGCGCGGGCGCTGATGGAGGAGATCGCGGCGGCGGCGGCGCGTTTCGGATACGCGATCGAGCCGGAGTTTCTGGATGCACAGATGGCTGTCACCGACGGGATGGGGCCCTACCGGCCCTCGACGCTCATCGACTGGCAGGAGGGCAGGGAGATCGAGATCGAGGCGATCTGGGGCGAGCCCCTGCGGCGCGCCAGGGCGGCGGGCGTGGCCATGCCACGCCTCGAGGATCTCTACGCCCGCCTGCGCAAGCTGCCGCGTCCGGGCTGAGGGTGAGATTTCCTGCAAAAGGGCGCGGAGAGAACCCGAAAGGCGGAGCCTCCCGGGCGTCTTTCGCGAAGCACGAGCGGGACCTCCGCCACTGGAGCCGCGGCGCCCCCGTCTCGGTGCCCCGGTCACCGCCGGGAACCGCGATCGGCTGCCGGCGAATCCTGGAGGGCTCCGCAGCTCCAATGCATGCCTCACGCGCGGAGCCCTGCGGGGACGGAGCCCCGTCCGCCGGTCATTTGAACTGGATGTCCCAGACCTTGGAGCGGCGCGACTTTCCGTCGGGGCCCTCGACGTCGAGGATCACGACGTAATTGGGCCGTGCCTCCTTGTAGGCATGGATCGGGTTTCGCTCGGTCGAGGTCTCGCCGTCGCCGAAGTCCCACTTCCACGAGGTGACCTTGCCCACGGAGAGATCCTTGAAGGCGACGACCCTGCGGTCCATATCGACGATCCTCCACGACCATTGCGCATCGATCGGCTTCAGGAACTGGGGCTCGAGCGGCATCAGGCGGAACGCGCAGAGATCGGAGGCGTTGCCCCACATCCGGTGGTGGCGGGAGAGGTTCCAGAATGCGTTGCTGTTCCTCCTGTCCACGTCGTCGAAATCCATGACCGCCATGCCGAGGCCGACGATCCTGCCCTCGGCGAGCACCGACTCCACGGCCCGCTGCGGTCCCTCGGGGCCCGCGTAGTCGAACGGCGTGATCCAGAATTCGAGCAACAGTTTTCCCGGCTGGCCCGGCCTGAAGTTGTAGGAACAGGCCGCGTTGGACCAGGGAAGCTCCTTCGTCCAGGTCGCGACATTCCACGCCATGCACCAGTCCTTCCCCTCCGCCGGTGTGAAGATGTGGTAGTTCTGGGCGTGGACCCCTTGCAGCGCCCAGCGGGAGTCGGCTTCGCTGATGCGAGCCTCGGGCGCGGCGCGGGTCACGCCGACCTCCTCCGGAGTCCAGAAATCGTGTTTCTCGGTCCCGGTCAGGGGGCCCCCGGAGGCGTCGCCGTCGACGACGAGCTCAAAGATGTCGTTGTGCAGATCGGGCCGGGAGAAATCCCAGTAGTCGTCGTAGGCCTCGTAGAGAAAGTACAGCCGGTTGAGGCCCTTGACCCAGCCGACGCGGACGCGGACATCGAGATTCTTAGGATCGGGCTTCGTGTGCCGCGGGCTGTCGTCGACGAACTGATCCATTCCGATCACGTAGCTCTCGGGGACCATCGCCCAGTCGGAGGCGTCGCCGTCGACGCGCGGGATCTTGTCGGCGGGGAACTGGAAGACCTTGAAGGTCATTTCCGGGCGATCGAGCGCGGCGAGCGGGCAGGCCAGGGCCAGGACGGTTGCGGCCAGGAGCGACGCGCGCGGCAGGTGCATGAATCCATTGAATCGTAGAAGTGCGGCGGTCAGGCAATCCCCAATCGGGGCCGGAAGTGCGGGAAATGGCGCCTGTGGGCGGCTTTGCTCGTCGCGGGTTGCATCGGCAGGCGGATCGTGCCTTGGTGCTGGCTTATCATGAACGGGCGTCCGTTGGTTTATCTGATCCTGGGCGCGGCCGGCTCGGGCCGGCGCGAGGTGGTGGCCGACCTCATCGAGGGTGGCCTTGGCGCGGAGGACCGCGCCCTGGTGATCCCGGCGGCCGGCGAGGCTCCGGCGGCTGCCGACGCGAAACTCAGCATCCCCGGTCGATGGCGCCGGGAAGGGGAGAGGATGGAGGCGCCGTCCATCGAGGGCGCCACGCACGTGTTCGTGATCGCCGACGGACGGGCGAATCCGATCGACCAGATCGAGGCGTTCCGCGGATGGGTGGGAATGAGCGGCGGCGAGCTGGCGCGCATCATCTGCGTGATCGATTGCGGGCTGGCGGCGAAGCATCCCCCGCTTAGGGCATGGTTCGACGCCTGTGTGCATTTCGCCGACGTCGTCCTGCTCAACAGGCGCGAGGGAATCGAGAATAAGTGGATGTCGGACTTCCAGGCGCACTACACGGCGCAGTTCCTCCCCTGCCTTTTCGAGCTCGTGAAGGCCGGCCATGTGAGGAATCCGGCGCTCATCCTCGAGCCCCAGCCCCGGCGCCTGTCGCACGTCTTCGACGAGGAGCAGGACTGGGTGGTGACAGGCGACGACGAGGAAGAGGCGGAGGGCGACGAGGAAATCGAGGCCCACCCGGAGGAGGATCCCTACTTGGTGCGGCGGCCCGGCGGCCGGCGGGTGAAGGAGATCCCGGACATCGCGAAATTCCTCGCCTGAAATTCGGCGGATCCGGCGGGGCTGGGCAAGGTATGCTGGATGTCGATCCCATGATCCCTCCCAATTCATCGCCCGCCCGCCTTCCGTCCCGCGCCGCCATGTACCGCGCCTTCCTCCGGCGCGATCCCTCGTACGAGGGCGTCTTTTTCGCCGGCGTGAAGACCACGGGCATCTTCTGCCGCCCGACATGCCGGGCCAGGAAGCCGCGGGAGGCGAACGTCGAGTTTTTCCCATCGGCGTCGGCCGCCTCAGGCTGCGGCTATCGTCCGTGCCTGCTGTGCCGGCCGATGGAGGCCTCGGCCGGCGTGCCCGAGGTGGTCGGCCGGCTGCTCAGCCTGGTGGAGGCCGACCCTGTCGGGCGCGTGACCGACAAGGAGCTGGCTGCGCAGGGCGTGGATCCGTCGACGGCGAGGCGGCGTTTCCGCGCCTGCTTCGGGATGACCTTCCAGGCCTACCAGCGCGCGCGAAGGCTGGGCAACGCGCTGCGGGGCGTGAGCGATGGGCGCGCGGTGATCGAGGCGCAGCTCGACGGCGGCTATGATTCGGCGAGTGGATTCCGGGGCGCGTTCCGCCGGCTCTTCGGCAAGCCGCCGCGCGGCGCGCGGGTCGACGACTGCCTTCTGGCGCTGCGAATCGACACGCCGCTCGGGCCGATGCTTGCGCTGGCCGACCGGCAGGGGCTGAGGATGCTGGATTTTGCCGACCGGCGCGGGCTGAAGGCGGCGGTGGGCCGGCTGCAGCGGCGGCTGGGCTGCGCCGTGGTGCCCGGCGAAAGTCCGGTGCTCGAGGCGGCCGGGCGCCAGTTGAGGAGCTATTTCAGCGGCGCGAGCGCGGCATTCGACCTGCCGCTGGCGCCCGTGGGCTCAACGTTCCAGTTGCGCGTCTGGAAGGAACTCGGGGCAATCCCGCCGGGCGCGACGCGCTCGTATGCGGAGATCGCGCGGGCCGTGGGCAGACCCGGGGCGCAGCGCGCGGTCGGCCGGGCCAACGGATCGAACGTGCTTGCGATCGTGATCCCGTGCCACCGCGTGATCCGCTCCGACGGATCGCTGAGCGGCTATGGCGGCGGGGTGTGGCGCAAGCAGCGGCTGCTCGACCTGGAACGGGCGCAGGAGCCTCCGGTCAGTGCCCGCCTGTGAGATCCGTGGGGCGTTCTTTCCCGCCGAGGGAGGCACCGAGCTCGCAGGAGAACCCCTCGGTGGTGAACGCATGCAGGGGCGCGGTCTTGCTGCGCTCTGTCAGGCATTCTTCCACGGGAGGCACGAACCGCCGCCGTCCGTTTCGCGTTTTTCGTGGCAGAAGGAGAATGATCGGTCCTTCTCTCCACGAACGACACGAACAACACCACTCTGTGGTTGACGAGAATCGCACCACAGATCGCACAGATTCCCCGGATACGAGGCAGGAGGAGCCGATCGGCGCCCGACCGTGAAACCGGCGGGCAGGAAGGATCGCACCACGGATTCCCGAGGTGCAAGGCGCCGCCTGTCTGCGGCTATTTCGTCCCCAGAGCGGCGACGGCCTTCGCAAAGGCCTGGGCCTTGGCGGTGATGGCGGCCCAATTTTTCTCCTTGAGGGCCTTGCCTTCGACGAGGGCGCTGCCTGCGGCACCGGCCATCGCACCGGCCTTGAGGAACTCGCCGATGGTCTCGGGCGTGACGCCGCCGGTCGGCACGATCTCGATCTGGGGGAGAGGGGCCTTGACCGACTTGATGTAGGCGGGGCCGAAGAATTCGGCCGGGAAGACCTTGACGGCGTCGGCGCCGGCTTCCCAGGCGTTGACGATCTCGGTGGGGGTGAGGGCGCCGGCGAAGACCGGCACGCTGTAGCGGCGGCAAAGGGTGATGACGTCGGGCCGGAGGGCGGGGGTGACGATGAATTTCGCCCCGGCGAGGATTCCGGCGCGGGCGGTCTCGGTGTCGAGCACGGTGCCGAGTCCGAAGAGGAAGTCGGGGAGCTCGGCGGAGGCCTTCTCGATCATCGGGATGGCGCCCGGGGTCGTCATGGTGAGCTCGATGCTGGTGAGGCCGCCGGCGGCGAGCGCGCGGGCGCAGTCGAGGAGCCCATTGGGGCTGTCGGCGCGGATGATGGCCACGACCTTCTCTGCCTTGATCTTCGCGAGGACGGATTCCTTCTTCATAGGGGCGCCGAGCTTAGGGCGGGACGGCGGAAAGGGAAACCGATTTTCGATCATATGGGAAAGCCGCGGCGCGGCCTGCGGCTCCGGCGGCGGGCCACCCCAGGCGGATCATGCCTCCCCGGGCCGCCTGCGGCGCGCCTCAGCTCACATACAGGCACTTCGAGGCGAACGCGGGGTCGCTGGTGGCGTTGACGCCCAGCTTTCGCAGCCCCGCGGCGTCGCCGGGGGTCGGAATATGGGTGAGGTGAACGTCGCAGCCGTGGAGTTCCCCGAGCTTGTCGATGGCGGTGGCGGCGGTGGGGTTCATGGTGGCGCTGATGCTCAGGGCGATCAGGGTCTCCTCGAGGTCGAGGCTCATCATGCTGCGCTTGAGGACGTCCTTCTTGAAATGGGTGAGCGAGCTGGTGACCAGCGGCGGAAGGAGGTGGATGCGGTCGGGGATGTCGGCGAGAGCCTTGATCGCGTTGAGCACGAGGCTGGCGGCTGCGTGCATCTGGGGGGAGTTCTTCCCGGTGACGATGCGCCCGTCGGCGAGCTGGATGGCGGCGCCGCAGAAGATGCCGTCGGCGCCCTTGCCCTTGGCCGGGGCCTCGGCGGCGGCGGCGTGCGCGTGCGACACAACGACGCGGTCGCGCGTGGAGAGTCCGAGCCTGTGCATGATCATCTCGGCGCGCTGGACGGTTTCCCGGTCGACGAGGCCCATGGCGTACTCGCAGGCGTAGTTGTAGTAGCGCCGGATGATCTCCTGCGCGGCGGCCGCGCGGCAGGCGCCGTCGTCGACGATGCCGAAGCCGGCGCGGTTCACGCCCATGTCGGTGGGCGATTTGTAGAACGACGGCTTGCCGGTGATGCGCTCGATGATGCGCCGGAGTAGCGGGAACGCCTCGAGGTCGCGGTTGTAGTTGACGGCGGTCTCGCCGTAGGCCTCGAGGTGGAAGTGGTCGATGAGGTTGACGTCCCTCAGTTCGGCCGTGGCGGCCTCGTAGGCGACGTTGACCTCGTGCTTGAGCGGCAGGTTCCAGATGGGGAAGGTCTCGAACTTGGCGAAGCCGGCCGGGATGCCTCGCTTGTGCTCGTGGTAGAGCTGGCCGAGGCAGGTGGCGAGCTTGCCGCTGCCCGGGCCGGGCCCGGTGACGACGACGATGGGTTTGGTCGTCTCGATGTAGGGGTTGGCGCCGTAACCCTCCTCGCTGACGATCGTCTCGACGTCGATCGGGTAACCCTTGGTGGCGCGGTGGGTGTAGACGCGGACGCCGCGGCGCTCGAGGCGGTTCTTGAACGAGACGGCGGCGGGCTGGTTGTCGAAGCGGGTGATGACGACGGCGAGCACCGAGACGCCGCGCTCGTTGAGGTCGTCGATGGTCTTGAGCGCGTCGGTGTCGTACGTGATGCCGAAATCGGCGCGCATCTTCCGCTTCTCAATGTCGCCGGCGAAGATGCAGAGAACCACCTCGGCCTGGTCCTTCAGGTTCTGCAGCAGCCGCATTTTCACGTTGGGATCGAACCCGGGCAGCACGCGCGCGGCGTGGAAGTCAAAGAGCAGCTTGCCGCCGAACTCCAGGTAGAGCCTGGCCTTGGAGTCCTTGACGCGGTCGCGGATGGCCGCGCTCTGCTGTTGAAGGTAGCGTTCGTTGTCGAATCCGATGGGGCCGGGCATGGGGTGAAAAAAGGGTGGGACGAGGAGGACAGCGGAAGACAGGTGGCGTCAATTGATTAATATTTTTCATGCCAATCTCCGAAGCTTCCACGCGGCCGGTTGCCGGCGAAGCGGTCATCCGCGGATGCGAAACCCCGGTGCGGCGGCCGAAATCTTTTCTTGCGCGTGCCCGGTAGGCCGTTACTCCTGAGCGTTCCTGTGCCCGCCCAGGTGGTGGAATTGGCAGACACGCAGGTCTCAGAAGCCTGTGCTTAACCGCATGGGGGTTCGAGTCCCCCCCTGGGCACCAGCTGCGCGGCCTGCTACCTCCCACTCCGCAGCCGGGCGCGCAGGAGGGCCAGTTCCCGCCGGGCCTCGGCGTCGTCCGGACGGATCCGCAGCGCCGTTTCATAATGCGCAATGGCCTCCGGCTCGCGTCCGGGAATCGCCGCCAGGAGGCTGGCGAGGTTCACCTGTGCGTCGGCGAATTCCGGCTGCAGTCGGATCGCCTCCTCGAAGTTGACGATGGCCTCGGGAATGCGCCCAGGCAGGTTCGCCAAAACCCCGGCGAGGTTGTTGTGCGCCGGAGCGTTCCCGGGCCCGAGGCGCAGCGCCTCCTGGTAATGCGCCACGGCCTCAGGCTCCCGGCCGGGCATGGTCGCCAGCAGGCTCGCGAGATTGAGGTGCGCCTCGACAAAATCGGGGCGGATCCGCAGCGCCTCCTCGAAGTGGGCGACGGCCTCAGGCGCGCGCCCGGGCAGGCCCCCAAGGGCCGTCGCCAGGTTATTGTGCGTCTCGGCGTTGTCGGGCTTGAGTCGCAGCGCCGCCTCGTAGTGGACCAGCGCCTCTGGCAGGCCGTCGGGCAGCTTCGCCAGTTCGTTGGCGAAGTTGTTGTGCGCCTCGGGATAATCGGGTCTGGCGCGCAGCGCCTGCCGGTAATGCTCGAGCGCCTCCGGGCCGCCGTCGGGGAGCTCCGCGAGCGAATTGGCGAGGTTGTAGTGCGCCTCGGCGCAATCGGGCTTGATCCGCAGCGCCTCGCGGTAGTGGGCGATCGCCTCGGCTGCGCAATCGGGCGATTTCGACAGGAGCTCGGCGAGGTTGTTGTGCGCCATCCAGCACGCCGGGTTGCGCGCGATGGTTGCGCGATAAAGCGTCGCGCCGTCGCGATAGTCCTGCGCCTGCCGGTGCGTCAGGATGGCGAGCGTTGCGACCAGCACCACGCCCGAGGCGCGGCCTGCGCTGGCAAACGCGGGCCGCACGCGCTCAAACGCCATGGCGGCGCCGGCCGCTGAGAGGGCGATCATTCCCAGGCTCGGGAGGTATTGGAAATGATCCGCGACGTAGGAATAGCGGAACGGATAGACGTTGAGAAATCCCAGGACCGGGAACAGCGAACCGACGAAGAAGAGCCATCCGGTGAGGAGCCCGCGATTGCGCTCCCGCAGCCACCACAGTCCGGCGGTCACCGCCGCCGCCGCGAGCAGCCATCCGATCCATCCTCGCGCCGAGGCCGCGACGTCCCAGTGTGGGTAGATGAAGGTCAAGTTCGTCGGCCAGGCGAGCTTCCCGAGGTAGAACCAGATGACCCGCCCGGCGAGCATCACCCGCTCTCCGAACGCCAAGTCGAACTCCGGCCCCGAAGCGCGGATCACGTTGCGTTCGACCGAGGCTGTCAGCAGCCCCGCCGCGATCCCGAGCGCCAGCCATGGCGCCAGCGGGAGCACGTCGCGCCGCCAGGAGAGGCGCCCGCGCTGCCACCAGAGCACGATGAGCAGCGCGGCCGGCAGCGTCGCCGTCACGCTCTTCGTTGCCAGCGCCAGCAGGTACAGCGCCAGCGCCAGCCCGTAGGTCCCCGGCCGCCGCGACTGGTCGAAGCCGAGGTATGCCAGGGCCGACAGCAGGTAGAAAACCAGGGAAAGCGTGTTCTTCTGCTCCGAGATCCACGCCACCGATTCCACACACACCGGGTGCAGGGCGAAGATCGCTCCGGCGAGCCATTCGGCGCCTGCCGGTACTCCCCCGCCTCGCGAGCGCCCGGGCTCCCACAGTCGGTGCAGCAGCCGGACGAGCAGGAGGCTGGCTCCCATGTGCAGCAGCAGGTTCAATAGGTGGTAGCCCGCCGTGCGGTCGCCCCACAGCCGGTGCTCCACCCAGAATGCGCTGTGAAGGACAGGGTAGTACTGCTGTGTCGCGCCGAGGTCCGTCCAGATCCGGCGCAACCCGGACCCCGGCTGCATCTCGGCGCGCGTCACATGCGCCGCGTCGTCCCACAGTAGTTCGCTGCGGAGGGCCGGCCAGTAGGCCGCCAGCGCGAGTCCGAGGATGATCGCCGCCCTTGCCAGCACGCGCAGGGCATCGGACTGCATCGGGGGTCGCGATCGCATCAGGCCGATGTACTCATTGCCGCGCGGGTGGGGCAATCTTTCTTGGGAGCCCGCTGGTTTGCCCAGGATTTTCCTTATTGCTCCCGGCGGAGCCACAGGATGGGCAACCCATCAACGCTGGGCCGTTGTCCGCGCAGCAGGGCTCCGGCTCCATCTTTCAGGTTCCAGCAGATCTACAGCAGGATCTGCAGCTTCGTGTCGTAGATCGCGAAACCAAGTTTCCTCGCGCCGGGCTCGGGCCCTTCGGCCACCAAGGGGGCGTCCGACTCGAAGTCCAGGGTCGCGCTGCCGCCGGCGATCTCCAGGAGGAGGGCGATCCCGGTGAGGGCGGGCGATACTTCTCCGGCCCACAGCTCGCGTCCCTCCCGGAGCACGCGGACTCTGCGCGGAGTGATCCCCTGCAGTTTCGCCGTCAGGAGCACCTTGACGGGCGCCGCCTGCGGCCAGGTCCGGACCTCGAGCTTCGCGCGCGCGCCGGACCATCCCCAGCGGTGATGGCTGTTGGACTCGTATCCATACCAGCCTTGCCGCGGCCGTACGGCCGCGAGAACGCTGCCATGGGCCGCGCCAGCGGGAAGATTTGGAGCCTTCAGCTCGGCGAATCCCCCTGGCACGGTCAGGTTGAGCGCGAGCAGCCAGGCCACCGGCGCGCGGGTGCGCGCGGCGAGGAGATTGCACGCCAGCGTCAGCGGCAGCACCACGCGCGCGGCGGACATCCGATCACCTTCCCAGACCGCCGGCCCCAGCACGAGTGCGAGCACAGCGAACGCCGCGCCCACCCTCCACCAGGCGTCGCCGGATCTTGGACGGATCGCGATGAAAACGATCTGGGCGGTGAGCCCCGCGAGGGTGCACAGCGTCAGCCACGCGAACGGACTGTGCGGCGACCCGGTCACCGCGCGCAGGCATTCGTGCCATTTCCCGACCAATCCGGCCACGGGCCAGTCGAGGTTTCCGGTCCCTCCCTGATCGACGGCTCCCACCCGCCACCGAACGTATGCCGCCCACAGAAGCAGGGGAGCGGCGGCGGCACAGATGCAGAAAACGCTCTTCGCAGGGCCGGTCTTCAGCGGTTTTTCAATGAAGATGCCTGTCGCGAGAAGCGAGGTCTCGCGCGTCAGCGCCGCCGCGGCGAGCCATCCCGCGGCGGTCCGCGGTTTTCCCCGTTCGAAGCGCACCAGGGCGATGGCGATCAGGAGAAGCGCCGGGAGGTCGATCAATGCCAGGCGGACGCTGGCGAGCGCGCCCGCCGAAAAGAGGACGCCGCCCCACGCGAGGAATCCACGCCAATCGCTCGCGGGGAGAGCCCTCCAGAGCACAAGCGCCAGGACAAGCCAGCATGCGATGTTTAGCCCGGAATAGATGCCGGCGATCAGGGACGGGCGGCCGGCAGCCAGGATCCAGGCGTTCGCCGGGAGCAGGATGCGCCGGCCGCGGTAGGCCAGGTCGTCGACTGCCGGCCGGAGGGCTGCGGGATCCAGAAGCGGATGAAAGGCGATCTGCGCGTACTGCAATCCGTCGTACGGGGCGAATCCCGGGTGGACATAGACCGGATATTCGCGGAATTCGGTGATCGCGCCGGCCTCGTGCGATTCGTCGAACTGGAGCAGCGCGGTGAATCCGAACGCGGGATGCCAGAAGCGCGCGATCATCCAGAGGAAAAGGATGATCGCGGCGCCGGCGGACAGGTGGATCAGCCGGACACGGTTTAACAGGCGTCGCATCGAAGGTTCTCGCAGTGTGTCGGCAGTCCGATTTCGGAGCGTGGGTAATCAGGGGTGGATTGATGTTTCACCGATGACCGCCCGAAGGCGCGATCTCGCGGCGGGGGCGGTGGAGGGATGCTGCCGGCCGGCCGCCCAAGGTCGAGTTGATTGAGGGGCCCCGTGTTGCTGCTGGTTCCAATGCATCGCTTCTGTCATTCAACCGCAGGGGCGGCATGCTGGACGGCCTGTCGAAGCAAGCGTAGCAGGCGAAACTGGCGCGGCGGCCGGGACTCGAACCCGGGACCGACGGTTTAGAAATCCAGATTCCCACGAGCGACGATTTTCTCTCACTCGCAAGAAAATGCACCAGATTGCACGCGACTGCGCTTTGATGGTCTTTTTCGGGCACCTATCTGGCACCCGCCTCGTGCATTTCGCCGGCTGATTGAGCAGGCAGACCCCGGGACGGATACCTTCCGCGATCCACCATGCCCCTCCCGCCGTGCCCCCATAGGCACGGATTCGCCCGCCCGCTTGATTCACAGTACACCGCTAACACACTGCGCTGCTGGAGAATTCGGAGCCATCTGCACTCTTGTCGCGATCCGGGAATTCTGCCTTAGTGTCACCGGTCGATTCAAAGTGTACCACGTTGGTCGAATCAAAGTGTACCACCTTGAGGATGGATTTTTGATAGAGGGATCAGGTTAAGGAGGACAAGCTTGAAGCGGAGCGCGGGGAGGAC
>Ga0153915_10002851_pt1 | contig 15786 bp, 13 predicted proteins | sample Opewatmetagenome_2_FD_107003 | JGI IMG/M metagenome (GOLD analysis project Ga0153915, IMG submission 107003) | Freshwater wetland microbial communities from Ohio, USA - Open water 3 Core 3 Depth 3 metaG | ecosystem: Environmental > Aquatic > Freshwater > Wetlands | place: USA: Ohio, Lake Erie...
CTCAACAGCACGGTTTCATTTTTCTCCCTCCAGCGGTGCCGTTGTGCAATATCCTTTTCTTTCATCCAGTTGGTCGGTCCGGGATGAAGAACAATATTTTAATAATGTTTTTACAAAAGTAACAGAGGGAAGCCAGATTACATTATCATTAACCAATGAACAATACAGTCCCCAGGGGGATAGTCTGATTTATTCAGCAACTTATTCTTTAAATATCCCTAATGTTCAGGCAGAACCGAAAGATTACCAGGGTGATTTACGTTTCACGATGATAAGAGACAACAGATCAGTATGGGTTATTTATTACTGGCAGGATACGAAAAGTACCAATCTTCCAAGCTGGAGTGAACTGAAAGGGAAATTCTATTAAAAGAGTTTATATTTTAATTCCGGTAATAATTTTTTTATTCACTGGATGCAAAAATCCTTTCGCTCCAACTCTTAATGAAAATATCAATAATAATAATTCAACAATTTCAGATCAGAAGACAATTGAAGGGGTTTTTCAAAACTTCCAGTATGCTTATACATTTAAGGATACGACGATTTACGGTAAATTAATCTCTGAAGATTTTATTTTTACATATCGTGATTACGATTTGGGCTTTGATGTTTCATGGGGAAGGGACGAGGAAATGAAAACCACCTACGGTTTATTTCAAAATACCCAAAAGATCGATCTTATCTGGAATAATATTATATTATCTTCAGTTGATACATTGGATGCAAATATTGATAGGGGATTTAACCTGACAATAACTTTTAATCCCACAGATGTAATCCGTCTTGACGGAAGAGTGAACATGGCTTTACAAAGGAAATCGGTGGATTCCAAATGGCAGATTACAAGGTGGATTGATGAGTCAAATTTCTGATCCCTGTAATGTAAGGTGTTAATTCCCAGATGTTGTTTTCAATAAAAGAAGCTTTCAGATTAATCAGGAGGGCTAAAGCATCCTTTATTCTCTCATTAATTTCACTCAGCATATCGGTTATCCTGATAACTGCATCGATAGTTTTGATAGAATTGTCCGACTATTATCAGAATAAGATCAAAGAAGAGATAACTATTAATCTTTTTCTCAACAATGATCTCTCCCTGGATAATATAAATGGAATAAAAACGGATTTACAAAACAGAGTGTATGTAAAATCAGTCAGTTTTATAAGCAAAGATAAAGCCGCTGAGATTTTCATTAAAGAAACAGGTGAGGATTTCAGAAAACTGCTCAACTATAATCCACTACCTGCATCTTTTTCAATTACCCTAAAAGAAAACTATTTTGAAAAGGATAGCCTGAAAAGGATTGTTAATTCTCTTTCGGAGATAAAAGGAATAGATGATCTGTCCTTTAAAGATGATTATGTCTACAAATTAATTTCCATACTGGATACTTTAAAGAGATATATTTTTGTTGCTACCATAATTATTCTGCTTATATCAATATATATAGTATATAGTACAGTGAGATTAATTGTTTCATCCCGGCTAGATGAACTTGAGACAATGAAACTTGTCGGAGCAAGACTTTTTACCATTAAGATGCCCGTAATTCTGAATTCCATGATAGCAGGTCTTTTGGCAGGTATAGCAGCAGCGGCTTTTTTTATCTTGTTTATCTCTGTTTTTGATAATTATATTAGCATACTAAATATTTTGGGCACCACAGGATATTTTTACCCGATTTTAATAATATGCACCGGTCCGTTTCTGAGTCTCCTGATAAGTATTTTATCTCTGAGAAGCGTTACATTAAAAATTTGATGGTAACAACAATTATGTTTAGTTTTAAATCTTACAATTTTTAAAATTCCTTAATGAATTATTTGATAAGAACCCTGATTGTCGTTTTGCTTTTTAGTACGGTGCTTTTTCCTCAGGAGACCCAATTACAGGTAGGCAGCAGTCCCAATCAATTAAGGCAGAATCAGGGTGCATATTATGATTATTCCGATCCCTCCACAATCAATATCAAAGTATCTGTCTGGGGTTTTGTAAAATACCCGGGTAAATATGTCATTCCAATTCAAAGTAATGTTTATGATTTGCTGTCGTATGCCGGTGGTCCTACGGAAGACGCTCATCTTGAAGATCTGAAACTGATAAAGGGGGGTGAAGATTCAGCACGGTCGATAATTAATTTTAATTACAGCGATTTGCTCTGGGATAAAAACCCGAAAGAAATAAAGTATGCTCCGAATCTTGAAGCGGGTGACATTTTGCTCGTTCCGGGCTCACAAAGACTTTATTTTAAGGATTACCTCCAGTTAGGTCTTTCAGTGTTCTCCGCTTTAATTTCACTTTCTATTCTAATTCTAAATATTGCAAAGTAAGCGATGACAATTGATCCAATAAATGATGAGCTGCGCTCAAGAGAAAGTAATTCCCTAAAAGATTATATTAAATTAATCAGAACCAATCTTTTACCAGTTGTACTGATTACACTAACCAGTCTTGTTGTTTCAATCATTTACGCTGTCAATACAAAAAATATTTATAAAGCGACCACGTCGTTAAAAATTTCTATGCCCCAGGGGAATATTCTTGAAGCTCCGTTAATGCCGGAATTTCAGGATTACGGGAGTGACCGGTTTATTGCCAACGAAATCGAGATATTAAAAAGCAATAATTTAAGAAGCCGTGTTGCAAGAGCTTTAATTGACAGCTTCCGTGCTTCACCAAGTAAAGATAGCTTTTATACAATACTGAATCATAATTTTACAGGTGGTAAGGAAACCCTGCTTGATGAAAATTCGATAACGAAACTACTCACCGGAAATGTTGCCATTGAACAAAAGAGGGGACTTGATATTATAGATATTTCTGCTGAATCGCCCTCTCCGTTCGAATCGGCTTTGACTGCTAATATTTATGCTAACGAATATAAAAAACTGAATCTTGAAATAAATCGTAATCAACTTACGATGGTTAAGAGTTTCCTTGATCATCAAAGAGAAGAAAAGCAGAATGAATTAAATAATGCAGAAGAAAATCTGCGGAATTTTCAGGAAAAAGGGGGAATAATTGCATTAGATGAACAGGCTTCCTCTTTAATTAATCAGCTTTCCGATTTTGAAGCCCAGAAAAATGCAAAGGATATTGAACTGGCGGCTTCAAATAAAGTTCTTCTGCAGTATAAGAAAGAACTTGCAGATCAGAACCCCAGGCTGACCGATTATCTGGCCAGTGTATCAAGCGAAACGTACATTCAGACTTTACAGCAGCAGCTTGCAAACCTGCAGGTAAACAGAGATATGACTCTTGCATCAAATGATCCTAAAACCAATAATTCTAAAATCATCAAAGAATATGATGCAAAGATAGCTGAGTTGAAGTCCAAGCTTGATGAGAAAATGAAGATAATCAAAGCGGGAATATTGGCAAGCAGCCCTGAAGAGGTCAAAGATCTCTCTCAGAAGATTATTGAAGAAGAAATTAAAAACCAGTCTTTGCAGATAACTGTAACTCAGTTGGATAAGATTGTAAAGAATTATGAAAGTAAATTTAACCAGCTTCCAAAAACAACGATTGAACTTGCCAGATTACAGAGAAACCGTGAAGCGCTGGAAAAATTATATACATTAGTCGAGGAAAAATACCAGGAAGCCCTGATAAATGAGCAGTCACAGCCCGGTAATGTTTTGATAATTGATAATGCAAAAAAAATTGATTTGCCTTCAAGGCCCAACCGGTTCCTGATAATTTTAATCGGACTTGTTCTTGGTTTTGGAATGGCTTTCGGTTATACATTTACAAAAAATTATTTTGATAACACAATTAAAACACCTGAAGATATTCAGAACAGAAATATTAATGTACTGGCCTGGATACCGCAGATTGAGGATCTGAGTTTAAATGGATCAGAGTTTATAGTCTCTAAAAGACCGGATTCCATTCCCAGTGAAGCATTCAGAGCGTTAAGGACGAGAATTCAGTTTGCTCACCCGGATAAAAATTCTTTCAAATCAATATTAATCACTTCATCCGCACCGTTTGAAGGTAAAACTACAGTGACAGTTAATCTGGGAGGAAGCTTTGCACAGGCTAACAGGAAAACAGTTGTTATTGATTGTGATTTAAGAAAACCCAAAGTGCATACTATGTTTGGTTCCGAGCGGTATCCCGGGTTGATTGATTATCTTGTCGGAAAGAATTCGCTCGACGAAATAATACATAATTCGGATATTCCCAATCTTGATTATATAACTTCCGGCACGATTCCCCCCAATCCAGCTGAGATGCTTGAATCAAATGCCATGAAAGCATTTTTTGCACTCATAAAAGATAAATACGATATCATCCTGCTTGATTCCCCTCCATTAATTGCTGTTACGGATTCTGAAATTTTATCAAGTATTGTTGATTCAACTATACTCGTGGTTTCAGCAGGGATCACTGAGACCGAGCTTCTGGAAAAATCTGTCGGGCTAATAAAAAGAGATAGTTCTTCGTTTATAGGAACTGTCTTAAATAATTTCAGCTACCGCAGCGGTTATGGTTCATATTACAAATATTACTATTACTATTCCCACCCCGGGGACGCAGGAATAAAAAAGAAGTCACAAAGTAAATCAAAAAAGTAAATTCACTAACGTTATGAATGAGTTGAGCTTGAAATATTTTTTGCTGATAATATTTATTGTATCGGGAATTATTATTTGTGCAAATGCTCAGGACATACCTGACTACAAAGAAAGGAGTCTAACTCTGTCACCTGATTCCCTGATCTCATTAATGGGTAAAAATATCCAGGTGGAAGCTACGGAAGGAAGCGTTAATCCTGATGAATATATTGTTGGTCCCGGTGATAAGATTTTTGTATCAATAAGCGGAATTGAAGATATCCCATTAAACCTCGTAGTTAATCAGGAAGGAATTTTATATGTCCCTAAGGTAGGAGGTGTTGATTTAAATAATCTTACACTTGGAGAAGCAAAACAAAAAATAGGAAATGCTGTAGATGAATATTATAAAAATGTTCGCGTGTTTATTTCATTGACAGATTTCAGACAGATTAAAGTTTCACTGCTTGGTGACGTTAAAAAACCTTCCACAATTATCCTCCCTGCAAACTCGAGACTTATGGATCTTATAATGAGTTCTCCCGGTCTCAATAAAACGGCAAATTTCAGGGATATTAAAATCCTTCATCGGGACAGTACAAAGCAAGTATATGATCTTCTATCATTTTTAAGATTGGGAAATATATCAAACAATCCGCTGTTAAGAGAAGGTGATGCTATAATAGTAGATAAAATCGATAAACTGATTTCGATTTATGGTATGATCAAGTATCCCGGTGTATATGAATTTGTTGATGGTGAATCTGTTGATCATATTATTACGATTGCCGGAGGGATTTTAGCTAATGCGAGAACTGATTCTATAGAGATTGTTAGTTTTAAGCCCAACGGAAAGACACAGGTTAGCAGCTATTATACATTTGATGAAATTAGAACCCTAAAAATGCCACTACAAGTTGAAGATCAGATTTTAGTTCGTGAAATCCCTGATTATTTCGATCCTAAATATATCCAGGTGCAGGGTTATGTTAAATATCCCGGTTATTATAAAATAAATCCGGATGTAACTACGTTAAGTGATGTGATTAAAGAAGCAGGCGGATTTAGAAAAGAAGCCTCATTAAGAGATGCTACATTGACCCGGCATAGCGGTACAGTAGAAGAAGATCCTGAATATGACAGGTTAAAAGTCATGCAGCGTACAGACATGACAGATGATGAGTATGATTATTTTAAAGCTAAATCGAGAGGCAGACCCGGAAAAGTAGTGGTTGATTTTAACGCTCTTTTCAGATTAGGGGATAAATCGGAGGACGTAATTCTTAAGAGAGGCGATATAATTGAAGTACCGGAAGTTAAGGACTATGTTATTCTTCTGGGACAAGTTGTGGACCCCGGTAATATTACTTATCAGCCGGGGCTTACGGTAGAAGACTACATAAATCTGGCAGGAGGATTCGGCTGGAGGGCAGAAGAAGGTGATGTCCGCGTAATTAAAGCTAATACAGGGGAGTGGGTTAATGCGGATGACATCGATTCGCTCAAACCAGGCGATACTATATGGATTCCGGAAAATCCACCCGGTCCGAAATTCTGGGATGTATTTACAACTTCAATCACCATTTTCGGACAGGTTGCTTCGATAATAGCTGCTACTGTAGCAATAATCGTAGCATCAAGGAGGTAAAAATTGAGTTATCACGAAATATTAAATACGATAATCTTTTACAGAAAAAAAATACTTACAATAACAATAATCGCCACAATTTTATTGTTTTTGATTTTATTTTTTATCTATCCGCTTTCTTATCAATCGAATATTTCAATAATGCCGCCGGAAAATCAATCTGAAGCTGGAGCGTTGAGTTCTTTACTGAGCAACCAGGATTTTTCAAGCTTACTTACAGGAGGTTTGTCAAATGCGAATTCTCAATTGTACGTCCAGATGCTCAAGAGCAGAACTGCTGCTTTATACGTTGTGAATAAATATAACCTGTCAGAATATTACGGCACCCCGAATAAATACAAAGCTGCGGAAAAATTACAGAATCACCTTGAAATTGATCTTACCAAAGAAGGAATAATAAATTTGAATGTTGAGGTAACCACTTCACTTTTCCCTGCTTTTACTTCCAGTAAAGATTCAATCAGAAATCTTTCAGCCGATTTATCAAATGCTTATGTTGAAGCGCTTGATGAAATGAACCGTGATAAGTTATCCTCACAGGCAAAGCGGGCACGGCAGTATATTGAAACGCAGCTTGTTAAAACTAAAAGTCAGCTTGATTCGGTTGAAAACAAACTGGCTCAATTCCAAAAAACCAATAAAGCTATCTCACTTCCTGAACAGGTTAATGCTGCAATTGATGCTGCTGCTCAGCTAAAAACCGAAATTGTTAAAACAGAAGTACAGCTTGGGCTGGCAGAGTCAAACCTTCGTGAAGATAATCAGACTCTAATGGCATTGAGAACGAAACTTGGGCAGCTTAGAGAGCAGTATGATAAAATGGCAATGGGGAGTCAGGATTATCTTGTCGCATTTAAAGATGTGCCTGAACTCGGGAAAGAACTGGCATCACTGCTGCGGGATGTGAAGATACAAAATGAAGTTTATATGCTGCTTCAGCAGCAGTACTATAAAGAAAAAATCCAGGAAAACAGGGATATCCCTACAATCCAGGTTCTTGATGAGGCTATTCCCCCGCAGAGCGCTTCAGCTCCCAGAACTGTTTTTTCAACTTTCACCGGTGGAATTTTTATTTTCCTCCTGATGAGTTTTATTGTAGTGCTGGGCGAACGGAAGACTTATCTGTTTAAAAATAAGGAGAAGTAATTGATTCAAACTGCTATAGTTACCGGGGGAGCCGGATTTCTTGGTTCTCACCTTTGCGATCGATTGTTAAAGGAAGGTTTTAAAGTTATTTGTGTTGATAATCTTATTACAGGGAATGTCGATAATATAAATCATCTGGCCGGCAACGATAATTTTTCTTTTGTTAAACATGATGTTACAAATTATATTTTTATTCCGGGGAAAATAGATTATATACTTCATTTTGCATCTCCCGCCAGTCCGATTGATTATCTTAAACTCCCTATTCAGACATTGAAAGTAGGTTCACTCGGCACCCATAAGGCGCTTGGACTGGCAAAGGAAAAAAATGCCAGGTTTCTTCTTGCTTCAACTTCAGAAGTTTATGGTGATCCGGATATCCATCCGCAATCCGAAGACTATTGGGGAAATGTAAATCCTATTGGTCCTCGCGGGGTTTATGATGAAGCTAAAAGATTTGCCGAAGCAATTACAATGGCTTATTACCGCTATCATAATCTGGAAACAAGGATTGCAAGGATATTTAATACATACGGTTCGAGAATGAGACTCGGCGACGGCAGAGCTTTAACAACTTTTGTAGGGCAGGCGTTGAGAGGCGAGGATATTACAGTATTCGGTGACGGTTCACAAACAAGAAGCTTTTGCTTTGTGGATGATTTAATCGACGGAATTTTTAAGCTCCTTCTATCGGATGAAGTAGAACCTGTTAACATCGGCAATCCCGAGGAGATAACTATTAAAGAATTTGCTGAGGAAGTTATAGAATTAACCGGAACAAAAAGCAAAATAATTTATAAAGAGTTGCCTGTTGATGATCCCAAAGTTCGTCAGCCTTCCATTGAGAAAGCTGAAAAATTGTTAGGATGGAAACCTAGAATCAGCCGAAGAGAAGGATTAAAAATTACAATAGATTATTTTAGAAAAGTAATTTGAAACTATCCCTATCGGGACACCGATGCTTCGCCTTAGCAGGTTAATTGGTATGCTAAATGGAATTATGCACCTATAACGTTATTCCATTCCAATTTATCCAGGGAAACGAAATGAAGTTGGACCATTCCAGGACTCCACATCTCATTCTTCCAAACATTTTTTCATCCCTCTAAAAATATTTACCTAAAAAATCGGAACGGAGTGGAGATTCCACTTTTAGCGGAACAAAAATCTGACAGGGAATACTGTACAACTCTTCTACCTTGCATTAAATTCATACTTCTCTGCCATTCATTATTTATTTATATTTGATATCTATTTTTTACAGTAAAAATGGATCAAATTTTAAATGGATGAACCCAAAGTAACTCCCGAACTGGCTTATGAGCATGGTTTAAATGAGGAAGAGTATAAAAGAATATTAAAGATCCTCGGAAGGACTCCAACATTTACGGAATTGGGTATATTTTCCGTTATGTGGAGCGAGCATTGCAGTTATAAAAATTCAATAGCACTGTTAAAGACGCTTCCGAGGAAGGGAGGGAAACTGCTTGTTGGCGCAGGCGAAGAAAATGCAGGATTGATTGATATAGGAGATGGTTATGCTGTAGCTTTTAAGATTGAAAGTCATAATCATCCTTCAGCAGTGGAACCTTACCAGGGAGCGGCAACGGGAGTCGGTGGTATCATGAGAGATATTTTTACTATGGGGGCCCGCCCGATTGCTTCATTAAATTCCTTAAGATTCGGTTCACTTGATGATCCCCGTACAAGATATCTGTTCGAGGGAGTAGTAAAAGGCATCGGTGATTACGGGAATAGTTTCGGGGTGCCTACAGTAGCTGGAGAAGTATATTTTGATGAATCTTATCAGGGCAATCCTCTCGTCAATGCAATGGCAGTGGGAATCGTCAAGACTAATCTTATCGCAAGTGCAACTGCAAAAGGCAAAGGTAATCCGGTGATGATAGTCGGTTCTTCTACGGGAAGGGATGGGATCCACGGAGCTACATTTGCTTCGGAGGAAATTTCTGAAAAATCGGAATCAAAACGCCCCTCGGTTCAGGTTGGGGATCCATTCACGGAGAAGCTTCTTCTTGAAGCCACTCTCGAAATAATTAAAAACGGCTGGTTGATTGGGATACAGGATATGGGAGCAGCAGGAATTTCCTGTTCTACAAGTGAAATGAGTGCAAAAGGAAAATCGGGAATGAAAATAAATCTCGATAAAGTCCCGCTTCGTGAAGATGGAATGAGTGCCTATGAAATTATGTTATCTGAAAGCCAGGAAAGGATGCTTTGTGTTGTCAAAAAAGGATTTGAAGATAAAGTAAAAGCAGTATTTAAAAAATGGGATTTACATTGCGAAATAGTTGGTGAAGTCACTGATGATAAAAACCTCATAGTCGATTATCAGGGAAAACAAAAAGCGGCAATCCCTGCTTTTGAATTGGTATTGGGTGGTGGGGCTCCGATCTATCAGCGTGAGACAAAAGAACCGGCTTATCTGAAAGAAGTAAGACAATTTAATTTTAACAGTTTATCTGCATCGGGAAATTTAAAAGATACTTTCATCAAAGTATTTTCTTCACCAAATATCGTTTCCAAAAAGTGGGTATATGAACAGTATGATTCAATGGTAAGGACAAATACTATAATTGGTCCTGGCTGTGATTCAGCAGTAATCTTTATTAAAGATGCAAACAAAGCCCTGGCCGTAAAGACCGACTGCAATGCCAGGTACGTTTATCTGAATCCACGTGAAGGTACCAAAATTGCAGTGGCAGAGTCGGCAAGAAATATCGTCTGTTCGGGAGGCATCCCCCTGGGAATTACCAATTGCCTTAATTTTGGAAATCCATATAAACCCGATATCTACTGGCAGTTTGCTGAAGCGGTAAAGGGAATGGGGGAGGCATGCAGATTTCTTAATACTCCCGTTACCGGGGGAAATGTGAGTTTTTATAACGAGTCACCTCAAAGTGCTGTTTACCCCACTCCGACTATAGGTATGGTTGGATTAATTGAAGACTTGAAGGACATTACAACCTCCTATTTTAAAAAAGAAAATGATCTTATTTATATATTGGGGGAGGATTATGAAGAACTGGGAGGAAGCGAATATCTAAAAGTAATTCACGGAATTGTTAAAGGCGACTGCCCTAAAATTAATCTTCCTGTAGAAAAGAAACTTCAGGATACGCTTCTTGAATTAATAAGAAAAAGGATGATTAAATCTGCACATGATGTTTCAGAGGGAGGCGTTATTTCGGCTGTTGCCGAATGCTGCATTATAAATGTTGAAAATAAAATGGGAGCTGAAGTTAATATCCCGGTAAAAAGCAGAGATGACCTTTCCTTTTTCTCGGAAAGTCAGTCACGTATCGTAGTTTCTATCGATGAAAAATCTAAAACTGATTTTGAGAATTTACTAAATAAGAAAAAACAGTATTATATTTTAATCGGAAGAACAGGCGGAAATTCATTAAGAATAAATGAAAAACTGGAAATAGACGTTGATAAATTAGCAGATATTTATTACAACACTATTTCGCGTATAATGAATGCTTAGAGATAAATTAAAAGCTAAATTAATAAAAACTCCTCTATACGGAATTTTCAGAAAACTCCGTTTTATTCTTCATCTATCACCACGCTATAATAAAATTAAATCGTTCGTTACTTATTACTATAAAGGAATGGTAAAAAGAACTGATGAGGATCATGTTTTTCTTTTTGCTGCCGGACTTGCATTTTCGATCTTTCTATGTATTATCCCTTTTGTACTCATAATATTCGCCGTGCTTGGTAACATTCTTGATTCAACTTCAGTCCAGTTCCAGATAAATACTCTTATAGAAACAATAATTCCTTATTCGCGCTACTCCGAGTTCGTAAAGAATATTATTTTCGGTAGAATAAATGAAGTAATCGCATATAAAAATGTCGCTGGGATAATAGGCGGATTTGGTTTGCTCCTTACTGCAAGCAGTCTATTCAGCAGCATGAGAACAATCCTTAATAATGTTTACGGAGTAGAAACCGATGTAAATATTTTTATAGCTAAACTTAGGGATTTCTCTCTTGTTTTTATGGTAATCATTATCTTTTTCGTCACTACGATTGCCATGCCCTCGATTGATTTTGTAACCGGTAAACTGGGGGAGTGGACAGCTATCGGGTTTCTGTCAAGCGGAGTATTCAGTCATTTGATCTTTTCATTCGTCTCGTTCTTAATAATTTTTAGTGTTTTTACAGTATTATATTTCACTGTTCCGATAAGAAAATTAGGCAGGAAAACAATCCTGATGAGCGCACTTTGGGCAGCTATGCTATGGGAAGCCGCTAAACAATTATTTGGATATTATCTCTATAATTTTGCCACATTTAACCGGATATACGGGGCTTATGCCATTGTGGTAGTTGTTGCTTTCTGGATTTATTACTCTTCTGTGGTTTTTATAGTAGGAGCCGAAATAGGTTTCCTATACTATAAGCGGCACTTTCTGAAGAATCCTGAATCGGATAAAGTAGAAAATCCCGCCTAACCGCGACCATCTTCAGAACCCCTCTCAGTTTGAAAAGGATTTTGCGATAAATTTTTCCAATAAAATTTTAATAAAAATAATTTGACAAAGTCGTTTATTGTTATTAAGTTTAATCAGACTATTTAATCTGATTATTGATATAATAAGAAATGACTGTTATTTTTTCAAAAAAATGTGAATATGGACTCCAGGCAGTCCTTTACCTGGCTGCTCAGCAAAGGGGAGAGGTTATATCTGCAGATGAAATTGCGAAAAAATTAAATATTCCCAAGGAATTTGTATCGAAAATCCTGCAAAGTCTGACAGAGAGCGGAATAATTGATTCAAAAAAGGGTAAGGCCGGTGGATTCCTCCTAGCAAAAGATCCGTCCAGAATCAGATTAATTGATATTGTAGGAGCAATTGACGGACTGGATATGTTCAACAATTGTGTTCTCGGATTCCCGCACTGTAGTCCTGAAAATCCGTGTCCTCTTCATTCAAAGTGGGGTGAATTAAGGACATTAACGTATAAGATGTTAACCGATGAAACTATTGACCATTTTAAGGAAAAAACCTTAAAAAAAGTAAGTAATCTCTAAAATTTTTTATAGTAAAATCGGATATATAAATCCGAAAATGAAGATCAAAACTAAAATAGTAAGAAACACAGAAAAGACAGTTCAGAAGTACCGGTTCTTTATTCAAAGTGCATTTGCGCTTGTGTGCATATGGATAGGCGTGGACTTTTACCTTTTCAACAGATACCTTGAGTCGGGGGGTACTGCTCAATTTTTTAGCAGGCCTCCCGGCGTTGATGGATTTCTTCCCATAAGTTCCCTAATGAGTTTTTATCTCTTTATTACTACCGGTCAAATCCATTATTCACACCCCGCCGGTTTGTTCATTTTTCTTGCAATCATTCTGATCTCATTTGTTTTCGGTAAAGCATTTTGCAGCTGGCTGTGTCCTATCGGATTTATTTCCGAACTGATTGGTGATTTCGGTGAGAGACTGTATAAAAAATTATTTAAACGAAGAATCAAACTTCCCGCTTGGGTAGATTATCCTTTAAGAAGTATAAAATATCTGCTGCTCGGGTTTTTATTTTATTCAGTATTCTTTCTGATGACTACCGTGGCCGTTAAAGCATTCCTTGATAGTCCGTATAATATTGTTGCCGATTTGAAGATGTACTACTTCTTTGCAAATATCTCTCAAACTGCATTAATTATAATAGCTGCGCTGTTTGTATTATCAATCTTCATCAGAAATTTTTGGTGCCGGTATCTTTGTCCCTATGGTGCGCTATTGGGATTGATTTCATTTTTAAGTCCTCATAACATTAGAAGAAATCCCGCAAGCTGCATCAATTGCGGTTTATGCAATAAAGCATGTCCTTCATTCATAAAAGTTGACAAAGTGAAAACAGTCGGCTCCGATGAATGCAATACATGTCTTAACTGCGTGGATGTTTGTCCTGTAGCTGATACACTTGATTTGAAATCAATTCTTCCCGGAAAGAAAAAAGTAAATAAGAAATATGTAGCAATCGGAGTAGTATCTATATTTGTGCTGGTTACCGGATTCGGAATGATAAGCAGGCATTGGGGCAACGGCATTACAAAGCAGGAGTATCTTATTCATTACAGGATGATGAATTCATACGGTCACCCCACCGGGACAGCAGCGATTAAAGAACTTAATAAAGAGGCTGCATCAGATAACCTGAAGGAACCGAATACAGATAATAAAAATATATATAAACCTTTCAATAAGAATCATCAGTAAATAATAAAAAATGAAAATTAAATTAAATGAAGGAGATTCAAGTGGAAAACAACCGAAATGAATATTACGTGGATACATTAAATAAGTTGACTCTTTCGGAAATCGTAAGCTCTGATTTTAGAGCTGCAGCTGTATTCGAAAAATATAACCTCGATTTCTGCTGCGGAGGAAATATTCCGGTGTCTGAAGCCTGCGCAAAAAAAGGACTGGATTCGGATGGTATCATTAAAGAACTTCGCTCACTTGAAAATGGGAACAAGCAGGATGATAAATTCCAGGAATGGAATCTTGATTTTCTCATTGATTACATAGTCAATAATCATCACGCATACATCAACAAAATGATCCCGGTTCTTTCTGCACATACCCAGAAGATTGCTATAGTGCACGGAAAAAATCATCCTGAACTGATCGAAACAGCAAGTAGTTTTTCAAGAGTCTATAAAGATTTAAGACAGCATATGATGAAGGAAGAACAGATGCTCTTTCCCTTTATAAAACAACTTGTGTTTGTGAAAAGAAAAGGTGGTAAAACAGAAGCACCATATTTCGGTACTGTGAAAAATCCAATCAGGATGATGGAAGCAGAACATCGGGCAGCGGGGGATGAAATGTCAGGGATAAAAAAACTTACCAGCAATTATAGTATACCTGAGGATGCCTGCAATACATATAAAGTCACAATGCAGGAACTAAAAGACTTTGAAGAAGACCTTCATAAGCACGTATATCTTGAAAATTATATATTGTTCCCGAAATCCGCTGCATTGGAAGCTGAATTACTCTCGTAAAGTTTAAAGATAAAAGATATAAGGAAAAAGTATTAAGTGGGAGAAGTTAAATGGAAAGAAAAGGACCTTTTATCTTTTATCCTGCCATTCAATAATAAAAGTATTATAATAATAATTTTTATTATTCCCGTTAAGCAAACAAAATCCGTCACAGGATCATTATAAAACTTTTTTCAAGTTTTAAATCTAATTTAAACTAGGATAGATTACTGACATTAATGGATTATGAATGTTATGAATAAGAAATCGGATGATCATAGTCGGATTAGTCTTACGGCAAAAATAACTGCATACTGGAAATCACTTTCGAATATCCCGTATGCAAAGGAAATTGCGGAAGCAGTAAAAGCTGAACAAACAGCAAGACAAATGCTGGGTGATAAACTGGACTGGATGACAAGCTTTTCACCGCCAATGCTTGAAGCCCGATATAAATCAATTAACTCAGTAATCAGGAAGATAGATATTAAAAATGTTATGGAACTGGCTTGCGGACTTTCGCCGCGGGGATTGGAAGTTGTATCAGATGGAGGTAACTATGTAGGTACAGACCTTCCAGAAATGTCTGCCGAAGGTTCGAAAATTATCATTGATATCGCAGCACAGGAAGGGATCCCGGTCGACAACCTTCACTTTCAACCTGCAGATGTTATGAATAAAGATGAACTGGAAAATGCTGCTGTTTATTTCAATGGGAGGGAGTTTGCGGTTATATGTGAAGGACTTCTACCATATCTTAGCAGAGATGAAAAAGCTGTGATGGCCAAAAACATTAAAGTTCTTTTATCAAATAAACGGGGAGCCTGGATAACAGCAGATATATCCTTTAAGGGATTGAGGGAGGCAATAATTGCAACTTTAGGTAAGAACGTTCGGGATACAGTTAAATCCGTAATGCAGAATATTTCTGAGCGTACAGGTTCGGATATTTCCGGTAATGATTTTATATACGTAATGGAGGCTGTTAAATTTTATAAGGATATGGGTTTTAGAATTGAGGAATATCCAATGTACACAGGCGATTATGAACTTTCCGCATCTGCCTTTATTCCGCATAATTTAAAGACTCAATTTTTGGATATATTAGCGGCAGCGAATGTTTTTGTTTTGACTCCGGCAGGTTGAGATCTTCTGGTTTGTTTTATTAGTCAGACCAACCAAAGTAAAATCTGATTAAAATTCTCAATTAACATAACACTCAATTATTTTAAGGTGCGGGATGAACCTAAAATGTTTTTTTACTGTTATATTAGTTATTATAACTGTTAATGTCTACGGGCAGAAAAATAATGGTAGTTGGGAGAAGATAAATTTTCTTATGGGAAACTGGAAAGGTGAAGGTAGCGGTAAACCGGGTGAGGGGAAAGGATACTTCTCATTTAAA
>Ga0153915_10002853_pt1 | contig 15784 bp, 14 predicted proteins | sample Opewatmetagenome_2_FD_107003 | JGI IMG/M metagenome (GOLD analysis project Ga0153915, IMG submission 107003) | Freshwater wetland microbial communities from Ohio, USA - Open water 3 Core 3 Depth 3 metaG | ecosystem: Environmental > Aquatic > Freshwater > Wetlands | place: USA: Ohio, Lake Erie...
ACATCCTCGTCAACGTGATGAACGTCGGGATCGTGCGCAGGGACCGGATCTTCCTCGGCCGCGCGGAAGGGCCCGGCAATCCCGTCGTCTACGTGGGCTCCCGGACCGGGCGCGACGGAATCCACGGCGCGACCATGGCTTCGGCCGAATTCGGCCGACACACTGAGCACAAGCGGCCGAACGTCCAGGTCGGCGACCCCTTCAAGGAAAAGCTCCTCCTCGAAGCCTGTCTGGAGGTCATGGCGAAAGGGCTCATCGTCGGGATCCAGGACATGGGCGCGGCCGGGCTGACCTGCTCCACGACGGAAATGGCGGCCAAGGCGGGGACGGGCCTGGCCATCGACCTCGACCGCGTGCCGCAGCGCGAGGACGGCATGACGGCTTACGAGATCATGCTCTCCGAGTCGCAGGAGCGGATGCTGCTCGTCACAACGCCAGAGAACGTCGCCGCGGTCCAGGCCGTCTTCGCCAAATGGGACCTCGACGCCCCGGTCATCGGGAACGTCGTCGCCGGCGACCGCCTCACCGTCACCTTTAAGGGCGAGACCGTCGTCGATATCCCCGTCCGGGCCGTCGTCGACCTCTGCCCGGCTTATCGCCGGCCGAGCCGACCGCCTCGGCTCACGGAGCGGCCCCGGACTCAGCCCGCGCCGCCCGTGCCCGCCGACCTCACCGAGGTCCTGCGTCGACTCCTGGCTTCGCCTACGATCGCCGACAAGACATGGGTCTTCCGCCAATATGACCATATGGTCCAGATCAACACGGTCATCCTGCCCGGCGCCGACGCGGCCGTTCTGCGCCTCCGGGACGGCGGGCGGCCGCTCAAGAAAGGCCTGGCTCTTACCCTCGACGGCAACAGCATCTATGTCCGCCTCGACCCGCGGACCGGCGCCCGGATCGCCCTGGCCGAGGCCTGCCGCAACCTCGCCTGCGTAGGCGCCCGTCCCCTCGGCGTCACCAACTGCCTCAACTTCGCGAATCCCGAAAAGCCGGAGGTCATGTGGCAGTTCGAGCAGGCTATCGCCGGCCTGGCCGAGGCCTGCCGTGCCTTCGGCCTCCCCGTCACCGGCGGGAACGTGAGCTTCTACAACGAAACCGAGGGGCAGGCCGTCTATCCGACGCCGGTCATCGGCGTCGTCGGGCTCATCGAGGACGTCCGCCGGGCGGTCAGCCCCGGCTTCAAGAGGACGGGCGACGCGGTCATCCTTCTCGGCGGGAGCAAGGACGAGCTGGGCGGATCGGAATACCTCCGGCTGGTTCACGGCCTGGAGGGCGATGCGCCGCCGGCGATCGACCTCGACCTGGAGAAGCGCGTTCAGGAAGTCTGCCTCGCCGCCGCGGAGCGCGGCTGGCTCCGTTCGGCCCATGACCTCTCCGAGGGCGGGCTCGCCGTCGCCCTCGCCGAATGCACCTTCCATGCGGCGCGGGGGACGGGGTGCGTCGTGGACCTTGCCGGCGACCTCCGGGCCGACGCCCTCCTCTTCGGGGAATCCCAATCGCGGATCCTGATCACGACGCCGGCCTCCCGCACCAAAGCCCTGCTCGCCCTGGCGCGGACGAAAGGGGTCCCGGCGGCCGTCATCGGCCGGACCGGCGGCAAGGAGATCGTCATCCGGCACAAAGGCGCTGACGTCATCAGGCTGGCCGTCGCCGAGGCCGAGCGGATCTGGAAGTCGGGCCTGCCGGCGGCTCTACTGGCCAGAGCCTGAAGGGAGGCTGAGGAGATGCTCCGACGTCACCGCACGCGGCTCCTGGCCGGGTTGCTCCTCGCCCTGGCCATTCCCGGTCTGGCCGCTGAGGTCGACCTCAGGGTGTCCGGAGGAGCCGCGACTCTGCGCGTCGGGGATATCACCTCGATGCTGGAGTCCTGGCGTGAATTCCGGAAAAAGGAGGCGGCCGCGAATTCGTGGACGGTCGAGGACGAACGGACGTCGTTCGTCCGCACCGGATTCACCTTCGAAGCGGAGCTTCTCGTCTCAATCGCGCGGCGCGTGGGGGTTGGGGTGGCCTCGGGCTATCTCTATGACGATGTCACGGAGACGACGAACTTCCTGACCGTGCGCAAACCGGCCGAAACGACGACGAACGGCCGGCCGGCCAAGGCGAACGGCGTCCCGCTCGTCTTCTCCGCCTATTATTTCCAGCCGTTCGGCCGGAAGCTCTCCCTTTACGCGCGGGCCGGAGCCGGCTGGGTCTGGGGCAACTACGCCGACCTGGAGACCTTCCAGAAGACGACGGACGAGCACTATGTCTATCCGACCTCGAACACGGCTTCCGGACGGGGCACGGTCCTTCTCGGCGGCCTCGGCATTTTCTTGCGGTCATCGGACACGCTGGCCTTCTTTCTCGAGGTCTGCGGCCGCCGGGCCGTCATCGAGGAGCTCGACGGCGAGACCAAGGAGGGGATCAAGGGACCGCTCTTCTTCTACGAAGAATATTCGCCCGCCTACGACCTGTGGCAGACCAAGATCGAGGTCCGGCCGCAGGAGCCGTCGGGCGATACGGTGCGCGGGGTCCGCCGGGCTCGCCTGGACCTCGGCGGCCTCAGCGCCCGCCTCGGCCTGGCCATTCGTTTCTGACGAAAGGGGACGACCATGGATGAGACGCCCTTCCGCAGCCCGAAGAAGCACGGCCGTATCGCCGTCTTCCTGTCCGGCCGGGGCTCCAATTTCATGGCCATCCACCGGGCGATGAAGGACGGCACGGTCGACGCCGAGGTCGGTCTCGTTCTGAGCAACAAGCCCGACGCTCCGGGGTTCCTCTACGCCCGCGGGGAAGGGCTCCCGGCCGTCCATCTCGACCCCAAGGCCTTCGCGACGCGCGAGGACTTCGACGCCGCGGCCGCCTCCGAGGTCGAGCGGCGCGGCCTGGACCTCATCTGCCTGGCCGGCTATATGCGGATCCTGACGCCCGGCTTTTGCCGGCGCTTCCTCCACCGCATCATGAACATCCACCCGGCCCTCCTCCCGTCTTTTCCCGGCCTCCACGTCCAGCAACAGGCCATCGACTGGGGCGTCCGTTACTCGGGCTGCACCGTCCATTTCGTCGCCCCCGAAGTGGACATGGGCCCGATCATCCTCCAGGCGGTCGTCCCGGTCCGCCAGGACGACACGGAGGAGACCCTGGCCGCCCGCATCCTGGTCGAGGAGCACAAGATCTACCCCGAGGCCGTCCGCCTTTTCTTCGCCGGCCGGCTCGAGGTCCGCGGCCGGCGGGTCCTCATCCTCTGACCCTTGTCATTTCGCCGGCCATCGTCTATAGTGACCCTAATCATGTTCAAACCCGTCGACGAACAGCTGGCCTACCTCCGCAAAGGCTGCGCCGAGATCATCCAGGAGGCCGAGCTCCGGGAACGTCTCGAGCGCTCCCGCCGCGATGGACGGCCGCTCAAGGTCAAGGTCGGCTTCGACCCGACCGCTCCCGACCTGCATCTCGGCCACACCGTCATCCTCCGGAAGATGAAACACTTCCAGGACATGGGGCATGACGTCGTCTTCCTCATCGGCGACTTCACCGGCCTCATCGGCGACCCGACCGGCCGTAACACGACCCGGCCGCCGCTCTCGCCCGAAACGATCGCCCTCAACGCCGAGACCTACAAGGCCCAGGTCTACAAGATCCTCGACCGCGAGCGGACCATCATCGATTTCAACTCCCGCTGGCTCGGGGCCCTGACGAGCGCCGAGGTCATCAAACTCTGCGCCAAGTACACGGTCGCCCGCATCCTGGAGCGCGACGATTTCGCCAAGCGGCTGAAGGGCGGGCTGCCCATCTCGATGCACGAGATCCTCTATCCTCTTTATCAAGCCTACGATTCCGTCGCCCTGCGCTGCGACATCGAGATGGGCGGGACCGACCAGAAGTTCAACCTCCTCGTCGGCCGCGAGATCCAGCGCGAGTACGGCCAGGACCCGCAGATCGTCATCACCGTCCCCCTCCTCGAAGGCCTGGACGGGGTCGAAAAAATGAGCAAGTCCTTGAATAACTATATCGGGATCACCGAGCCGCCGGGAGAGATCTTCGGCAAGGTCATGTCCGTTTCCGACCCGCTGATGTTCCGCTACTACGAGCTGCTGACCGACGTCGCCCAGGAGACCATCGAAGCCTGGAAAAAAGAGGCGGCCGCCGGCGCGCGCAACCCCCGCGATCTCAAGGTCGGCTTGGCCAAGCTCCTCATCACCGACTTCTGGGGGGTCGCCGCGGCGGACGAGGCGGCGGCTGAATTCGAGCGGGTCTTCAAGAAAAAGGACCTTCCGTCCGAGATCGAGGAGAAGGTCCTGCCGCGGCCGGAAGGCGGCGCGGTCTCGCTCGAGCTCGTGGCGACGCTCGTCGGGCTCGGGCTCGTCCCCTCGCGGGGCGAGGCCAAGCGGCTCATCGGCCAGGGCGGGCTTTACCTCGACGGCGAGCGCGTCACGGAAATCGCCGCCCGGCTCGACCTCGCCGCAAAAAAGGAATTCATCCTGAAGATCGGGAAGATCCGCTTTTACAAGCTGGTCGTCCGGGACTGACGGGCTCTCAGCACGTCAGGTGAAGCGCCGCGACGGCCTGTCCGGTCCCGGCCAGCGCGTTAAAGATCCGGACGGCCTCGCCGGTCTTCGCCACCCGGACATCGATGCCGCGGGCGCGGAGCCAGGCCATGGTCTCCTCAGGCACCTGCATGACGCCGAGGCCGCCCGTGCCGATGACCAGAACGGCGGGCGAAACGGCGACGGCGTCGGTGAGGTCGCCGGGGTCAAGGCGATGCCCTTCCTTCCGCCACCACGCGTCCTTCACCCGGTCGGGGAAAATGATGACGTCCGAAGTATAGGTGCGGCCGTCGATCTTGATGCGGCCGAACGAGTAATCCTCGATGGTCACTTGAGGAACCGGGGCGGGGCGAGCGACGGCCGCGCGCCGAAAATCCGCTCATAAAGTTCCGGGTAAGCGTCTTTGCCGCCCAGGAGCAGACCCGCCAGCGGCATGACCCGCCGGGCCAGCGCGGACATCCGCGCCGCGACGGCCCGGATCTCCCACTGCGCCGTCGCGTCCTCGCGCAGACGGGAGAGGTGGTAGAGCTCCCGGGCGTTGAGATGGATGAGGACGCGGCGCCGATGAGCGTTGGTGAGGACATAGGCGGCGGCCGCGCCGCACGCTTTTTTCAGGACATCATAGGCGGCGTCCGTCCGCTCGATGACCTCGCGGAACTCCCCGGCGGCGCCCGCCTCGGCCACGGACGGCGGGATCGTGACGCCCAAGGCGGGGTCGTAGGGCTGCCAGGTCAGCGTCGCCATGCGGTGCCGCTTGAGCTGGGCGAAGCAGGACGCCGAGACGACGAGCTCGAACGTGAGCGACGCGTGCTCGAATTCCCGCAGCGGGAAATCATAGAACTCCATCCGCTGCAGAGCCGCCCGGAAGAGAGCCTTCTTCCGCGCCGGCGGGAGACGCCGGGCCTCCTCGAGGACGTCGCCATAGGGCCGCGCGGTCGCCGTGTGGAGGAGCGCGGCCAGGATCTTGAGGTCGGCATCCGGGGTGGCGTCGACGAGGCGGACGCCGGCGGTGCGCCGCGGGCGCCCGGCCGCGCCGCGCTTGCCGGCCGGCGGCCGCGATCGGGCCGCCTCCTCCCCTACCTCGGCGTAGGTCCGGGCATCGAACGGCGTCGGGTCGGTGAAGAGGACGATCGATGGAGCGACGTCCTTGGCCAGGGCGTAGATCCGCTGGTTGAGCTCGCGGAGCTCATCCAGGTCCTTGGCCGCGAAGCGGCGGATGAGAAGCTCGAGGTTGCGGGCGTTGATCGTCATCCCGAGCTGGCCCTCGGTGGCCAGGCTGACGACATAACGGGCGTCCTCCTTGGCCCAGCCGTCGAGGACAGCCTGATTGCCGGGCTCCTTGGCCAGATCGGGGTATTTGGCCAGGACGTGAGGACGGAGCTTCGCATAGAGCCGATGGTAAAGAGCGTTCTGGAGCCGGACCGTCTCCACGAACAGCTGCTCCAGGCCGGCCCGGCGGACCTCGGCCGGGACGACGAAATCGTCCCCCAGGGTGATGTAACGCTGCGATTTCTCGGTGAAGGAGCAGAGGCGGAAGCGCTCGACCTCCTCGATCGCCAGCCGGCTCAGCCCGATGAGGTCGAAGTTGAAAACGGCATGCTCGGCCACCGAGTGGTGCCCCATCTTGAAGATGATCGTCTGGTTGGAGCGCCGGGCCCGCTCGACCTCGGCCCGCGCCTCGGCGCGCAGCTCGTCGACCGGCCGCGGGTTGCGCGAGATGCGCGCGTAGGCGGCCGCGAGGGTCTCGGGCGTGACGTCCGCGCGCTCCGGCGCCGCGGCCCGGAGCTCGGCGACGACGTCCGCGTCGATGTTGAACCCGGCCAACAGGACCTTCATGGGAGCGGCCCTAAACATAGAGGGTGCCGCCCGAAATGTCAAACGGCGCCGCCCCGTCCGGACGTTGGGCGGCGTCGCTCTCTAGCTACGGACAACGAACGGCCGCCAGACGACGGATAATCCCCCGTTCTCGAACCTGTCGATGCCCTCGGCGACCAGGTCGAACTCGAGCCGGTAAAGACCGGGCGGCGGCCCCGGCGGGACCGGGCCCGGCGTCGGCCTTCGACGCGGACACGGATAATCGTTATAATATCCCGAAACGGACGGACCGAGGTTCAGCCATGCCCAGAAAGCTATTCATGACCGCCATCCTCCTTTTTACGGCCGGCGCGGGGGTCTCCGGCCACGGCCCGACGGACCAACGCGGCGGGAATCTCGACTCCCTCGTCGCCGCCGAACGCGCGTTCTCTGCGCTCTCCGCGGCCCAGGGCATCAAGGTCGCGTTTCTGGCCAACTTGGCGTCCCAAGCGATCGTGCTCCAGGCGAAGCCCATCCTGGGACGGCCGGTCTATGAAAAGATCCCGCCCGGCTACCCGGCTGTTTTGACGTGGCGGCCGGTCGTCGCGGAGGTCTCGGCCGCCGGGGATCTCGGCTGGACGTCCGGCCCTTACGAAATGCTGCCGGCGCCCGGATACAAGGGACCCCCCGGCGTCGGCCGCTATGTCTCTGTCTGGGGAAAGCAGAGCGACGGGACGTGGAAGGTCCTGATCGACGGGGGGATCGGATACCCGGCGCCAGAAACGGCCGCCCGGCCGGACGTCGAGCGGCTGCTTCCCGTGGCGGGGAACCGGACCACGCTCTCGCCCGCCGAGCGGGCTCGCGAGAAACGGGCCCTCATGAGTCGGGACGCGTCCTTCTCCTCGCGCGTCGAAGCGGTCGGGTATGAGGCGGCTCATCTCTATGAAGCCAACGACGATATCCGACTCTACTTCGACGGCGAATGGCCCATCCTCGGAAAGGACGGGGTCAAAGCGAAGCTGGCCGGGTCAAAGGCTCAGCTGACGCTCGCCCCTCTTGGCGCGGAGGTGTCCGCCTCCGGCGACTTGGCGTATTCCTACGGGACGGGAACGATCAAGGGATTCGCCAGCCCCGCCGCGGAGACGTCCTTCAGTTACCTCAGGATCTGGAGGAAATCGGGAACGGACCGCTGGCGGCTTAGTCTTGACCTCCTCAGGGTGCCGCCCTCGATTCCCTAGCCCACGACGGCGCGGCCGTGCTCGGTGACGGAATGTCTCCTCTTCGCGGGACGAGGCTCGTTCAGCCCTGCACGACGAACGGCCGCCAGACGACGGGCGACCCGCCGTTCTCGAACCAGTCGATGCCCTCGGCGACCAGGTCGAACTTGAGCCGATAAAGACCGGGCGCCGGCGCCGGAGGGATCTCGAGCGAGACCTCCGCGCTCTCGCCGCCTGCGACCGGCCCGGGCAGGAAGGCCCGGGCGAAGTCCCGGTCCAGAAGGCGTCCGCGGTCGTCATGAAGCTGCGCTCCGAGCCGGATGAGCCGGCGGCCGGAAAACGACGTAGCGAGCCAGACGGCGCCGCCCGTGTTCTTCACCCGGACGGCCGTCCGCACGGACTCGCCCAAACGCTGCCGGATCGCCCGCTCCCGGGGCCGGAGCGCGGCCGCGTACTTTTTCCGCCGCAGGGCCGAACCGATCTGGCTCGAGTCCCAGATCTCATAGTAGACTTTCCGCCAGGCCCGCGTCCCCGGCTGGTAGCGCTCCGACCTCGCCGCCGCCGGATGGTCCGTGATCTCCCAATTGAAGCGGTCGACCCCGACCGCCTCCGCCAGGCGCCGCGCCTTGGCCATCTGCCGCCGGCCGTCGTTCCAGTTGAAGATGATATAGCGCCAGTTGATGAAGGGGACCTCGCGGCCCGCCTCGTTCCGCAGCCGGACGAAGGTCCGCATGATATCCAGGACCTTGGCGAAGTCCCCGCCCCGCCGGTATCTCTCATAGGTCGCCTGGTCGGCGCCGTCGACGGAAAAGGTGATCTCGTCCAACCCGGCGGCGACGAGGCGGCGCATCTTCGGCTCGTCGAGCATCAAGCCGTTCGTGCTCGTGTAGAGGTAGACCCGGGGATAGCGGCTCTTGAGATACTCGACCATCTCCACGGCCTGGGGATGCACGAAGGGGTCGCCGTAATTAAAGAAGTCGAGCCGCACGAGGCGCGGACCGACCTCGTCGGCGACCCGCCGGAACTCCTCGAGCGGGAAGAAGGTCCGCGTCCGGGTCTCGATGATCCCCGACTCCCGGGAACAGACGGCCTCGAAGCACGAGAGGTTGCAGCAGACCGTCGGCTCGAGGAAGATGCGGGGCAGGACCTCGAGATCGACCGGACGCTTCGGGGCCGGCGCGTCCGCCGCGAGCGGCTTCTTGAGCCCGCAGGGAACACAGAAGGGGGAATAGCCCGCGTTGAGGCCGCGCCGGATCTCCTTGACCTTGTCCGAGCGCCAGATCTCGTGGAGCGTGCTCTCGGCGAGCGACCCGAGCGGCCGCTCCCCGTTCGGGTCGGCGCAGCCGCAGACGACCTTGCCGTCCGAGAGGACGACCAGGATGTTGAAGATCCAGTCGCAGGTGAAGCGCGGGGCCACGGCCGGTCCGCCTCCGTCAGCCTTTCATGACGCCCACGGGCACGACCCGGGCGACGAGCCGGCCGAGCCCGACGGCGTGGGACACGCGGACGACCTCATCGACATCCTTGTAGGCTCCGGCCGCTTCCTCGGCGACGCCTTTCCAGCTCGTCGAGCGCAATTCGATCCCCTGCCGGGCGAGGTCGTCCCGGATCTGTTCGCCCCGGAAGCGCTTGAGGGCCTCGTGCCGCGACATGGCCCGGCCGGCGCCATGAGCCGTCGAGCCGAAGCTCAGTTCCTCCGCCTCTTTGGTCCCGACGAGGATATAGGAAGCCGTGCCCATGCTCCCGGGGATGATGACCGGCTGGCCGACGCCGCGGTACGCCGGCGGGATTTCCGGCCGGCCGGGCCCGAAGCTACGGGTCGCGCCCTTGCGGTGGACGCAGAGCCGTTTCTCCGCTCCCCCGACGACGTGGGACTCCACTTTGGCGACATTGTGGCAGACGTCGTAAACCTGGCGCATGCCCCGCGCGCTGCCCAGGACGCGGGCGAAGACGTCCCGGACCCAGTGGGCGATCATCTGGCGGTTGGCGAAGGCGTAGTTGACGGCGGCGCACATCGACCGGTAATACCGTTGGCCCAGCTCCGACTTGAACGGGGCGTTGACGAGCTCGCGGTCGGGAAGGCCGGCCGTCCCCTGCGCGTTCTCCATCTGTTCGATGAAGTCGGTCGCCACCTGATGGCCCAGGCCGCGGCTCCCGCAATGGATCATGACCGTGACCTGGCCGACGTCGTCGAGGCCGAACGCTTTCGCCGCCACGGGGTCGTAGATCTCCTGGACCTTCTGGAACTCGAGAAAGTGGTTCCCCGCCCCGAGGGTGCCGAGTTGCGGGAGGCCCCGCTCGAGGGCCCGCTCGGACAGCCCGGAGGCGTCCGCTTCGGCCATGCGTCCGCCCTCTTCGGTCCGCTCCAGGTCCTCGCCCGTCCCGTAACCGTTCTCGACGGCCCAGGCCGCGCCCTTGACCAGGATCTCCTTGAGGACGCCGCGGCTGAGCTTGGTGACGCCGCCCTTGCCGACGCCCGCCGGGACGTCCTTGAAGATCTCGGCCAGAAGCTCCTTGCGCTTGGCCGTGATATCGGCATCATGGAAATCGGTTCGGAGCATCCGCACCCCGCAGTTGATGTCGTAGCCGACCCCGCCGGGCGAGATGATGCCGTCCCCGAGGTCGAAGGCGGCCACCCCCCCGATCGGAAAGCCATAACCCTGATGGGCGTCCGGCATGACATAGGACATGCGCTGGATGCCGGGCAGGCAGGCGACGTTCCGCGCCTGGGTCAAGGTCAGGTCGCCCTTGGCCTGCTCGAGGAGCCGGGCCGAGGAATAGATCCGCGCGGCGACCCGCATCGCGCCGTCGCGGGGGATCTCCCAGATGTTGTCGTCGACCTTGCGAATCTCCATGGCGTCCCTCACATGTCCACGACGACCTGCAGGACGAAGCCGCCGTTCTCCGCGATCTCCATTTCATTATAGGTCGCGGCCTTGACGAGGCCGTAGACCTCGTACCCCGCGGCCAAGTCGTCGCCGCGGAAAACAGCCTCGAGAGTCCACGCGCCGTCCCGCGTCGCGATGCGAACGTCCTCCGCCGCGGCCAGCACGAGATCCCGGGTTTCGAACAGGTAGACGAGCTCGTTCAGGAATTTCACCAGGAGCTGCTCCCGGTCCTGGCCCGAGACGCGGACGGAGACGGCGATCCGCGGCTGGACGGTCGTCCAGTCCCACATGAGCGAGGCCGTCGCGAGCGCCGCGTTCGCGAAGGCCTCGGCGAGGGTCGGGCCATAGGCTCGGAATTTCCCGTCCGCCGGGTGAGGGAGGATCTCGTACCGCGGCATGGCCCCATTATAACCCAAACGCCCCGGGGGACCGTCCCTGGCGAGGCCGCTCGGCGAGCCGAACCACCGCATCATTCCCCGCCGCGGCCGGAAGGCGGGGATCGCGGGAGCGTCCGGTCCGGGGCCGTGCGGCCGGTCATGACAGCGGGCCCCGGCGCGAGAAGGCGTTGACGACGGCGACGGCATCAGCGGAAGACGCCCGCGACGGGTGTCCCGCAGTCGGGGCAGCGGCCGTTGGCGACGCGGTTCTCCTCGACGAAAAACCCGTGCCGCCGGATGAGAGGCCGGCCGCACTGCGAACAGATCGTGTCCTCGCCCTCGCCCAGCACATTGCCGATATAGACATAGCGGAGGCCGGCGGCCTTCCCGATCTCCAAGGCCTTGTCGAGTGTCGCCTTGGGCGTCGCGGGCGCGTCGGTATAGGTGTAGTCGGGATGAAAGCGGCTGATGTGCCAGGGGATGTCGCGGTCGACCCCGGCGAGGAAGGCGGCGATCTCCCGCAGCTCCGCGTCCGAATCATTGAGCCCGGGGACGACGAGGGTCGTCACTTCGACCCAGACCCCGAGCTCGCGCATCAGCCGGATCGTGGCCAGGACCGGCTCGAGGCGCGCCCCGCAGACCTTTTTATAGGTGGCGTCCCGGAAGGCCTTGAGGTCGACGTTCGCGGCGTCGAGATAAGGCTGGATCAGCCGCAGCGCCTCGGCGGTCATATAGCCGTTCGTCACGAAATTGTTGCCCAGGCCGGCGTCCCGGGCCAGCCGCGCCGTGTCGTAAGCGTACTCGAAGAAAATCGTCGGCTCCGTGTAGGTGTAAGAAATGCTCGCGCAGCCCCGCTCGACGGCTTCCCGGACCACCGCGGCCGGGGGCAGCTTCTGGCCGCGGAAGGCGGACCGGTTCTGACGCGCGGCCTGCGAGATCTGCCAGTTCTGGCAGAAGCCGCAGCGGAAGTTGCAGCCCACGGTGGCGATGGACAGGGAGGTCGTCCCCGGCCGGTAATGATAGAAGGGCTTTTTTTCGATCGGGTCGACGTGGACGGCGCAGACCTCGCCGTAAACATGGGTCATGAGCTTCCCGTCCCGGTTCTCGCGGACCGCGCAGACCCCGAATTTGCCGGGCGCCACGACGCAACGGTGCGCGCACAACGCGCAGTCGACCTTCGCGTCGGGCCGCGGCATATACAGGAGGGCTTCCCGGACCACGCGACGCCTCGCGCTATACCTTCTTCTTTTTATTGGCCGCGGCGATGAAGATCTTCGCCGACGGACAGAGCCCCTGGACCGGGCAGACCGGGCACTGCGGATCGCGGGCCCGGCAGACCGCCCGGCCGTGGTTGACGAGCATATAGTTGAAATCGAGCCAGTGCTCCCGCGGCACGAGGGCCAGAAGGTCGCGCTCGATCTTGTCGGGGTCCGTCTGGCGGCTCAGGCCGAGACGCTGGGAGAGACGCCGGACGTGGGTATCCACGGCGATGCCCTCGGCCTTCCCGAATCCGGACGACAGGACGATGTTGGCCGTCTTCCGCGCGACCCCGGGAAGGGTTACGAGCTCGGCCATGGTGTCCGGGACGCGGCCGCTGTAATCGCTGACGATCTTTTTCGCCGCCCTGATGACGGACTTGGCCTTGTTGCGGAAGAAGCCCGTGGACCGGATCTCCTTCTCGAGCGTCGTCCGGCGGGCCCCGGCCAAGGCCGCGGCCGTCGGGTACTTGGCGAAAAGAGCCGGCGTGACCTTGTTCACCGTTTCGTCCGTGGTCTGGGCGGCCAGGATGGTCGCCACCAGGATCTGCAGGGGATTGGCGAAGTGGAGGGCGGTCCGGCTGGCCGGATAGGTCGCGGCCAGGATGCGGATGATCTCCCCGATCCGTTCGCGCGCGGGTTTCACGGGCGGCCTCCTAGACGCCGAGCTCGGCGCGGAGCTGGAGGACGCGCAGGACGTCGTTGCGGCAGATGATGCCCGCCACGCGGTCGCCCACCAGCACGGGAACCTGGTGGACATTCCGGGACGCCAGGCTCTCCAGGACGCGATTCCCGTCGGCGTCGGGCGTGACGGAAACGAGCTTCTCGCGCGGGGTCATGATCTCGCCGACGGACGCCCGCGGCCAGCGCTCGCGGGGGACGGCCTTGACATCCTCGAGGCAGACGATCCCCCGCAGCCCGCCGTCGCCGGCGACGAGGAACACGCGCTCCTTCTTCTTGAGGATGTAGTCGTCGACCAACGTCTGGACGGAAAGCCCTTCCGGCACGGTCGCAAAGTCCTGGGTCATGAGGTCCCCGGCCGTCAGGCCCTGCAGGGCCGAGCGGACCATGACCTGCTCATAGCTCCGCACGGCCGCGCTATGGAGGAACCAGCCGATGAGGATGGGCCAGAGCCCGCCGAGGTCGCCCCGCAGGATCCGCAGGATGCCGAAAACGATGAAGAGGAAGGCGAACCCCTGGCCGATGGCCGAGGCCAGGCGCGTCGCCTTCTTCAGGCTCCCGGTCGCCTTCCAGAGAATGGAGCGCAGGACCCGGCCGCCGTCCAGCGGGAATCCCGGGAGGAGGTTGAAAACACCCAGGCCGGCGTTGATGACAGCCAGATAGAGGGCCGCGGCGTGGAGGGGCCGGCTGAGCGGCGCGAGGAAAAAGGAAACGAGAAAGAAGACGCCGGCCAGGACGAAGCTCGTGAGCGGGCCGACAAAGGCCATGGCGAACTCCTGCAGCGGCTCTTTGGGCTCCTCCGTGATCTGGGAGACGCCGCCGAGGAGGAAGAGGGTGATCCGGGAGACTTTTTCGCCCTGCCGCTCCGCGACGATGGAATGGGCCAGCTCATGGATCAGGACGGAGACGAAAACAAGCAGGCTCGTCGCCGCGCCGACGATCCAGTAGAGGGACGGCGACCAGCCCGGGTAGCCGTGCGGGAAGAAACTCCCGGCCAGCGACCAGGTGAAGAGGACGAAGATCAGGATCCAGCTCGAGTCGATATAAATGTCGATGCCGACGATCCGGCCGATCCGCCACGCCGATTTCATGCTCTCCCTCCCTTCTCCCGGAGGCGGCGTCCCCGCGCGGGGGTGCGACGGAAGCGACCGCCGCCGAGGCGGCCTCAGGGCCCGATGTTGAACATCTCCTGCCCGAGGTGGAAATCGGAGACCTTATAGGAGTCAGGGAAACGGCGCAGGAGATCCACCTCGGACCGGATGATCGCTTGATGGCTCCGTTCGACCCGGGCGAGGTAAGCCAGGATGCGCTGCCCGGCCTCGTCCATGATGACCTTCGCCGCGTCGTTGTAGAACGCCTCAGACGCCTCCTCCGCTTTGAGCGCGGCCTCGAAGAGGCTGAAGACCGTCGGCTCTCCCGCGAGCAGACCGCTCAGCCTCGGCAGGCGGACGCCCGCGGGCGCCGCTGCCGGCTGCCCCGGGAACCTCTGGCCGAAGAGCTTCTCGAGAACCTGACGGTGCTTGACCTCCTCGAAAGCGAGGAACTTCAGTTTCTGGAGCAGGATCTCGTTCGCGACGCGCTCCTCAAGACGCGTATAGAACGCCGCCGCGTCCACCTCCGACTCGATGGCCACGGCCAGGATCTCGTGAGGTTTGAGCTGAGCGACGATCATCAGGGCCTCCCCGGGGGCACCCCCGTCCCCTTTCAATTATAGAAGAAGCGGAGCGAAATGAGAAATCGTCCGCGGCGCGGGAGAAACGGGGCAGCGGTCTCAGAACGTCGTGAACTTGCTCTTGGGCGTGCCGCAGACCGGGCACTTGTCCGGGGCCGTCCCCTCCATGGTGAATCCGCAAACGCCGCAGACGTGGATCGGGACGGCGGGGAGATCCTGGCCCTTGGCGACGGCCTCCCGGGCCCGCTCGTAGATCCCGCGGTGGACCTTCTCCGCCTGGAAGGCGTAGTTGAAGTAGGTCAGGGCGGTCTTCTCGCCCTGGGCCTCGGCCACCTTGAGATAGGCCGGGTACATCTCCTCGACCTCGAAGTTCTCGCCGCCCCGGGCGTCGGCCAGATTGTCGGCCGTGGCCTTGACCCCGCCGAGCGTCTTGAGATGATTCGAGGCGTGGATCTGTTCGGACAAGGCGGCGGCCGAGAAGGCGCGGGCGATATTCGGGAGCTTGTCGACCCCGGCCTTGGTGGCGAAGGCCAGGTACTTGATGTGGGCCTGGCTTTCGCCGGCCAACGCGGCCTTGACGTTATCTTCGGTCATCTTCCTCAAGAAAACCTCCTTATGCATGCGGCGTTAGAGCCGGATCATGGCTTCGATGGCGCCCCGGGCCCGGGCGGCGATCTCCGGCGCGACCTGGATAGGGTGGATGTCCTCCTCGAGAGCGCGGAGGACCTTCTCGGGCGTCAAGACTTTCATGTTGGCGCACAGGGCGGCTTCTTTGGCCGGGATGAAAACGACGCGGGGATTTTCGCGCCGGAGGCGGTAAACCATGGTCGCCTCCGTGCCGATGATGACCTCGCTCCGGGTCGTCTGACGCGCCTCGGCGACCATTTGTCCGGTCGACAGGACACGGTCGGCGATGTCGATGACCTCGGGCGGGCATTCCGGATGGACCCAGATCTCGGCGTCCGGATGGCCGGCTTTCTTCTCCTGGAAATCAGAAGGTTTCAGCCGGTGGTGGACCCAGCAGTATCCGTCCCAGGCGATCACGCGCTTGGTGGACCGGCGGGCGATATACGCGGCCAGGTTCTTGTCGGGGACGAAGAGGATCTCCGGGTCGGGCAGGCTCTCGACGACGCGGAGGGCGTTGGCCGACGTGCAGCAGATATCGCTCTCCGCTTTGACCTCGGCCGTCGTGTTCACGTAGGCCACGACGGGCCGGCCAGGATATTGGGCCTTCCAGTCGCGGAGCTCCCGGGCGTTGATCATTTCCGCCATCGGACAGCCGGCGGCCAGGTCCGGGAGCAGGACCCTCTTTCCGGGGGCCAGGATGGCGGCCGTCTCGGCCATGAAATGCACGCCGCAGAAAACGATGACCT
>Ga0153915_10002854_pt1 | contig 15781 bp, 16 predicted proteins | sample Opewatmetagenome_2_FD_107003 | JGI IMG/M metagenome (GOLD analysis project Ga0153915, IMG submission 107003) | Freshwater wetland microbial communities from Ohio, USA - Open water 3 Core 3 Depth 3 metaG | ecosystem: Environmental > Aquatic > Freshwater > Wetlands | place: USA: Ohio, Lake Erie...
ATTCGTTGGATCTTCGCCCAGGATATAAGGCTTGTAGAACAGGACATGCGGCTTGAGGTAAGGTTTGGGATTCTCCGCCTCCCCGTACCCGTAAATACCTTCATCCGTATTGATACGCACCACGGGATTTTGGCCGATGATGGTGCATTTTAAATCTGTGATTTTCATTTCCTTCCTCTATTCTGGAACATGTTTCCCGTAGACTGCCTCGCGCAGCCCTTTGATGTAGCCGATGGCGAATAAACGACCTACCGATGAATAAGCCGGGTTGGCATTGCTGTCCCCTTCCATGGTTGGAACATGGTCAGGTCGCAAGACGCCCTCATAACCCACCTCTCGATAGGCTTGCAGGCAGGCTAGCATATCGGTCTTGCCCTCATCGTGAAAAGTCTCGATGAATTTTTCCGCTGTGCCGCGCACATCTCGGAAGTGGGCAAAGAAAATCTTTCCTTGTCCTCCGAAATGGCGGATCACGCCGGGTAAATCTTCCGTCATCAAAGTGAAGTTCCCCTGGCAGAATGCAATGCCGTTCATCGGGCTGGGTGCCAGATCGATCAAGCGCTGGAAATTCTCCACGCTGCGCATAATGCGTCCCAGGCCTCGGATTGGGGAAAGCGGAGGGTCATCGGGGTGCATCGCTAAACGAACGTGCGCCTCTTCTGCTACTGGAACGACCCGTTCCAGGAAGTATTTCAGGTTCTCCCATAACGCTTCCTCACTCACTTTCCCGTATTCGGTCAGGGGAGCATTCCGCATCAGCGCATGGTCATAACCGGTTGCCAGCGCGCCTCCCCGCGCCGGGACAGTCGTGGAGGTGCGCAGCCAGTTGAATACCGGCATCCATTCATAGCACCACACCGGGATTCCCAGCCGCCCCATATTCCGGATCAGGTCGCAAACGGCTTCAATCTCCTCGTCTCTCCCCTCTAGCCCCAGCTTGACCTTTTCCATCGGAGGCCGGCTTTCCAGGACAGCCAGCTCAAACCCGGCATCCTCATAAGCTGTTTTTAGGTGCAGGAGAGACAGGTAACCCCATGGTAAATGATCCTTATCCCTTGCCAAACCCCGGCTGAAATCCAGTCGATGTTCTTTATCGAACACTCCCACCACGTAGCGGATGCCGCACTGCTTGACCAGATTCCACAGCGGAGTAGGATGAGGCGGCAAAACCTCAGCAATTTTGATCATCATTCTGTCCTAGAGCACGCCGAAAACCCGGTACACTTCATCGATCGGCATCCCAGCGGCTAACTGCTGGCGCTCCTCATTTTCTTTTTCGAAGGTCTTTTCCACGCGCAGCAGCACTTCGTCAACCAGCGCGCTCGGGATCAGCTGCACACCATCGTTATCCCCGAAAATAAAATCTCCCGGTGCCACGCGTACATAATGCGTGATGTGACCCGGCAGGTAAACCGGCACATCGACTTCCAGGATCCGCCAGCCGCCAAAGGCATTCGGGCGTGTACCGAACGAATAGATCGGAAAGTCAGGCATTTTCAGCACGTACTGGGTATCGCGTACATTCCCTGCCACCAGCATCCCGCGGCACCCGTGCGCATAAGCCAGCTGGCAGCTCATTTCGCCGAAATAAGCCGGCTGCATATCCCCGCCGCAGTCAAACACCAGGACACTGCCCGGGTCGGAAGTGGCAACGCTGCGCATCATCCGCTTTTGGGGGTGGCCTCCCTCGGCCTCCCACCTAGCTTCCAGGCGCATCTTCTCTTCTGGGAAATCGTTCAACTCCACTTGTGAGTGCATCTTGACCGGCAGGGCGCGCCCCACCAGCTGCATGCCCTGGCGCAGCGCCTTGAATTGGGGCGAGAAAATGGTATTTTGAACCCCCAACGCATTGAGTGCGTCCGAAACGCAGCCACCGTAACCCGCCTTGCGGAAACGTTCAATCCGTTCGGTATCTGTGATGTTCAATTGGCGAATTTCATTTTTCTTTTCAAGCTCTGACATCGAATTCCTCCGCAAATATTTTGATACACACCGGTGCCGGCACCTGGGTGACCTTCCCAGTAGGAGATAACTTGCCTGTCTTTTCCTCGATCCGAAAGGTGACAATCGTCCCGGAATCCTGATTTGCCGCCAGCAGATAACTTCCGCGGGGGTCAATCGCAAAATTACGCGGCGTCATGCCCAGCGTCGTTTGATGACCGATAGATTTCAGGTGTCCATTCTCCTCATCCACAGCAAAAATCGCCAGGCTGTCATGTCCACGGTTCGAGGCATAAACGAATTTCCCATTAGGTGTAATGTGAATATCTGCTGGTAAGTTGGTACCCCGATATTCTACTGGCAGGGTTGGAACCACCTGAATTTCTCGCAGCGTACTATCCGTGGAATGGTATTCGTAAACACTCAGTGTAGAATTCAATTCATTTACCAGGTAAACAAACCGCCCATTGGGATGGAAATCCAGGTGGCGAGGACCTGACCCGGCTCGTCCCTGTACATGCGCGCGGATTTGGGGAACGAGTTTTCCCTTCTCCAGGTCGAGCTGGTATACCATTATCCTATCCAGCCCCAGGTCAGCGATCAGGGCAAACCGGTTGCCAGGGTCCAGATTCGCCGAATGCACATGCGGACCTTCTTGACGGTCAGGGTTTGGTCCCGTGCCGTAATGCTGGACAACCTCCACTGCAGGAAGCAGCTTTCCATCCGAGTCAATCGGTAGCATGCTGAGGCTGCCGCTGCTGTAGTTGGCAACCAGGACATATCTCCCGGTTGCATCGACGCGCAGGTGACAGGGATCGACTCCCTGTGAAAGCTGGCGGTTCAAGAGCACCAGCTTGCCGGTTCGCGCATCCATCGAAAACGCGCTCACCCCTCCTCCCGGTTGGCTTTCGAACTGATCGACCTCATTCACCGCATAGAGATATTTCCCATTCGGATGGATGGCAAGGAAAGAGGGATTGATCATGCTTCCCACTACCTGGAGCAGGATTAGCTCCCCGGTTGTGGAATCCATATGATAAACGTAAATCCCTTCAGATTTTAATCCCGCTTGGTTGGGGATAGCCGTATAGGTACCCACAAAAACCAGGAAAGGGGAGTTTCTTCTGAAAGAACCTGGCTCTTGAACAAGTTCTGAAAGTGGTTGCATATTGCTTGACCTCATGGGTATTTATTTTTGTATGAGCTGCTTGCACGAATGTGGGTCATGCAAAAAGATCCAAAAATGATATCCGTGTGATCCGTGTTTATCCGTGAGCTTTATTGATCAAAGAAAAAAGCAAAGGATCAAAGCTCTTCGAAATTCCGCAAGGCTGATATACTAATTGAGTAATCTAAGTATATGCGGAGGTCTGGAAATGTCAAACGTAACTCAAGTGGTTAATTTCCATTCGATCAAACCCGCCAACGCATGCAGGTATGATGCAGCCACCTTGGGTGAAGTCATGCTGCGGCTGGACCCCCTGGATGTGCCCACCGCCAGCGCTCATCTGGCACGTTTCTTCCAGGGTGGTGGAGAAACCAACGTCGCTTGCGGACTGGCTTATACCTTTGGCCTGCGCGCCTGCGTTCTGACTGCCCTGGTGGATGATCCTGTCGGCAGGAACATCCAAAACCAGCTCCGCCAGGCGGGTGTGGATACCAGCAAGATCATCTGGTTCAACACCAAGAGCGACGGCTCCCGCTTCTCCACCGACCAGAAAGGCACGTTGATGAACGGCATCAACTTCACCTTTGCCGGGCGGGGGGTGATCCCTTCGGACACGTTGTACTACCGCGCCCATTCGGCTGTTCGTCAGCTCGAGGCAGGCGATTTTGATTGGGACACTCTCTTCGGTAGCGAAGGCGTGCGCATCTTCTCCACCGGCGGTATTTATACCTTGATTTCCCCAACCTCTTCTACCCTGGCGCTGGAGGCCGTACAGAAAGCTGCCGAGCATGGCGTCTTCGTGGCTGCCGACCTGAATTACCGCTCTAAAGTGGAGCCGAACAAGGCACGCGCCCGAGAAATAAACCGTCAGCTCACCCCTTATATTGGCTTCCTGGTGGGAAATGACAGCGACCTTTCCGATGCTTTGGGGTATTCATCCCGAGCTTCCTCCGAGGGGACTTCCTTCGAAGCATGGTTGCAAGGTTACCAGGAGACAGTGCGCAAGGTTGCTTCAGACTACCCCAACCTAAGCCTGATCGGCACCCAATGGCGCCTTGCCTCCAATGCCGACCTCATCAGTTGGGGAGCTGTTCTATATGAGACTGCCACCGACACCTTTTATACAGCTCCCGTCCGCAAGGATATCCCCATTGCAGATCGTACAGGCGGCGGTGACTCCTTTGCTTCAGGGGTGCTGGCAGCCCTGCTCAAGGGTAAAAGCCTGGACGAAGCCGTGCAGTGGGGAGCCGCACACGGCATCCTGGTGCAGGAAACCCCCGGTGATATCAGCATGGTGGACGAAAAAGCCGTGCTTGCAGAAGTAAAACGCATCCAGGTTGGCGGCGGTGTCAAAGCCCAGCGCTGATCAAGCCTCTTTCAAGATCGAGGGTGTGCCACGCACAATGATCCATCTGAAACCAAATCCGTAAGTTCTTATGGATCCAAGATGGTTAAAAAAACTCTGCGCTCTCCGCGACTCTGCGGTGAATCCTCTTAAAACTTACCATCAAATAAGGAAACGATCATGGACATAGTAACACTAGGCGAGTGTATGGCGCTGGCGTTCCCGCCAGAGCCGGTGAGGCTTGCCGAAAGCTCGCAGCTCAAACTGGATATTGCCGGAGCCGAGTCCAATCTGTGCATCGGCCTGAGCCGCCTGGGTTTGCAGGCTCGTTTTATCAGCCGGGTTGGCGCTGATCCATTCGGCGAGCGCATCCGCCAGGTGCTAAACCAGGAAGGTGTCGACACCCAGGCTCTGATCACCGATCCCGAGGCCCCCACCGGGGTGTTCTTCCGCGAGCACCTGCCCGATGGTCAGCGCCGCGTCTATTATTACCGTCAGGGTTCAGCCGCTTCTCGTTTAACGCCCACAGACTTGCAGCCCCTGTTCTTTGAAGGCGCCCGGTTCGTCCACCTCACCGGCATCACCCCCGCCCTCAGCCCTTCTTGTGCGGCAGCCTGCCAGCGCGCAATGGAGCTGGCGCGCCAGGTTGGCGCCCTCATCTCCTTCGATCCAAACTACCGGCCTCGCCTTTGGGACGCTGAAACCGCCCGCCTCGCCCTCCTCCCATTAATGGCGCAGGCGGATATCCTTCTCATGGGAGATGAAGATGCCCGCCTCCTCTTTGGCATGGAAAAAGATCAGGCACTGCAATACGGCTTGGACCTGGGTGCCTCTGTGGCAGTGCTCAAGCGCGGCTCATCCGGAGCCTGCGCGCAGGTACGCGACGATTCAGGTCACCCCAGCCCGGTCATCGAGGTTCCAGCCTACCCTGTCCCGCAAGTCATCGACCCGGTTGGCGCAGGCGATGGGTTCGATGCCGGCTTTCTGGCAGGCTGGCTGCAAGACTGGGGGCTGGAGGAGTGTCTGCATCTCGGTGCCCGCCTGGGCGCGGCTGCGGTCGGTGTCATGGGCGATTATGCCGGCTATCCACGTAGTTCCATGACTCACTCATAGAAAAAAGCCCTGAAAAAATCCAGGGCTTTTCTCACGTAGGAACGGGTTACAAGATCATCTCACCAGCTTTTGGGGATCCTCCTGGCTGGAATGAGTTTATTCGAGCTTATTTCCACAATAAGGGCAGTTGCTCCAATCTTTCTGCACCGCCCGACCGCAATTAGAGCAGGTTTGAGCGGGGGTCTGGCTGGGCGCCTCAACTGGCGCTGAGACAACTGGAGCTGTTGAGACAGCTTCTTGTCGAACCGATTTCCTGCCTCGGAACAGAGAGATGACTCCGATCACGCACAGGAAAATGACTAATGCCCAGAATAGTCCGCCGAAGATCATCCCCAGGGGGAAGAAACCTCCAAACCGCATCATCGGGAACCAGCCATTGCGTCCCATTGGCATGACGAACCTGCGTCCATCACGCCCGTCATCAAGGAATGGGAAAGAACGCGCGCCAATCACCCCGCGCGCCCCGCCCCAATGACCGACGACCAGGAATGCTACACCGGCAATCACAGCCAGGACCAGCAAGACTGCCAAAATACCCAAAATCCATTTAAGCACCTTATTCATATTTTCCTCCATTTTTCAACCATTCTAAAATTCATCATAACACCAAGTTGTTAAGACTTTATAAAGAATTGATGAAGATTTCAAGCCTTAATCAAAATATTTAAATAATGACTTCTTAATAATTTCTAAACAAGCCCTTGTTATCCTTCTTGTAGATCGAGCAAATCAGATGCTGACAGATCAACTTTCCCATATAGGAGATTGTGAATGAAACCAAAAAAATTAATAGCGATTCTCTCGCTTTGTGCACTCGTGATTGCAGGAGCTTTTGGCGCTGTGGCTTACCACTCAGCTAATGCTTCGTCTCTCACTTTAAACCCAAGCTCAGTCATCGCCAACCAACCCGTTAATGTAGATACCTACGGCAAAGGGTCTGGGGGCGGTTACACGAACGCAGACCTGGCAAAAGCCCTGGCGATCACGGTGGATGAACTCACCGCGGCCCAAAAAACAGCCAATGAATCCGTGCTGGCCCAGGCTGTCGAGAAGGGATTGATTACCCAGGCTCAGGCAGACAAGTTTAAATCCAATGCAGCTGGTTTTTCTCTTGGTCATTTGAGAGGCTTGCTGAGCTCAGCCGACCTCACTGCTGCTGGCATCGACTATGATACTGAGCTGGCGAAAGCCCTGGGGATCACGGTTGAAAAACTCCAGGCTGCTTACACCCAGGCCAGCGTAATCCATATCGATCAAGCTGTCGCCGACGGTACCATCACCCAGGATCAAGCCGACTTGATGAAAGGTCAAAAAGCGCTCTATGCGGATACAAAATTCCAGGCTTCTATGAAGTCCGCTTACGAAAGCGCTGTAGCCCAGGCTGTCCAGGACGGTGTGATCACCCAGGCGCAGGCTGACCTGATCCTGGCCAATTCCAATGGTCTGAATTTTGCCCACCCTCATGGAATCGACGGTTTACCCGGCCTCGGTGGTCCCCGTGGGGATCATGGAAGAGGCGGTAATCTGGAAAATGACCAGCCGGCTGATTCAACGACAGCCCCAACGAATCCATAATATCTTTACCTTGGCATCTGTATGCTCTTTCTCCTCTCAATAGGTTTTAGAGTATCCGGAGGGCTACCTCCGGATACTCCCATTAAAGTTTGCCAAGGTGAAGAAAATTCGTGATACACTTTTAAGAGAACGGATATGACAAAGAAGATCTTGGTAGTTGACGACAAGCTTGAGCTGCGCACCCTCCTGAAATCTTACCTGACTCAGGAAGGTTTCGATGTTGTGGTTGCCAGTGATGGGCGGGAAGCCTTGTTCGTTGCCCGCCGCGAAAAGCCTGACCTGATCATCCTGGATTTGATGATGCCCGAGATGAGCGGGTATGATTTCTTGCGTGCCTACAACCGGGAGGCCGATACACCCGTCATCATTCTGACTGCGAAGTTGGATGAAAATGACAAAGTGCTCGGCTTGGAATTGGGCGCAGACGATTATGTCACCAAACCCTTCAGCCCCCGCGAGCTGACTGCCCGAGTCCGCGCCGTCTTGCGCCGCCTGGAAAAACAGCAGGCGGGTGAGATCAATATTCTCCGCGAAGGCGATATCTTCGTCGATCAATCCGCCCGCATCATCCACGTTAACGGGCAGCCCATCGATCTGACGCCCTCGGAATTTGATTTATTGGTCACCATGATGGCGGCTCCTGGCAGAGTCTATTCCCGCCTCGAGCTGCTGGACCGCCTGCAAGGCACCGCTTACGAAGGGTACGAGCGTACCATCGACGTTCATATCCGAAACCTGCGCACCAAGGTAGAGCCCGATCCTTCCAAACCCCAGTATATTGAAACCGTTTACGGGGCAGGCTATCGCTTTGCTGTTCAACATAAGAATAACTGAGAGGCCAGGATGAGCACAGGTCAGTTCTTTCGCTCAATCACTTTCAAACTCACCCTGGCTTTTTTATTAATCGGGCTGACGGGCTCCGTACTGGTTGCTATCTTCACCTGGCAGCGCACTCAGACCGCGTTTGACCAGTTCATTTTTAACCGAGATCAGCAAGTGCTTGTCAACAATCTCACCACTTTCTACCAGGAAAATGGTGGCTGGGAGAACGTAGCTCACGATCTGCACACCTTATTATTTGCCCCAATCCGCAGCCCAGATCCGGGCAGAGATTTTGGGCTTGATTGGACGCGCTTTTTTCTCACAGATGCAGATCGCAAAATCGTATACAGCATCATGCCACAGCAAATCGGGCAGACCTTATCCAGCCATGACCTCAAAGGGGCAGTCCCCTTGAACGTGGATGGGAAGGTAGTGGGATGGCTGTCCCTGGTACCCCAGCCGCGCCCACGCATCCCGAACACACCCGAAGAAGGCTTTCTGCGAACCGTCAACAATGCCGCTTTCCTGAGCGCCTTGGTTGCCACTGCCCTGGCTCTGATCCTGGGCGGTTTGCTTGCTTTTACATTAACGCGTTCCCTGCGCGAGCTGACCGAAGCCACAGTAGAAATTTCGAAAGGCAAGCTTGGTTTACAGGTTAAGGTCCGCTCCAGGGATGAGCTGGGCAAACTGGCTTCGTCTTTCAATAAGATGAGCCTGGACTTAGAACAGGCCACCCGGGCTCGCCGCCAGATGACCGCCGATATTGCCCACGATTTACGCTCCCCATTGAGCGTCATCGCTGGTTATACCGAGGCGCTTAGCGATGGTAAGCTCCCCAGCTCGCCCGAAGTTTACAACATCTTGCACCAGGAAACCCGCCATCTCAACCGGCTGGTGGATGACCTGCGCACCCTCTCCCTGGCAGATGCCGGTGAGCTTTCCTTGGTCCTCCTACCTACAGACCCACATGCCATCCTGGAACACGTGGCTGCCCGGCATGCCGTTAAAGCGCAGCAGCAGGGTGTGTCCTTGCGGGTAGAGGCTGCTCAGGGCTTACCCCTGGTTGCCATGGATTCGGAGCGCATCTCTCAGGTGTTAGACAACCTGGTCCTGAATGCCTTTCGTTATTCTTCACCAGGCGGCAAGATTGTTTGGCAGCGCGCTTTGTCGATGGACAGGTGGATATTCTAGTTACAGATGATGGAAGCGGCATCTCACCCGAAGACCTGCCGCATATTTTTGACCGGTTTTACCGGGGAGATAAATCGCGACAGCCGAATGGAGAGTCCGGCTTGGGTCTGGCAATCGCCAAATCTCTAGTTGAAGCCCACCATGGCACCATCTCGGCAGAGAGCATTCCTGGAAAAGAGACCACTTTCACCATCCATCTTCCATCTCAAACCGGCGCTTAGGTACATCTGCCTTGCCTTCGAATGCGATCAGGGGTAATTACCTTTAGAGGCAGTAGCACATCTCTCCGGTTCAATTGTGATTGGCTGAAAGCAGATGATATTCTGGACTTCTCCTTATTTGATCGAGCTGTCATTGCGAGACCCTGCACAACGATGTACCCATCGTCATTTGCAGGGTCGTGGCAATCTCATCTTTTATGCGTACTCCACATGTGCGAGCAGCTTTTTTCCATTCGCAATTCCAGCTATCGAACGATTGAACGACTCTGTTCTTTCCGTGTAAACTTTTATTAAATCTGTGGAATCCGTGTGATCCGTGAGCATTTTTTAGATAAAAAGAGATTGATTTTTGTTGGATTTCGCGGGAGTCCATGCCGGATCATCACCGCAATGGGTTTCAATGAGCTAAAGGATGGTTTCGTCTTAACAGCGAATGCACGCGTGCCACGAACACCCTCGGGTGGAGCCTTTCCGTCAGGCAGATATCTGCTCCTGCTTCCAATGAAGCCAGGACATCTTCCTCCCTCATCTCAGTCCCCATCACAAGCATGGGCAGGTGTCCATTTTTTTCTCCCCCGCGGATCGTTCGAATGATCTGCAAACCCTTCGAATTTAGAAACCCCCAATCCAGGATCACCAGACTGGGGGTTTTGTTTAAGATATTTGGAAGGACAATCTCGTTCTGATCGCTAACTTTCGTTTCATAACCGGCCTCAGATAGACAATCCACCATGAACTTGGCTTGCGGACCATCTGAACTGAGGATTAAAATCGTTTGACCTGTCACGGTTATAAACCCTTTTACTCATATCGCAAGGCTTCTACGGGTTGTAAGCGAGAGGCGCGTGTAGCCGGATAGATACCGAAGAAAAGACCCACTGCCATCGAGAACAACGTCGCCAGGAGCACACTATCCAGTCCTACCACGGGTGTAATCGCGCTGCCACCGATCTGGATGCTCCCCATCAGACGAGCAATCCCCCAGCCGATTGCAACTCCGATCAAGCCGCCTACCAGGCTGAGCACCATCGACTCGACCAGGAACTGGAGTAAGATATCTCTGCGCTGCGCGCCAATGGCTTTGCGCAAGCCAATTTCGTGCGTACGCTCCGTGACCGTGGTCAGCATGATGTTCATGATGCCGATCCCGCCTACCATCAGCGAGATACCGGCAATGCCGCCCAGAAAAATCGTCAGGATATCCGTTACCTGGGTTGCCGCAGCCAGGGTGGCCTGTTGGCTGGTCACTGTGAAATCATCTGCCCCTTCCACAGTTCCATGGCGCTCACGCATCGCCAGGGTTACTTCGGATACAACCGATGTCACCGCTTTGGCGCTGGAGGCTTTGATGCTGATCTGGCCGATCGAACTCGACCCTCGGAAACGTTCCCCGCCTACCAGGCGGTACAGCGCCGTGGAGAGCGGGATGAACACCTGGTCATCCTGGTTCAAAAATCCGGTCCCGCCTTTACTTTCCAGCACGCCGATCACTTTGAATGGCTGACCGTTCATACGTACACTCTGACCCACCACTCCAGATGTCGATCCAAAGAGCGTCTCCGCCACAGAGCTTCCCAGCACAACTACCAGAGAACGGGCAGATTGGTTTTCATCGGTGATAAATTCACCATCCGAGAGGGTCAAGGAACCCACATCCTGATAACTGGGTGTGACGCCTATCAAGCGGGTGCGTGTATTCTGCGCCTCGTAAACGATCTGCACAAAGCTGTTTGCTTCGGGAGCCACAGCCTCAACATTATTCAGGTTGACGAGTGCATTGGCATCATCAATGGTCAGCGTGCCAGCCGAACCAGCCGCGTTGCGCACGCCGTTCTGGCTCGAGCTGCCTGGAGTAACGTACACCAGGTTCGTCCCGATACTCTCAATGCGGGAGGTGATGGATGCTGAGGCACCCCGTCCGATAGAGAGCATGGCGATCACGGCTGCCTCCCCGATCACGACGCCCAGGATGGTCAGGATCGAGCGCAGCTTGTTGGCGCTCAAGCTGTCTAAAGCTTCGATAAGAAGTCGATTCAGTTTATGCATAAACTCATCCGTTCTCGATTAATCATTGTTCTCAATGACTCCGTCTCGCAGGCGGATCACACGTTGGGTATGGCTGGCGATATTTGGATCATGGGTTACGATCACCAGGGTCAGCCCTTTTGATTGGTTCAATCCCAGGAGCAGCTGCATGATCTCTTCTCCCGTGTGCGAATCCAGGTTGCCGGTTGGCTCATCCGCCAGCATGACAGATGGATTGTTGATCAGAGCTCGGGCAATCGCCACACGCTGCTGCTGGCCTCCCGAAAGCTCCATCGGTCGGTGGTTCATGCGGTCTGCCAGCCCCACCGCCACCAGCATCGCTTCGGCTCGTTTGCGGATATCCTGTGAAGAGGTATTCCCATTCTGCGGTGCATAAAAAAGTGGCAATTCCGCGTTTCTACGCACGGACATGCGTGGCAGCAGGTTGAACATCTGGAACACAAACCCGATCTTTTGATTGCGGACCCTGGCTAATTCGTCTTCGTTCATTTCCGAGACATTTTTACCGTCCAGGACATATTGCCCGCTGGATGGCAGGTCCAGGCAGCCCAGGATATTCATCAAAGTGGATTTACCCGAACCAGATGCACCCATGATTGCCACGGTTTCACCCCGTTCGATGCGGAAGGAAACCCCTCGCAGAGCAGGCACCTCTACAGTGCCTAAATGGTAAGTTTTGGTCAAGTCTTTTACTTCGATCATACTAAGGTGCCGTTCCCGTCGTAGACGTATTCGCAGTTATAATCGTAATTTCGCTGGCAGTAATGTCTCCCTTACTGTCCCGCTGACCCGAAACCATCACCCTGTCACCGGGCTGGAGATCACTGAATGCCGCTGTCACCGACTTCAAGAACTGTGTAGAATCAGACAGGTTGACCGTGATTACATTTTGAGCCGTGCTGAGGGTCAAGACATTTCCATTAATGCTCTTCACCTGGCCCACCGTTCCGCCTCTGAAAAAATTCTGTCCCTGAGTCCCATTCTGAGTCTGACCATCGGTTGGAAATTGCCCATTAGCTGGGGGCTGCCCGCCGCGGGAATTAAAGAAAGCTGCCCGCGCCTGGCTAACTCTATTAGATTGGTAGGTCATCCCGCCCCAAAAACTTGCCCCGCTGAGCAATGCTACACCAAGGATTGCTCCTACAATGATCAATACTTTTTTCATATCGTACTCCTTTGACAAATACCTATTTTGAATCGTTTGCTAACAAAACGGATTTTCCGGACGAATTACGGTCCGATGAATCCAGGTCCAAAACCGTTTCCACCACCAAAGGTGCGGTTCTGACTGCTGGTGGTTGAGGTCGTAGTTCCACTCAAAACCACGGTGTCACCTTCCTTCAGTTGGTTGCTGGTCACTTCGCTCGTTGAGCTGCCGATTAAGCCGACGGTCACTGGCACAGAAATCTGCTGCCCTTCAAACAAGACTGTGACCGACTTTTGACCATTGCTCGTTTGCAGAGCTTTATTCGGTACTACCAATACGTTTTTGCTCTCAGAGACTGTGATATTCACTGCTGCGGTCATGCTTGGCAAGATACTGGCGTCCCCATCGGCGACCTGCACCGTCACCGGATAGTTCACGACGCCTTGCGATACGCTTCCCACCATGCCAACCTGGGTAACTTTTCCGTGATATTCCTTATTCGCAATGGCATCAAAAGTGACGACTGCTGCCTGCCCGACCTTGATCTGCGGGACATCGATTTCTGAAACTTGTAGATCAATATACAAATTGGAGAGATCATCGATCCGGAAAGCTGTCGTACCAGATGAGACGAGATCGCCGGTCATGACATCAACGTTGGTGATTGTTCCAGTAAAGGGGGCAGTCAGGCTGGCCTGAGCCAGGGCTGCTTTTGCCAGGGTTACCCGGGTTTCTGCTACGGTCAGGTCACTTTCAGAAGGTCCAGCCTTCAGAGTATCCAGCGTTTGCTGGGCATAGTCCACCGTGGCCTGTGCCAGGGCAACATCTTCTGGAGTGGGATTTTTAAGCTTGTCGAGTGCCTCCTGAGCCGTAGCCAGATTACCCTTTGCCACGGCCAGGTCGTTTAAAGTAGATTCGATTTCCGAATCCGTGCGGGTTCCGTTGTACCAGTTCAGGGTTGCCAGGGCCTTAACGGCCTTCGCCTTAGCCGCTTCCAGGGCGCTCAGTGCCTGGGCTTTGGCGGGATCCTCGTTCGGTTTACCGCCCACGTGATCGTACAAATTTTGCAGGCGTGTTACCTCAGACTGAGCAACCACATAAGAGGCCTGAGCCGCCGCAACCGCTTCGGCGCTGCCGCGTCCATACTTCAGCTTGTCCACCGCCTTCTGGGCTGTGTCCACTGCAGTCTGGGCATTGATGACTGCCAGTTGCGCTGTGGATATGGCTGCATCAGTTGGATGGAGCAAGTCATTTAAGGCAGTGTTCGCATTGTCTAACGCCGTTTGTGCCTGCGCAATCTTGAGCGGTTGTGGTTTCTTTAGATCATCCAGAGCAGTCTGGGCATCGATTAAGTCCACCTGCGCCTGGAGCACGCTGGTGGGCAGCGTTTTGGGATCGAGGGCAGCCAGTTCATCGCCGGCTTTCACCTGCTGACCGATACTGACTGAAACAGACGCTACCGTGCCGCTGGTCTGCCAGTTGATACTCGCATTCTGCTGTGAACGAATTGTCCCAACCCCGCTGACTCCGACCGAAACCGTTCCACGTTTCACCGTGGCCGTTTGCACGTTTGAGGTTGTCGCAGCTTGGCGGCTTGCCCTGACTTTCATGTAAACTCCGCCAGCTATGGCTAAAGCCAGAACAATGCCGATAATCCAATAGGTTCTCTTTTTCTTCATGTTTTAAACCCTTTCTGTCCGTGAGTTCATACTTATGGCGCTATCTTGAAGTATAAGGGGCAGTTATTCAGAAATTGTTAAGAAGACATGTAATTTTTATTTAGATCGCGGTCGTGTGATTGGCTGAAAGGATTTCAGCTTCAGTTGAGTTTCAGACAGCCAATCACTATAAGCAAACCGTCGAAGGTTTCTTTCCATAAACGCATGGTAAACAGCGGTTTGCTCGGTATCTATATAATTTTTCAATCAATTCTTAACAATTTCTGAACATATCGCTTTTATACTAAAGCAGGCTTGAATGATGAGTTCTTATATCTGATTAGGAGGATAAAATGTCGGTGAAAACAAACTTATGGGTGGACACAGCCATCTTCGCGGCTTTCCTGGTGGCCTTCGAGCCAGCTCTAACAGGCATCGCCGTCCACGAATGGCTCGGCCTGGCCTTAGCTGCTGCACTGATTGCTCACATCGTATTGCACTGGGATTGGGTAGTGAAGGTTACCCTCCAGTTCCTGCGCAAGCTGTTCCATTCTTCTCGGCTGAATTACATTGTAGATGGTATTCTCATGATCGCTTTTGTCGTCGTGATGCTGAGCGGCATCCTGATCTCCCGCAGCGTGCTCAGCATTTTGGGCATCCAGGTCGCCGCTTCACCCGCCTGGCGCTTCTTGCATTCCTCCTCAGCGGATCTCTTCTTGATCATGGTCGGCTTGCATTTTGCCCTGCATTGGAGCTGGATCGTCAACGCCTGCAAGCGTTTCCTGATCAACCCCTTGCGCGACCGCTTGGCTCCTCGTCCTACGCTGGGCACCCTCCAGCCCGTTCCAGTGCCAGCCCGAGATGAAGACAAGTAAATTAAAATGTTAAAATTTATAGGTCGTTTTCTGGTGATTTTAGCGTTATCGATCATGCTCGCATTTGGGATTTATTGGATTGTTCAGCGTAATCCCTCTGCCCTGGGTCTGAGAAATTTCCCCGGGGGGTTCGAACAGCGCCGTTTCAACAACCCAAACCCTCAAGGCCTCAATACAGGGGCAAACGCCTCGCAAACCGGTATCCAACCAGGTTTTGAAGGGAGAGGCTTCGGCGATGGAGGTCGCGATTTTAATGGCAGGTCTGCACCAGGGTTCGGCGTTATCGGCATCCTTCGCAACCTGGGCGTGATCGGATTGATCACCCTGGCAGTAGCAGGATTACAAAAAATGCGTGCCTTTGCTTTCCGAAAACACTCCGTGAAAGCAGTTTCTTAGGAGGTAAAAATGTCTTTGAAGCGAGTTCTTTACGTTTTGTTCGTCGTCCTGATCGCCGGAATAGCCGCCTTAACCGGCGCAGTTGCCGGCGGCGTGGCGGTTTATCAGGCTGTGCACCAGAACCAAACCGCCAGCTTGCCAGTGCCCACCCAGGCTGTAGTAGCCATCCCTGCCAGCAGCCAGCAGCAAACCCTGACCGTCAACACGACAGATGTCCAAACAACCATCACCCAGGCTGTGCAGAACGTCAGCTCGGCGGTAGTGACGGTGGTTGGCACCATCC
>Ga0153915_10002855_pt1 | contig 15781 bp, 12 predicted proteins | sample Opewatmetagenome_2_FD_107003 | JGI IMG/M metagenome (GOLD analysis project Ga0153915, IMG submission 107003) | Freshwater wetland microbial communities from Ohio, USA - Open water 3 Core 3 Depth 3 metaG | ecosystem: Environmental > Aquatic > Freshwater > Wetlands | place: USA: Ohio, Lake Erie...
ATCGCGAAACAGGCGAGCTGCTCGCGCACAACTATCGCTTTGACGAGGCGGTCGCGATGACGCGGCGGGCGCTGGCGCTCGCGCCTCGCGACCCGCAGGCGCTCGCGGATCTCGGCGCGCAGCTGCTGCGGACCGGCGACGAAACCGCCGCCCGCACCGCGCTCGAATCGTCTTTCGAGATCGATCCCTACAGCGTCTCGACCTACAACATGCTCCAGATGCTCGACTCGCTGGACAAGTTCGAGACCGTCCGCGACGGCGACCTGATCGTCAAGCTGCACAAGGACGAAGCGCCGGTGCTGAAGGAATATGTCATCCCGCTCGCGCACAAGGCGCTGCAGACGATGGCGGCGAAGTACGAGTGGACGGTGAAGGGGCCGATCCTCATCGAGATGTTCCCGAAGCACGACGACTTTGCCGTGCGGACGGTCGGCCTGCCCGGCATGATCGGCGCGCTGGGCGCCTGCTTCGGCCACGTCGTGACGCTCGACTCGCCACGCGCGCGCCAGCAGCCGGGCGACTTTCTGTGGGAAGCGACGCTGTGGCACGAGCTCGGCCACGTCATCACGCTGCAGATGTCGAATCAGCGCGTGCCGCGCTGGCTCACCGAAGGCATCTCCGAGTGGGAAGAGACGCAGGCGCGCAAGGACTGGACGCGGCCCGGCGACGCGATGTTCGCGCGCGTGCTCAATCGGGGCGAAGCGATCAAGCTGAAAGAGTTCAACGAGTCGTTCCAGGATCCGAAGCGGATCTCGCTCGCGTACTACCAGGGCCGTCTCGTCGTCGACTACATGGTGCGGACGTTCGGGCAGCCGGCGATGAACCGTCTGCTCCGCGCGTATGGACAGGGGCTCGACACGGATGCGGCGCTCAAGCAGGTCCTGGACACGGACCTGACGAAAATGCAGGCCGGCTTCGACCAGTACCTTGAGCGCGAGTTCGGCGATCTCAAGCGCGCACTCGTCGTTCCCGAAGGCACCGAGCTCCAGCGTACGCCGCTCGAAGGCCTCGAGAAGCTCGCGAAAGACAACGCGAAGAGCTATCCCATTCAGCAGGCTCTCGCCATCGCCCTCCGGAAGGCCGGACGCACCGACGATGCGGTGCAGGCGTTCGAGAAGGCCGTGGCGCTCGCGCCGACGGCGTCCGGCAACGACAGCCCGCACGCGCAGCTCGCCGAGATCGCGCTCGAGAAAAAGGATCGCACGCGCGCCATCAGCGAGCTGACGGCGCTGATGAACGTGGACTTCGAAAACCTGCCGGCCGCGCAGCATCTCGCCGCGCTTCTGCGCGAAGCGAACATCACCGACCCGGCCCGCACGCGCCCGGTCTACGAGCGCATCGTCGCGCTCGATCCGTTCGACAGAGACGCGCGGGCCGCTCTCGGCCGCGTCGCGCTGCAGCGCAACGAAGCGGAGTTCGCCGCTCGCGAGTTCCGCACCGTGATCGCGCTCAAGCCGATCGACCCGGCCGTCGCCCACACGGATCTCGCCGAGAGCTATTTCAAGGCCGGCAAGCGCGACGATGCGAAACGGCAGGCGCTGGCGGCGCTCGAAATCGCGCCGACGTACGCGCGCGCGCAGGATCTGCTGCTGCAACTGACCGAGCCGGCAGGGGCCCGTAAGTGAAAACGGCCGTCGCGGCGGCCGGGGTGCTGGCCCTGGCGGCGCTCTCGGTGCTGCCGCTTCGTCTCGCGGCGCAGCCGTCGGCCGCCGACAATCGTTACGCCGGTCTGCAGTGGCGCTTCGTCCGCATCAAGTACCACTATGACTCGGCGCTCCTGCGTGCCCAGGGCAACGACATCTACGGCGAGCCGTGGGGCATCGACGCTCCGGCGGCCGAGCAGAACCTGTCCCGACGCGTGAAGACGGCGACGGCGATCCAGGTCGAAGATCCGATCCTGATGACGCTCGACGATCCGAAGCTCTTCGAACATCCGTGGATCTACATCGTCGAGCCGGGCGCGCTCAAGCTGACCGACACCGACGCGTCACGCCTCCGGGAATTCCTGCTTCGTGGCGGCACGGCGATGTTCGACGATTTCCACGGTCCGTACGAGTGGGACAACTTCGAACGCCAGATGAAGCGCGTGTTTCCGGATCGGCAGGTCGTCGAAGTGCCGCAGAATCATCCGGTCTTCAGCGTCTTCTACAAGATCGACAGCTATCCGCAGGTGGCGGGGATCGGCTCGTTCCTCGCCGGCCGCACGTGGGAAAAGGGCGGCTTCGTCTCGCACCTTCGCACGATCCTGGACGATGCGGGGCGGCCGATGGTGTTCATCAACTGGAACACCGACATGGGCGACGGCTGGGAATGGTCGAACGCGATCGAATATCCGGGCTATCTGAAGCACACGGCCATGGCGTATCGCATGGCCATCAACGAGATCGTGTATTCATTAACGCATTAGGCAGACCTGAAAGTCTGCACTACTACAGTCGTAGTGCAGGCCTTTGGGCCTGTCGTGAGATTGCATGGACGTTGCCACGACAGCAGAACGCGTCGCGGAAGGCCGCGAGCAGATCCTCGCGGAGCTGCGTAAAGTCATCGTCGGGCAGGACGAAGTCGTCGAAGAAGTCCTGATCGCGCTGTTCACGGGTGGACACTGCCTGATCACCGGCGTGCCCGGGCTCGCGAAGACGCTGCTGATCAAGACGCTCGCCGACGTCCTCGACCTCGACTTCAAGCGCATTCAGTTCACGCCCGACCTGATGCCGGCGGACATCACCGGCACCGAGATCCTCGAGGAGGAGCAGGGGCATCGGCGCCTGCACTTCGTCAAGGGCCCGATCTTCGCGCAGATCATCCTCGCGGACGAGATCAACCGCACGCCGCCGAAGACGCAGGCGGCGCTGCTCGAAGCGATGCAGGAAAACCACGTCACGGCGGCCGGCCGCACGTATCCGCTCGACCGTCCGTTCTTCGTGCTCGCGACACAGAATCCGATCGAGCTCGAAGGCACCTATCCGCTGCCCGAAGCGCAGCTCGATCGCTTCATGTTCAACATCGTCATCAGCTATCTGAGCCAGGACGACGAAGTTCGCGTGGTGACGCAGACGACCGGCGCCGAGCAGCCGGCGCCGGCGCGCGTGCTGACCGGCGCCGACATCCTGCAGTTCCAGGATCTCGTCAGGCAGGTCGCGATTGCCGAAGAGATCGCGCGCTATGTCGTGCGGCTGGTCGATGCGTCGCGGCCCGGCCGTCCCGGGACGCCGGAGTTCGTCGAGAAGTGGGTGAAATGGGGCGCCGGCCTGCGCGCGTCGCAGGCGCTCGTGCGCGGCGCGAAGGCGCGCGCGCTGATGCACGGCCGCTACCACGTCTCGGTGAAGGACATTCAGGCGCTGGCGAAGCCGATTCTGCGCCACCGCATCATGACGAACTTCTACGCCGAATCGGAGCGCATCACGCCGGACAAGGTCATCGAGCAGTTGCTCGCGGCGGTGCCCGTACCCACGAGCGGGATGTAGCCGTGGCGGCCGGGGCCCGCGATCGGCAGTTTCTCGACCCCGCCGTCGTCGCGCGTCTCGGCACGCTCGAGCTCAAGGCGCGCACCGTCGTCGAAGGCCTCATCTCGGGCCTCCATCGCAGTCCGTTCAAGGGCTTCAGCGTCGAGTTCGCCGAATACCGCCAGTACATCCATGGCGACGACCTGTCGACGATCGACTGGAAGGTGTACGCGCGCAGCGATCGTCACTTCATCAAGAAGTTCGAGGAAGAGACCAATCTTCACTGCCAGCTCATCGTCGACGTCAGCGGATCGATGTCGTACGGATCGCGCGGGATTTCGAAGTTCGAGTACGCGGCCTGCCTCGCGGCGTCGCTCGGCTATCTGATGAATCGCCAGCGCGACGCCGTCGGCATGACGGCCTTCAGCGACCACATCGTCGACGCGCTGCCGTCGAGCACGAGGCCGGGGCATCTGCGGAACCTGCTGATTGCGCTCGACAGGCTCCATGTCGGCAGCCGGACCGACGTCGCGAAGCCGCTGCATCAGATCGCCGATGCGATGACCAGACGCGGGATGGTCGTGTTGATTTCCGACTTGCTGGACGATCCCGGCGCCGTCATCCGCGGACTAAAGCACTTTCAGTACCGCGGATCGGATGTGCTCGTGTTCCACGTGCTCGATCCGGACGAGATTGAGTTTCCATTCGATCGCGCGACGCGGTTTGAAGATCTCGAAACCGGTGACGAACTCGTGGCGGTGCCTGGAGCCGTCCGCGATCACTATCTGAAGCAGATGGGCGGCTTGATCGATCGCTATCGCCGCGAGCTCGGCGCCGCGGGCATCGACTATCAGCTTCTGAACACCAGCGAGCCGCTCGAGATGGCGCTGCTCGCGTATCTCTCGACGCGCTCGAGGACCGCGTAGTGTCGTTTCTTTCGCCCCTGTTCCTCGTCGCTGCGGTCGCGGCCGGCGTGCCGATCCTTCTGCATCTGCTCAAGCGGCACACCGAACAGCGTGTGCGGTTCGCCGCCGTCGCCTTGCTCAAAGGCGCGCCCGTGGAGCACACCGCGAGGCGGCGGCTGCGTGAGCTGTTGCTGCTTGCCCTGCGCGCCGGGGCGCTGGTGCTGCTCGCGCTCGCGTTTGCGCGCCCGTTCTTCCGCGCAGCCTCGGCGACGAGCGCGCATCTCACCGTCGTCGCCGTCGATACGTCCTTGAGCATGTCGGCGCCCGCCTCTGCCGCGCGCGCACATCAGCTTGGGGCAGACGCCGTCCGCCAGGCGCCTGCAGGAGACGATGTGGCCGTCGTGGCGTTTGCCGATCGCGCCGACGTGATTGTCCGGCCAACGCCTGATCGGAACGCTGCGGCGTCGGCGATCGAGACCGCGACGCCAGGTTTCGGATCGACGACATATGCTGCCGGCCTTGCCGCTGCTGGAGAGCTGTTTGGCGGACGGAGCGGCCGCATTGTCGTCGTGACGGATTTGCAGGCGAGCGGGTGGGATATGGGCGCTCACGCGGCCGTGCCGGAGGCGGTTCGCGTTGACGTGAAAGACGTCGGCGCGCCGGTCGAGAATGTGGCCGTGACGGCGCTTCGCGCCGATGGCGATCGTGTCGCCGCGTCGATCCATAACAGCGGTGAACACGTGCGCGACGTGCGGACACGATTGACGGTCGACGGCCGCGCGGCCGGAGAGAACGTTGTCACGGTTGGCGCGCATGGCAGCGCGGATGCAGTGTTCGCGGATGTGCGAAGTGCGGGCATAGCGGTTGCGACCGTAGATGATCCTGGCGGCATTTCTGGAGATAACGCCAGATATGCGCTGCTCGGAGCAGATGCGACGGCCGCTTCACTTGTCATCACCGCGAGCGGCGATCTGGACAGGGACGCGTGGTACGTCCGTCATGCGATCGCCGGCCTCCGTGGTGTCGCCGCGGCTGATGTCGCAGGCATGAGAGACGACGCGCTCGGCCGCTATGGCGCCGTCATTGTGCTGTCGACGCGCGGGCTCGAGCGCCGCGGGCGGGAAAAACTGGCGGCGTACGCCAACGCCGGCGGCGGACTGCTGATTGCCGCCGGCCCGGACGTGGACGGCGACGTCGTCGCCGACGTGCTCGGATCGGGCGCGCCGCTCGAGATGAAGGCAGTGACCGGCGACGCGGAAAGGGTCGCCCCACAAAATTCGCTGTCGCTCGCGCCGGCCGACGTGCGGCACCCGATCTTCCGGTCGTTTGGGAGCGAGGTCGCGTCGCTCGGTTTCGTGCAGTTCCGCAACGTCGCGCGCGTGGGCGGACCGTCGTGCCAGGCCATCGCGCGGTTCACGTCGGGCGACGCCGCGGTGCTGGACTGCGCGGCAGGCGACGGGCGCGCCATCGTCGTCGCGTCGGATCTGAACAACCGCTGGAACGATTTTCCGATTCGGGCGTCGTTCGTGCCGTTTCTCGATCAGGCGGCGCGCTACTTGTCGAACAGCGCACGACGGGGATCCGAGTATCTCGTGGGCGAAGTCCCGAAAGGGCTTCCCGTTGTGCCAGGCGTCACGACGGTTGAGGCCTCGGGTGGATCGAGACGCGTGGTCGTGAACGTCGATCCGAAAGAGTCAGAGTTCGATCGGATGTCCCCGGCCGACTTTCAGGCGTCCATCACGCGGCTCAAGGACGTCGCCGCGAAGGATGTTCGCGCTGACGCCGCCGGACAGGAGAGCCGCCAGCATCTCTGGCAGTACCTGCTCGCGGCGATGCTCGTGGCGCTCGTCGCCGAGGGCCTCGTCGCCGGACGGATGGCGTAGCGCGATGGAACTGCAGTACGAGCCGATTCGGCGATTGCTCGCGAAGGTGCGCGCCCGATATCGCGCCATTGCGATGTGTCATGCGTTCGTGCGCGGGGCGCTGCTGTCGTCGGCCGTCATCGGTCTGTCACTCGCCGCGGCATCCGTCGCCTCGCTGGCGGCGCGATCCCCGCTGGCGCTCGCCGTCATCGCCGCACTGGCCCTCGTACTGGCCGCCGGCGCGATTGTCTGGTCGGTGCTTCCACTCCGCGAGCGGCCATCGGACCTCCGCGTCGCGCGATTTGTCGAGGAGCGCGTGCCGTCGCTTGACGACCGCCTCGCCACGGCGGTTGACGTAGTGACCTCCGCGAAATACAAGACGATGCGCGGGATCGCGGAGCCGCTTCTCAAGGATGCCGCGCGCAGAGCCGAAGCCGTCGATGTGAGCGACGTCGTCGCGGACGCGCAGGTGCGGCGGAGCGGCGTGCAGGCCGCGGCGGCAGGCGCCGTCCTGCTCGTCGTCTTGTTCATGGCGAAGGAGCCGGCGCGCCAGTCGCTCGACGCGGCGTCGCTCGCCTTGTTCCCGGCCCGGGTGACGCTCGAGGTCGTGCCCGGCAACGCGCGCGTGAAGGAAGGCGCGACGGTTGCGATCGAGGCACGCATCGCCGGCAACTCCGCGCCCGTGGCGACACGTCTCGAGATCGAAAACGGATCGACCTGGCGATCGTCGGAAATGGCGGCCGATGCCGCTGGACGTTTTCGCGCGGTTGTCCCGAGCGTGGCTGCCGACTTCCGCTATCGAGTCGTCGCGGGGGCTGTCACGTCACCCGTCTATCGGGTCAGTGTGTCGTCCCCGCCTCGTGTCGCCAGCATCGACGTCGACTACATCTATCCGGCTGCGCTTGGCCTTCCGCCTCGCACGGAGACCGACGCGGGCGACGTCTACGCGCCGGCGGGCACGGACGTCCGGCTGCACATCCATTCCGAACGTCCAGTTGCGAGCGGCAGCCTGGCGTTATCGAGCGGCGGATCGATTCCGCTGGCGGCCAGGTCGACCACAGAGCTGATGGCCTCGATGAAGGTGTCCGCGGACGGATCGTATCGAGTGGCGCTCGTCGATCGGAGCGGCCTCGCCACCGACGCCGGCACGGAGTATTTCATCCGGGCCGTCGCCGATCGCCCGCCGGACATCCACATCGTCAAACCGGCGAGCGACCGGCAAGTGACGGCGCTCGAAGAAGTGGACGTCGAGGCGCAGGCAGACGATGACTATGGCCTCGAGCGGGTCGAGCTCGTGTACGCGGTGCGCGGCGAAGCCGAGAAGGTCGTGCCGCTCGATATACCAAAGCGCGCGACCAGCGCGACCGTGCGCCACACGATTTATCTCGAGGACCTCGGCGTCCGGCCGGGCGACTTCGTGTCGTACTACATGCGAGCTCGCGACGTGACGCGTTCGTCGCGATCCAATGAAGGTCGAAGCGACATCTTCTTCCTTGAAGTCCGTCCGTTCGAGCAGGAGTTCACGCTGGCCGAAAGCCAGTCGATGGCCGGATCGGGCTACAACGGCTCGATCGACGACCTCGTTGCCGCACAGAAGCAGATCGTCGTGGCGACCTGGAAGATCGACCGGCGCGCGCAGGCCGGCAACGTTGCCAGAGGCGCGCAGTCGCCGCAGGACATCCGCGCCATTGGCCGCAGCGAATCCGATCTCCGGACGCGCGTGGAAGAAGTCGCGAGCTCGTTTCGCGAGTCGGCGATGCGCGATCCCAGAAGCAGGCTGGCGCGCGGGGGATCGGCGCCCATGCCGGAAGAGGCGGCGATGACCGCCGCCGTGGACGCGATGGGACGTGCCGTGACGCAGCTCGATGCGCTGAAGACCGGCGCGGCGCTCCCGCCCGAGATGCAGGCGCTCAACGCGCTGCTCGAGGCACAGGCGCTGGTGAAGAAGCGCCAGATTTCGCGTCAGCAATCGGCGCAAGGCGGCCCCGGCAACAACAACCGCAACTACGACGTCTCGACGCTGTTCGACAAGGAGCTGCAGCGGCTGCAGGAAACGAACTACGAGTCGCGCCAGTCGAGCGCGCCCGGCAGGCCGAAGGACGCGGCGGCCGAGAAGCTCAAGGAGCTGGCGCGCCGGCAGGACGAGCTGCTGCGCCGCGAGCAGCAGCTTCAGAATCTGCCCGAAGACCAGCGCAAACGCGAGCTCGAGAAGCTGACGCGCGAGCAGGCCGAACTCCGCGAGCAGGCGGAGGACCTGGCGAAGTCGACGCAGAACCCGTCGTCGCCGAACGCGACATCGCAGATGCGGGAGATCGCGCGCGACATGCAGGGCGCGACGAACGACCTGCGCCGCCAGGATGCGAAATCAAGCCAGTCGCGCGGACGGCAGGCGCTCGAGAAACTGCAGAAGCTCACGAGCGCGGGCGACAAGCAGCGCGAGTCGAACCAGCCCGGCCAGCGCGGCACGAGCAAGGATCCCGATTCGGCCCGGCTGCAGGACGCGCTCGCGAAGGCGCGCGAGCTTCGCGAGAAACTCGACTCGCTCACGCGCGAGCTGCAGCAGGCCGGGGCAAGCGGCGGTCGGAACCGGCTCCAGCAGGAAGCGGCGCAACAGCTTCAGCAGACGCGCGATTTGATCGACCAGCTGCGCAGGCAGGATCCCGCGCTGTCGAGCGGCGGTCCCGGCTTCACGTACGAAGGCCAGGGCATGACCTTCTCCGCGCCGGGCACCGAAGCGTTCAAGCAGGACTTCGCGCGCTGGCAGGAGCTGCGCGATCAGGCGACACGCGCGCTCGATCGGGTGTCGGCGGCGGTTTCAAAACGTCTGGGTGAAACAGGCCAGCGCGATCGGCTGGCCGCCGGCGTCGATGACAAGGCGCCCGCGGCCTATCGCTCGCAAGTCGATGCGTACTTCAAGGCAATTGCCGCGAAGAAAGCCCCGTGAACAACGTCAACAGCGTCGCGTTCGCATCCGTGCCGTCCTGGTGGCTGGCAGCCGTCGTTCTTTGCGCCGTTGCCGCGTCGCTTGTGTTCGCCTATCGCCGGCCGCTTGTCCCGCTTTCGCGTCCGAAGCGCGCAACGCTCCTCGTCTTGCGTGCGGCCGCGCTCGCGGCGCTCCTCGTATTCCTGATGAGACCTGTCGCACGGCTGCCGCCGCAGGCCGGGAGAGAAACCGTCGTGCCCGTGTTGATCGACGCCTCCCGCAGCATGCGCACGCCGGACGCCGACGGGCTGACCAGAATCGCGCGGGCGAAGGCAATCGCGCAGTTCGATCTGCTGCCGGCGCTCGCAGGGAAGTATCGAACGCCGCTCTTCGCGGTCGGCGATAGCGTGGCGGACGCGTCGATCGCCGCGGTCGATGCAAAGGCGAACAGGAGCAATCTACGCGGCGCCCTTGCGCGTGTGCGCGAACGTTTCCGCGGGCAGCGAGTCGCCGGTATCGTGCTGCTGTCGGACGGTGCGGACACCGGTCAGCCGGCCACGGGCGATCGTGAAGAGACCTCGCTGCCCGTGTTTGCGATCGGAGTCGGAGCGGCCACGGGCTTGCGTGATCGCGAGGTCGTCAGCATTGCCGCAGGAGATCAACGGCTGACGGACGCGTCCGTGGACCTGCAGGTCTCGGCATCGAGCGCCGGCTTCGGCCGCGCGCCGTACGAGATTCGGCTGCTCGCGAATGGCGTGCCGGTCGACACGAAGCGGGTGTCTCCGTCGGCCGAGGCGTCGCCGGATCACGTGCGGTTCACCGTGTTTCCCGATCCGTCCCGGGCGACGGTGTACACGGCCGAGATTCCCGCCGTGGCGGGCGAGACCGTCACTGAAAACAACACGCGAAGCGTGCTGGTCGGCGCCGCGGGCCGGAAGCGGCGCGTCCTCGTCGTTGCCGGTGCCCCTGGTTTCGAGCACAGCTTCATGATGCGCGCGTGGGCGCTCGATTCCGGCCTCGAAGTCGATTCGGTCGTCCGCAAAGGCAAGAACGCCGACGGCCGCGACACGTTCGTGATTCAGGCGGCCGCCGATCGCACGCAGGCGCTTTCGACCGGATTCCCGCAGCGCCGTGAAGACCTGTACGCCTACGACGCGATGGTGATCGCGAACGTCGAAGGCGACTTCTTCACTCGCGCGCAACTGGCCATGATGGCGGACTTCGTCGCCGAACGCGGCGGCGGGCTGCTCGTCGCGGGCAGCCGATCGCTCGCGCAGCACGGGCTGACTGGCACGCCGCTCGAGCCGGTGCTGCCCGTGGAGCTCGACGATCGCCGGGGCGGTGTCGTGCGCGCGTCGTTCGCGCCGGCTGAACGCAGCGCGCCAAACCAGCTGGTCGTCACGCCGGATGGCGAGACGCACCCCATCATGCGTCTTGGCGCATCCGGCGATGAGACGCGCGCGAAATGGGCCGCGCTGCCGGCGCTGGCCGCCTCGACCCCGCTCGGTCCGGCGCGTCCCGGCGCCACCGTGCTCGCCGTCGTCTCCTCACCGGACGGCGGCATTGTTCCGGTGGTCGCCGTCCAGCGATACGGCCAGGGGCGCTCGATGATCTTCGGCGGCGAAGCGTCGTGGCGATGGCGCATGCTCGCGCCGTCCGTGGATCGCGGTCACGAGATGTTCTGGCGGCAGGCGGCGCGATGGCTCTCCACGGCGTCGCCCGATCCGGTGTCAGTGTCGGCGCCCGACATGCTCGAACCCGGCGACACGGCACCGCTCGACATCGCCGCGCGCGACGGGTCGTTTGCGGCCGTGCCTGACGCGCGCGTCACTGCAGCAGTCTCGCTCGATGGCGGAGAGGAACGGACGTTGCCGGCGCGCCGCTCGGATGTGCCTGGACATTTCGCCGCGGCGTTCGCGCCGGACCGGCCGGGCGTGTATCGGATCCACGTGGATGCGAGGCGCGGAGCAAGGAGCCTCGGCACGTCGGACCGCACAATCTACGTGGGCGGCAGCGATCGCGAGTTTGCCGATCCGCGGCTGAACGAGGGCTTCCTGCGCAGGCTGGCGCGCGATTCAGGCGGCCGTTACGTGCGCGCGTCCGATGCGCCACGCGTGGTGTCGTGGCTGGACGAGTCCGCGACGCAGAGTGCCGAACCCGAGCAACGCGATCTGTGGGATCAACCCTGGGCGCTCGCGGTCGTCGTCGTCCTCTTGTGCGCTGAATGGACGCTCCGCCGCCGATGGGGGCTGCGGTGATCGGGCGCCGCATTCTTATCGCGTGTCTGTTGTCGCTCGGTGCGGTTCGCTGCATCGCCGCCGACAACTACGCGTTGATTGTGTCGGGCGCTTCCGGCGGCCCGACATACGCGGCGAAGTACGACGGCTGGCGCGAGGCGCTGGTGACGACGCTGAGGTCGAAGTTCGGTTATCCGGACGATCGCGTCGTGGCGTTGTCTGAGGCGAAGAAGGAGCAGATTCAGCAGGCGCTTCGCGATCTCCGGGCGCGGATGACGAAAGATGATCTTCTCTTCGTCGCGCTCATCGGCCACGGTACGGGCGACAAGTTCAACCTGGCCGGGCCGGACATGACTGCCAGTGATTGGGCGGCTCAACTGAAGCCGGCGTCAGGCCGGGTCGTGTTCGCCGACATGACATCGTCCAGTTTTCCGTTTCTCCGTCAGCTCGCCGCTCCCGGCCGCATTGTCATCACCGCGACCGATTCAGACGCGCAGCAGTTCGAAACGGTGTTTCCGGAGTTCTTCGTCAAGGCGTTCACCGAGCCGTCCGCCGACGGAGACAAGGACGGCCGCGTCTCGATCTTCGAAGCGTTTCTGTACGCGAGCGCGAATGTGCGTACCTGGTTCGACCAGCACAACCAATTGCCGACCGAACGAGCGCTGCTGGACGACGATGGGGATGGTGTCGGAAGGGAAGCGTGGAATCCGGCGCCGGATGGCGCCGTTGCGCGCGCGACCTTCCTGCAGCCGAGAGCGGTGCCCGCGAACGACCCGGTCGCGAGACGGCAGGCCGAGATCGAAGCGGCGATCGCCGATCTCAAGGCGCGACGCGCATCGATGCCAGCGGCCGATTACGAGGCGCAGCTTGAACGGTTATTGACAGAGCTGGCCCGTGTTTCGGCGGAGCGGCGTACGAAACCCTGACGATGGGAAGGTAATACTTCAGGGAGTATTACCATGAGGATTACTACCAAAGGCCAGGTGACCATTCCACAGGACCTTCGTGAAAAACTGGGCTTCCTTCCGCACTGTGAGGTCGAGTTCGCCGCGGCCGGCAACAGCATTGTGATTAGAAAAGCGCGTACCAAGATGACCAGGGGACAGCGGTTGCTCGAACTCATGCGCAGTGCGCCGAGGCCGAAGCCCGGCATGACGACCGATCAGTTGATGGCGATGACCCGATCATCTTTGCAGAGCTGAGCGTGCGATACGACAAGATGGAGGCGCTCGACAAGGCGCTCCCTGCGACATATTTCATGCGCGCGCCTTTTCCCTGGGAAGCCGCCTTTCTGACCGCGAAGGTGTTTGCCAGCTACAAGCGCAGGGGAGGCTCGAAGTCGTCTCCCTATGCGCGGCGATACCGCGTCTACTTTCCGAAACTGAAGATCATCGCGCCGTGATTACGCTTCCCATCGGCCGACCGGCTCGCGCTTTCTGAACACGAACACGCCGCCGACGCCGACCAGGAATCCCGCGACGTGCGCGGCGAACGCCACGCCTCCGCCGGTGCCGCTCGTCGTCGTGGCGACGGCGCCCGCGTTGAAAAGCTGCATGAGAAACCAGAACCCCAGCAGCACGATCGCCGGCACCTCGACGATGTCGAAGTAAAAGATCGGGATGAGCGTCAGTACCCTCGACTGCGGGTAGAGGATGAAGTACGCGCCCATCACGCCGGCAATCGCGCCGCTGGCGCCGATGGTCGGCAGCGCCGAGCTGGAATTCATCACGACCTGCCCGAGCGCCGCCGCGATGCCGCAGAGCAGATAGAAGACGACGAATCGTCCGTGCCCGCAGCGGTCTTCGACGTTGTCGCCGAAAATCCACAGGTACCACATGTTGCCGAGGATGTGCGACCAGCTGCCGTGCAGGAACATCGACGTCACGAGCGTCGGCGCGTGAAAGTCCGCGGGCACCACGCCGTACGCGAAGAGAAATCGCTCCAGCTCGCGCGGCCCCAGAGACAACTCCAGAATCCACGCCAGCGCGTTGAGGACGATGATGACGATGGTGACGAACGGGAAGGTGCGGGAAGGGATAACGTCGCGAAGAGGAATCATGAAGTAAGAAGTTAGAAGTAAGAACTTAGAAGTTGGGTTTGGTGTCCTTGGTTCTAACTTCTTACTTCTAAGTTCTAACTTCTAGACGCCGTGTCCGTATCCCACATGCTCGGCCTGGCTGTTGACGTCTTCGGGCGCGTGCTGGCCCGACCGCACGCGTTCGACGATGCGGCGGAGGTCGCCGTCGCCGACGATCTTGCGGTGTTCGCCGAACGTGATGACCGCGCGGTAGACCGGCTCGATTTCCGTGGCCGTGACTTTCAGGCCGAGCGCGTCGCAGCGGCGCTGCACGGCGTGGCGGCCCGAGTGGCGGCCGATGACGAGCTGTTCCGGCTGCTGGCCGACGTCCTGCGGCCGCATGATCTCGTAGGTGCGCGAGTCCTTGAGGACGCCGTCCTGGTGGATGCCGGCTTCGTGCGCGAAGGCATTGCGGCCGACGATCGCCTTGTTGGCCTGGACCGGCTCGTCCGCGAGCTTGGCAAGCAGCTGGCTCGTTTCGAACAGCTTCGTCGACTCGATGGCCGTATCGTATGGAATGCGATCCTGGCGGACGCGCATGGCCATCACGATCTCTTCGAGCGCGGCGTTGCCGGCGCGCTCGCCGATGCCGTTGATCGTGCACTCGACCTGGCGCACGCCGCCCTGGACGGCCGCGAGGCTGTTGGCGACGGCGAGACCGAGATCGTCGTGGCAGTGCGTGCTGAAGACGGCCTTGTCTGAATTCGGTACGCGGCGGATGATCTCCGCGAAGAACTCACGCGTCTCATCAGGCGTGCCGTACCCGACCGTGTCGGGCAGGTTGATCGTCGTCGCGCCGTTCGCGATCGCGGCTTCGACGACGCGGCACAGGAAATCGCGGTCGCTTCTCGTCGCGTCCTCGGCCGAAAACTCCACGTCGTCCGTGTGATTGCGCGCGCGCTTGACGCCGTCGACGATCGCCGCGAAGCAGGCGTCGCGCGTCGTGCGGAGCTTCTTCTCGATATGGAGATCAGAGGTCGCGAGGAACGTGTGAATGCGCTTGCGATCGGCCGGCGCGAGCGCGCGGGCGGCTTCGTCGATGTCCTGCTGGCGGCAGCGGGCGAGCGCGGCAATCACGGGGCGCTTCAGCTCGCGCGCGATGTGCGTCACCGCGTCGGCGTCGGCCGGCGACGCGATGGGAAACCCCGCTTCGATGATGTCCACGCCCAGCGCGTCCAGCGCCCGGGCCATCTGCACTTTGGCGGGCACTTCGAGCGAAAAGCCTGGAGCCTGCTCGCCGTCGCGCAATGTCGTGTCGAAAATGACGACTCGCGTGGAGGTATTAGCCATGGCTTGAGCTTACTCCCCGCAGATTAGAAGTCAAAGTGATAATCATTACGTTACAATAAGCGCATTTTATGGATATAGCCGCTCTCAAAACGTTCCTCGCCGTGGCCCAGGAACGCAGCTTTTCGCGCGCCGCGGCCAAGGTGCATCGCACGCAACCGGCCGTGAGCCAGGCCGTCCGGCGGCTCGAAGTCGACCTCGGCGAGCAGTTGTTCGACCGGTCGTCGAAGACCGGGACGCTGACCGACGCCGGGAAGGTGTTGCAGAACTACGGGCAGCGGCTCGTCCGGCTCGCCGAAGAAGCCGAATCGGCGATGCGCGAGCTTCGCGACCTGCGCCGCGGACGCGTCCTCATCGGCGCGAACGAAGCCGCCGTGCACACGCTGCTGCCGCTCATCGGGAGATTCCGCCACAGCTATCCGGATATCGCCATCGACGTCCGGCGCGTGCCCGCGCGGCAGATTGCGGTCGAGGTGCAGCAGGGCAGCCTCGACTTCGGCGCGCTGACGTTTCATCCGTCGGAGGAAGGGCTGCTCGGGATTCCGGTCGGCAGTGACGAGCTCGTCCTGCTGGTCGCGCCCGCCCACGAGCTGGCGAAACGGCGTCAGGTGTCGATGGCTGAAGTCGCCGCGCATCCCGTCGTCGCGCACAACGATCCGTCACCGGCGCGCGAACGCGTGCTGCGGCTGTTCGAAGAGCACCAGATCCCGTTGAACATGGTGATCGCGCTGCCGAGCCTCGACGGCATCAAGCGAGCCGTGGAATTGAATCTGGGCGTCGCGCTGCTGCCGCGCCGCTGCGCGGTGACCGAGATCGCGAGCAAGCGGCTGGTCGCGGTGCCGGTGAACGGCGTGTCGAGGAAGCGGGAAGTGACGCTCGTCTGCCGCAAGGCGCACCGCTCACACGCTGCGGATGCGTTCCTAAAGGTTGCCCAGGAAAAACAGGCCTGAAGGATGCAGGCAGGCCTGAAGGCCTGCACTACATCTGTCGTAGTGCAGGCCTTCAGGTCTGCCTGCATCTGTCGTAGTGCAGACCTTCAGGTCTGCC
>Ga0153915_10002856_pt1 | contig 15781 bp, 14 predicted proteins | sample Opewatmetagenome_2_FD_107003 | JGI IMG/M metagenome (GOLD analysis project Ga0153915, IMG submission 107003) | Freshwater wetland microbial communities from Ohio, USA - Open water 3 Core 3 Depth 3 metaG | ecosystem: Environmental > Aquatic > Freshwater > Wetlands | place: USA: Ohio, Lake Erie...
CAAGCGGACAGATGTCACACCGAGCCGTTCTCGTCCGGGGGCAGGAATGATGATCGCTTTGTTCCGCATTCTAGATTTGGGACGGAAATGAACCAGCCCTTCGTATCTTTTGGGGGGCCGGGCAAGGGCCTTGGGACAAAAGAAGTTTTACATCCTGAAGCGAAGGGTGAACACGCTCTCGACACCCTGACGGGACGAGACGCTGATCGTGCCGTTGTGAAGCTGCATGACCTGCCGGGACAGACTGAGGCCGATGCCCGACCCTCCTTCCTTGGTTGAGAAGAAGGGGACGAAAATCTTGTCGAGGTTCTCCTCGGGAATGCCGACCCCGTTGTCCCGGACCTGGATAACCGGCCGCCCGCGCTCGTCGAGATATGCCGTAAGTTCGACACGGGCGTTCTCGCGACCCCGGACCGCGTCGGCGGCGTTAATAAGGAGATTGATGAGGACCTGCTCCAGGAGATCGGGGTCGGCCAGGAGTTCCAGATTTTCCGGCCGGAGCGAGGACTCAAATCGCGCCCCGCTTTCGGCAAACGGCGACTGGAGGAGATGGCTGACTCGCGAAAAAAGGTCCCTCGCCGGGAAGAACTTGAAGTCCGGCTTTGGGATGCGCGTCAAGTTCCGGTAGCCTTCGACGAAATGGAGGAGACCCTGGCTCCGCTTGGCGATCGTCCGGAGAGCCAGCTCGATGTCGTTCCAGGAGTCCGGATCACCGCGCGGAGCGCTCCTTGTAATAAGGTCTTGCGCCGTCGCGGCCAAGGATGAGATGGGCGTCATGGAGTTCATGATTTCATGGGTCAGGACGCGGATGAGCCTCTGCCAGGCGTCGATCTCCTTCTCCTCGAGTTCGCTCCTGATGTCTTGGATGGAGACAAGCGTGAATGTCCTGGCGCGGAGCTTGAACTCGGACGCATGCAGGGCCAGCTGGAGCTGTTCGTCCGGCCGCTCGATCCGGACGAGGGCCCGGTCCCGGGGCTTCAGGCCGAGGAGAGTCCGGACGAGGCCCGGGCTTAAGGACTTCAGGGATTGCACGTTCTTCAACTGGATCACGCCCAGGAGCCGCTTGGCGGCATTGTTCATGAGGTCGACCTCTCCGTCCGGCTGGAACACGAGGAGGCCGATCGCGACGTGCTGGACGATCGTCCGGAGATAGAGCGCCTGTTCCTCCTTTTCTGCCCGGGCCTTCTGAAAGGCGCCCATGACTTCGCTCAGAGCTGCCCGGAGCTGGCGGAACGAGCGGCCCGGGCTCCGTCGCGCAAAAGCCTGGGTGAAGTCGCCGAACTTGACCGCCTCGAAGAACCGCGTCAAGTCGCGGTTGGACCGGTCGACCGTTCGGAAGAGGGCCGCCACCTCGGAAATGATGAGCAGGCCGACGGCAGTTTGGGCGGCATAGAGTCGCGTCCGGAACAGGAGATAAAAAAAGAGGCCGCTGAGCAGGATGATGAGGCCGATATGGACGGAGGCGAGGACCCGGAGCCTCCTAAAGACCATGTTTTGCCATCCTGCGGTAGAGGGCCGCGCGGGAGAGGCCGAGTTCGTGGGCGGCCCGGCTGATGTTCCCGTCGTGTTTTTTGACGGCGCGCTCGATTAAGGCTTTCTCCATGCTCTCAAGGTTGAAGTCCGCCGCAGCGGCCGGACCGGCAACTTCAGGCGTCCGGAAAAAGAAATCCGCCGGCTGAAGGACCTGCGTCTCGCTCATGATGACGGCCCGTTCGACCGCGTGCTGGAGCTCCCGGACGTTGCCCGGCCAGGGATAACCCTGGAGTTTGAGGGATGCGGCGGAGCTGACCGTGAGCTGGGATTTATGGTATTTCCTGCTGAACACGCCGAGGTAATACTCGACGAGAAGACGAATATCCTCAGCTCGCTGGCGCAAGGGCGGAAGCTGGATCTCGACGGTGTTGATCCGGTACAGGAGGTCCTGCCGAAATTTGTTCTGGGCGACCATGGCGTGGACGGGCATGTTGGTCGCGCAGATGAGCCGGACGTCGATCGGGATGGGCTTGTTCGAGCCGACGCGGATGACCTGCCGGCTGTCGAGAGCGGTCAGAATCTTGGACTGGAAAGGTAGGGAAAGATTCCCGATTTCGTCCAGGAAGAGAGTTCCACCCGAGGCGACTTCGAAACGGCCCGCTCGACTCTCGCGGGCGTCGGTGAAGGCGCCCTTGATGTGGCCGAAGAGCTCGCTCTCGAAGAGCGTTTCCGGGACCGCGTTAATGTCCACGCTGATGAAGACCTCGAGGGCGCGCGGCGACTGGCGGTGGATCTCGCGGGCGACGAGCTCCTTGCCGGTTCCGTTTTCGCCCAGAATAAGGATATTGGCCTCCGTGGCGGCGACCTTGCCGATCAGCTTGAAGACAGTCTCCATGGCCGGGCTACGGCCGATGAGGTCTTGGAACGGCTGATCAAGGTCGGCGCTGAGTTGTCGCTGCCGGCTCCGCAAAGCCAGGGCTTCGGTCCGGGACTGTCGCAAGCTCAAGGCGGCGTTGAGGGTGGCCAGGAGTTTCTCGTTCTGCCAGGGCTTGAGGATGAAATCCGATGCCCCTTCTTTGACCGCCCGCACGGCCATCTCGACATCTCCGTAGGCCGTGATCAGGACGACGACGGCGTTGGGGTCGAACTCGAGAATCCGGCTGAGCCAGGCGAAGCCTTCCTGCCCGCTCGTCGCTCCCTTAGCGAAGTTCATGTCGAGGAGGATGACGTCGTAGGTTTCGGCCTGCAAGAGGGCCGGGAGGCATTCGGGATTCTTCTCCGTGTCGACGACGGCCAGGTGCTGTTTAAGAAGCAGCCGGCCGGCGTTGAGGATGTCTTCGTCGTCGTCGACAATCAAAACTTTACCTGTCTTCTTCATCCTGGACCTATCCTTTGTTTCACGATTTAGCAGCCGCCCCCTTTAATGCAATATTCATTCCAGAATCGGAACGTCATCAAATCGGCCGTTTTCCCTGAAAGCATTACCTCAGTGCGATTTAATTATATATGAATGTCCGGGAGCGGACAATGAGTGTCTCTCATCCGGACACTTTTTTTAAAAAATACGCCTTTTTGGATATCTTCCCAGGGGAGAGTCTTTTGGCACGCTCCGTGCATTATAGAATCACCTGTGAGGACGCCCATGAATAATGAAACGCCAGGTCAGGAAGCCCTGATGGGCATGGACCGCAAGATCAAAAAGAAGAAGTGGCCGCCGCGGAAAATTGCCCTGTTCGGCTCGGCCGCCGCCTTCGTTCTTATCCTACTCTATCTTTTCCTCTTCCAGTTCAGCGCCTCGAGCCTCAACGTCGAGACAGACCGGATCACGGTTTCGACGGTCGAAAAGGGCCCCTTTCTGGAATATATCCCCGTCATGGGCAGCGTCATGCCCATCTCACGGCATTCGCTTGCCACAAGCGAGGGCGGCCGCGTAGACAAAATCTTCATGGAAGCCGGGACCATGGTTAAGAAGGGCGAGCCCATCCTGGAACTCATCAACACCGACCTCCTCCTTAACATCATGTGGCGCGAGGCGGATTTCGTCCAGCAGAGCAACCAGCTCCGGCAAGTGCGGCTGAACATGGAACAGTACCAGCAGACACTGCGACAGCAGATGAACAACATCGAGAACGATCTGGCCAAGCGGAAAAGCGCTTTCCTTCGCAATGAGAAACTCTACAAAGAGAACCTCCTCTCCGAATTCGAGTTCGAGACCTACAAGCTCGATTACGAGCACCAACTCCGCAACCGCGACATCGTCGCGGAGAGTCAGAAGAAAGAGCTGGAATACCGGGAAGAGCAATTGAAATCGCTCGAGGAGCAGCTCAAGCGGATGGAATCGAACCTCCAAGCCTCCAAGCAGAAGCTCGACGCCCTCATCATCCGCGCTCCGATCAGCGGCCAGTTGAGCTCTCTCGACGCGGAGATCGGCCAGTTCAAGGCGCCGGGGACCGAGATCGGCCAGATCGATGTCCTGGACGCCTTCAGCGTTCGGGCGCCGATCGACGAATTCTACATTACCCGGGTCCAGGCGGGGCAAAAAGGCGAGTTCGACCTCAATCAGAAGACCTACGATCTCAAGATCCGCCGGGTTTTCCCCGAAGTCCGGGACGGGAAATTCGAGGTCGATTTCGACTTTGTCGGCGCCGCGCCGCCGGACATCCGGCGCGGGCAGACGCTGCACATCCGCCTCGAGCTCGGGGACGTCGCCGAAGCCGTCCTCGTCGCCAAGGGCGGCTTCTACCAGACGACCGGCGGCAACTGGATTTACGCCCTCGACAAAAGCGGCAAGTTCGCGTTTAAACGGTTCATCCGCATTGGCCGCCAGAACCCCCAGGTCTATGAGGTCCTCGAGGGGCTCCAGCCGGGGGATAAAGTCATCACGTCATCGTACGAAAGCTTCGGTGACATGGAACGACTTATCTTGAAATAAAAAAGGAGATAGAGATGCTCATCCAGACCAAAGGCCTGACGAAGGTCTACACGACCGAGGAGATCGAGACAACGGCCCTCAATAACATCGACCTGGATATCCAAGAAGGCGAGTATGTGGCCATCATGGGTCCTTCGGGGTGCGGAAAGTCGACCCTCCTCAACATCCTGGGCATGATCGACAACCCGTCGGGAGGCGAGTACAAATTCCTCGACCAAAACGTCAGCCGCTATTCCGAGCGCAAGCGGGCGAGCCTGCGCAAGTCGAATATCGGTTTCGTCTTCCAGAGCTTCAACTTGATCGACGAATTGACGGTTTTCGAAAACGTCGAGCTGCCCCTCCTTTACCTCGGCTTCTCGGCCGCGGAGCGGAAGAAGCGGACGCACGACGTGCTCGAGCACATGGCCCTCATGCCCCGGAAAAACCACTTTCCCCAGCAGCTCTCGGGCGGGCAACAACAGCGCGTGGCCGTGGCCCGGGCCGTCGTGGCCCGGCCCAAAATCATCCTCGCCGACGAGCCGACGGGAAACCTCGATTCGACCCACGGCGAAGAGGTCATGAATCTCCTGGGTCAGCTCCATGAGAACGGGACGACGATCGTCATGGTCACCCACTCCCAGGCTTATGCGGACTACAGCCAGCGCGTCATCTACCTCTTCGATGGTCAGATCGTCTCCGAGAACATCCAGAAGAAATTCAAGCTCTGAGCGAACTCCCGCCGCCTCGCCCGTTGCGGAAACGGCTGGTGGGAGCGCGGAGCAAAGGAGCGAAAACATGGGCCGGTACACAAGCCTGAGAGATGCTTTGGGGGAGATCGCTTCGGGGGCCGAAGCGGTCCTGCTCCAGTCCGGCGAAGCCGCCTGGGAGGCGCGGGACCTCCTCAGTTCGCTTCCCGAACGCAAGCTCGAACGTCGCGTGCACTTCATGCCGGGATTCTACATCGCGGCCGTGGGAGAGACGGGATGCTTGGGCGAGGTCCTTTACCGGATCAAGAGAAAAAACGCTTAAGGAGGTCCTCATGAGAGAAGTCGTACTTCAAATCCCGGTCTTGGATACCGAGCAAAACATCGCCATCGAAGTCAAAATCAACGGCAAGAAGCGGACGTTGCGTTACCGCGTCGAGATCATTGGATTAGCGACCGAAGAGACCGTCGTCGAGGACAGGGTGAGCCTCCTCCGGCGGATCATCCGGGAGCGCGACAGGGACTGGGAGCTCATTCAGATCGGGGCACCGATTCGGAATAAGATCCCCGTTATGTTCCGGGAGCGAAGCGGCGATCCCCGAGAAAAAATCCTTGCGGAACGATACCAGAAGGTCGCAGGATGATTAAACTGCGCGACATCTCCAAGTTCTACTCGACGGGCTACGTCAAGACCTTCGTCCTGCGGAACATCACTCTCGATTTTGGGGAAGGCGAGTTTGTGACCGTCATGGGGCCGTCGGGTGCCGGGAAGTCCACCCTTCTCCACATCCTCGGCATGCTGGACGCGCCGTCCGAAGGAGAATACTTCTTTTATGACCAGCCCGTTCACCGGATGACGGAGAGGCAGCTTACGGAGCTCCACAAGCACCACATCGGGTTTGTCTTCCAGAGCTATCACCTCATCGACGACCTCACGGTCTACGAGAACCTGGAAACGCCTCTCCTTTACAAGAAGATCAAGACTGCGGAGCGGAAAAGTCTCGTCGCGGACGCCCTGGACCGTTTCGCCATCGTCGGCAAGAAGGACCTTTTCCCCAACCAGCTTTCGGGCGGACAGCAGCAGCGCGTGGCCATCGCCCGGGCCCTCATCACCAAGCCGAAGCTCATCCTGGCCGACGAGCCGACGGGCAACCTGAACTCCCGCGAAGGCAAAGAAATCATGGAGATGTTCAAGGAGCTTAACCAGGCCGGGACGACGATCATCCAGGTAACCCATTCCGAAGTGAATGCGGCCTACGGCCGGCGGACGATCCACCTCTTCGACGGCTGGATCCAGACCGAGAATCAAACCGCGGGGGGAGGACGCCCATGAAGATACGGAAAACGGCGACGGCCGTCTTTCTGGCCGTGGCGGGATTCGCGTGGCCGCAGGGGCGGGAGGTTCGCCTCAGCCTTGACGAATGCATCCAGCATGCCCTGCGGAACAACCTCAACCTCGCCGCCGAGATTTTAACCCCCCGGATTAACGCGCAGGCCGTCGGTTCGGCCAAGGAAATATTTCTCCCCCGGTTCTCCTTCTCGACGGGCCAGTCGAACAGGAACTCCGCGTCTTACTCCTGGATCAATGCCGCCGACGAGATCACGACCGAGTCCGGGCAGTATGAGCTGAACCTGTCTCAGCTCCTTCCCACGGGCGGCCGCGTGGAGGCCAACCTCACCTCGTACAAAACCGACAGCTCCGAAAGCTTCCTGACCATCAACCCTCGGTATGGAAGCACGTTAACCTTCGATTTCGCGCAGCCGCTCCTTCGTAACTTCGGCCCCACGGCGACGCGGCGCGCGATCATCGTGGCCCAGAACAATAGGGATATCTCCCGCAGCGAATTCCGGGGAATTCTCATGGACACGGTCACCCGGGTGGAACAGGCTTATTGGAACCTCGTCTACAGTGTCGAAAACCTGCGGGCCAAGCAGGAGTCTCTCAAGTACGCCCGCGACCTTCTCTACAAGAACCAGAAAGAGCTCGAGGCCGGTCTCATTTCTCCGCTTGAGATCCTCAACGCCAAAGCCGAGGTGGCCGGCCGGGAGGCGGATATCATCCAGGCCGAGGCCGAGGTCCGCAATAACGGGGACCTGCTGGGGACTCTCATCAACATGCCCCGGACCGAGGGCGAAGCGCCGCCCGTCCTCATCCCGACGGACAGCCCGAAGCTGGAGGAGAAGACCATGGCGCTCGACGAGGCCTATCGTCTGGCCCTCGACAACCGGCCGGAATTGGAAGCCAGCCGGGTCCGGATCCGCACCTCGGACGTAAACCTGAACGTCGCCCGTAACGGTCTCCTGCCAGAGCTGAGCCTCAACGCGTCCTACTGGAGCCCGGGAGTATCCGGAACCCGCATCCTCTACCAGGACAACGATCCTCTGACGAGAGTTATCATCGGCCAGATTCCGGGGGGCCCGTCCGCGGCCCTCAAGGATGCGCTGAACCTACGCTACCGGAACTGGTCTGTATACTTGACCCTCGGCATCCCGCTCGACACTCTCCTGTCGCGCGCCGCTTATGCCCAGGCGAGATTGGAAGCTGACCAAGCCTCGATCAGGCTCAAGAACCTCGAGCAGCAGGCCCTCCTCGACGTCCAAACCGCCCTGCGCTCGGTCGAGACGGATTACAAGCGCGCCGTCGCCTACCGGGCGGCCCGGACGCTCGAGGAGGAAAAGCTTCGCGCCGAGGAGAAGAAGCTCGCGGCCGGGCTTTCGACGAGCTACACCGTCCTCCAGCACCAGCGGGACCTGGCCGCAGCCCGGACCAACGAGCTTCGGGCCCTGGCCGACTACAACCTCTCACTGGCGAGACTGGACAGGGCCGTCGGCCGGACTCTCAAAACGAAGAACATCCAAGTGGAAGAATGAGCTTTGCCGGTCTGGCCGTCGGGATGGCCGCATGTTTGCTCATGCCGCTCTGGGCGGGGGGCGAGCCCAGTTTCAACAGATTCCCCAGGAATGTGGACGACATTTATTCGGCCGTGGGGCCGCCGGAGACGTCGACGGCATGGCCTGGGCGATCAAAATAGCGAGGAGGTCCAAAGAATGAACTCGAATCACTCCAGACAAGACAGGAACGTTCGCCGGCGCCTCGTTCTCATGTTCGTGGTCCTGGCATCGCTGACGTGTGTCTTCCGCGAAGCTGCGCAGGAGAGAGTCGATCCCATAGCGGCTACTGTCGGGCAACGATTCACCATGATCGAGCGATCGTTCGTCAGTCTGGCCGACGCCATGCCGGCTGAGAAATACGGGTTCAAGCCGAGGGACGGCGAGTTCAAGGACGTGCGAACGTTCGGAGAGCAAGTCAAGCACGTCGCCTGCGCCAACTTCGCCTTCTTCAACCAAATCGAGAAGAAGGAGCCCCCGTCCGGGTGCGCCACCGGCGGACCGAACCCGGCGGCGACAAAAGCCGAACTCATGGCCTACTTGCGCGAGTCGTTCACCTATGCGCAAAGCGTGCTCCGCACGATGACGTCGGCCAACGCGCTTGAACCGGTGAGCGGGCCGTACGGCGGCCCGTCTACACGCTTGGGGATCACGACGCTCGCGGTCTGGCACGCGTCGGATCACTACGGCCAGCTTGTCGTGTATCTTCGCATGAATGGGATCGTGCCGCCTGCGAGTCAGCCTGCACGATCACGATGAGGATGTAACGAAAAGCTCGTTCCCTTATTGATCAGCCGCTTTAGCAGCCCAGTCGCCGAACACATCAAGGGGAGGGGTCTCCTGCACACCCAATAATGCAGCTTCGCATGCCCTTCCCGGCATCCAGTTTGGAGCCGCTGCCGCTCTTCACGAAAAAAGGTAATACTACAATTTATCTGCGACTGAGACTGATCCTCGTCGGTCCTCCGGATAGTGGTCGAAAAGGAGATTCAATATGTAGCGGTTATGGATTTCCCTATGGGTCGTCTTACTGATTGAGAGTGCCCGTCACGCCCCAGGTGTCATTCAATAGATAGCCTTCGGGAAATGGGTCTTCCAGATCAAGCAGATAATGGTGGAAGCCCGTGATCCATCCCCGGCCGCGGACGGCCGGCAGGATGGCCCGGAGCCCGCCTACCTCGGTCGTTCCGAGGATGCGTCCGATGAAGCGCGAACCGATGAGAGATTCGTGAATCAGCGTGTCTCCGACCTTCATCTGGCCCCGGGCATGGAGGACGGCCATCCGGGCGCAGGTGCAGGTGCCGGTCGGGCTGCGGTCGGAGCGGCCGGGAGCGACAATGCATGTGTTGCGAGTCACTCGGCCGGGGGCAGGACCCCGCCGACGATGACGTCGCCGATCTCGCCCTAGGCGTGGCACCCGACCACCGAAATAGTCCGTATGGTTTTCATGATCTCACTCCTTACAAAATCGGGCCCTTGGCCGCATGGTAGCAAAATGCCGGCGCCCAAGCAAATCGGCGATCCTGGTGTTGAGGGGAAAAGGCTATATCTGTTCGAATGTGGACATCTGTTGTTCGAAGGCGGGCACTTCCCGAATTACGGAAGAGGCGATTGACGGGTAAGGATTGGGTTTTGCGAATGGCATGAAAATTGCAGGCATAGAGAGCGAAAGTATATTCGTGAATAAGGTATTAATCGACGATTCGATTCATGAAGAGAGCTTCGGTCGGCTATGCCTATCGAGGAGGGTTCGGACGAAGATCAAAGGAGCCATAAAACCATGATATCGAGGACGCTAATGGCCGCTTCAACTCGGCCGATTATCCTGGCCATCGTTTCGCGGGGTGAAGATTACGGGTACAACCTCATCCAGAAGGTGAAAGAATTTTCAGGGGGGAATATCGAATGGACGGAGGGTATGATATACCCGGTCCTGCAGAGAATGGAAGTCGATGGGCTGATTTCGTCGAAATGGAAGATGTCCGCGGATCAACGGCCCCGGCGCTATTTCCGGATCACCGAGCGCGGCCGGGCGGAGCTGGCCTCCGAACTGACGGGATGGGGGAGCGTCTGGAATGCCTTGACTCATTTCGCCGCGCCGCTTCGGGTCGAGAAGTGATCGACGGAAGGGAAACCATGTTTGATCTTGAAAAATCCATACGCGCCTGGAAAAGAAATTTACATCGGCAGGAGACGCTCGAGGATGGAATGATCGCTGATTTAGAGAATCACCTCCGCGATATCATCGAGGCGTTGAAGAACGAGGGGATCCCGAAAGAGGAGGCCTTCCACAAGGCCGTAGAGCGGGTGGGAGGGGCCGAGAGCCTCGCATCCGAATGCGGCAAGGTCCGGGAGTACAGGCTCGACCGCCGCTCGCCCTGGCGGCCGGCCCGTTTCATGCCGGCCCTGCTGGGGAATTACCTCAAACTCGCCCTTCGCAAGATCCGGCGCCAGAAGGGATATTCCTTCATCAACATCGCCGGCCTCGCCGCCGGGATGGCCTGCGCCATCCTGATCTTCTTATGGGTCGACGATGAGCTGGGTTTCGACCGTTTTCACTCCAAGGCGGACAAAATCTATCGGGTCGTGACGGAACAGCGAAACGCCGGCGCGTTCGATCAATACGCGGTGACTCCCCGGGCCTTGGGCCGAACCCTTAAAGAGGAAGTTCCGGAGATCGCCCGTGCTTCCCGCTTTTTGAGCCAGCCAATCCTGTTCAACGACAACGGCCTGGCCGTCAGCGAATACGGCGCCTACGTCGATGCCGACTTTCTCCGGATGTTCAGCTTCCCTTTCCTGTCCGGGGATCCCGATTCCGCCCTCAACGATCCGCTGTCCGTCGTCCTCACCGAGAGCCTGGCCCGGAAATATTTCCGGGGTGAAAGCCCGATTGGCCGCACCTTGAAATCGATGGGCGGGGCCGGCTTCCGAGTGACGGGAGTCATTCGCGACGTCCCCCCCCAATCTCACCTCCGGTTCGACTTCCTTCTCCCATTCCGCCGCTACGAAGCCCGTCTCCCCCAAAATATTCAACAATGGGGCGACACCTCCTATTTCACCTACGTCGAACTCGGGGATCGAGCGGCCTCGAGGCCAAGATCACGGCGAGTGTCAGGTCTCATAAAGCCGACGCCGCAAAGACGGAGTACCGTCTCCAGCCGCTCAAGCGGATCCATCTCCATTCGGCCTACAAATTCGACCTTCCCGGACACGGGGATTTCGCCCAGGTCCTGATCTTCGGCGGCGTCGCCTGGCTCATCCTGATCATCGCCTGCCTCAATTTCGTGAGCCTTTCCACCGCCCGTTCCGCATCCCGGGCCAAGGAGGTCGGCGTCCGGAAAGCGTCCGGCGCCGGCCGGGCCGAGCTCGTCCGGCAGTTCATGGGCGAGTCCGTCATCATGACCTTCTTCGCCTTCATCCTGGCCCTGGCCGCCGCGAAGCTCCTCCTTCCGTCGTTTTCAGCCTTTGCCGGAAAAACGCTCCTGCTGTCCTTCGGCTCGGGTCTCCGGGTTTGGCTGGGGCTCCTGGCGCTCGTCGTCTTCGTCGGCCTCGCTTCCGGCCTCTATCCCGCCCTTTTCCTATCCTCGTTTTCGGCCGTTTCCGCTCTCAAAGGGGGCCAGCGAACGGGCTCCCGGAAGGGAGGGTTCCGCAAGGGCATGGTCGTTTTCCAATTCGCCGTTTCCGTCTTTCTCATCATCGGCACCGTGACCGACTCACGCCAGGTCCAATATCTGAGAAACCGCCCCCTGGGATATGACCCGGACCATCTGCTGTTCGTTCCCCTCGCCGGCGGCGCCGCCCGCAGCGCCCAAGCGGTCAAGGCGGAGTTCCTCCGGAATCCTGCCGTCCTCGGGACCTGCCTGCTCGACGAGGTTCCGATTTATGAAGGCAGCGGCGGAGACGAGGCAACCTGGGCGGGAAAGCCGGAGAATCTCAAGCTTATGATGCGCGTCGGGTTCGTCGACGAGGATTTCAAGGACACCTTCCGGGTTCAACTCGCGGCCGGCCGCTTTTTCGAGGCTTCGGCGCCGACCGATTCCCCCAAGAGCGTTCAAGACATCGTCCTCAATGAATCCGCCGTCCGGGCCATGGGTTTGGAGAATCCGGTGGGAAAACGATTTTCGTTATGGAGCTACCAACAGGGGATCATCATCGGGGTCATCAAGGATTTCCAACTCCGCTCCGCGAAATACCCCATCGAGCCGCTCGTTTTGATCAACGATCCGTCCCAGTTCCGGACGATGTGCCTCAGGATCCGTTCGGACCGAGTTCCCGAGACGATCAAATCCTTGGCAGCCGTCTGGAAGAAATTCAGCGCGGGAACCCCGTTTGCGGTAGCCTTTTATGATCAGGCCATCGATGAACTCTACCGCGGCGAGCGGAGACTGGGAACCCTGTACGGGACGATGACCGCGATAGCGATTGTCATCGCCTGCCTGGGGTTGTTCGGGTTGGCTTCATACCTCGCCGAACAACGGACCAAGGAGATTGGCATCCGCAAGGTTCTGGGAGCCTCGATTCCGGGAATTTTCATCCTGGTCTCGAAAGAATTTCTCCAATGGGTAGCCCTGGCTAACCTGCTGGCCTGGCCCGCCGATTATTTTTTCTTGAGAAGTTGGCTCGATAGCTTCGCCTATCGTACGCCCCTGGGAATGGATGTTTTCGTCTTTTCCGCCGGGCTTTCGTTGGCCGTCGCCTTGCTTACGGTCGGAAGCCAAGCCCTCCGTGCCGCGAGGACCGATCCTGTCCAATCCCTCAGATACGAGTAGATGATTTTCGGCTCTATGTTTCTCATCGACTAAGAATTTCTCAGCTCGGAGTGGGCGGAGAAAATTCTCTCCATGCGGCATACCGGTGATCTTGCCGGATCCCGGGATCTTCCATGACCAAAACTCAGCTATCTCCCTTGTACAACGAAGGGCAAGTCGAGCGGACTTCGTCTCGGGAAACGATAGCCGGAAACACCTGCGGATTTGTCCTATTTTCTTAATCCTCCAGCCCTCCTTGGAATTCAAGGTGGCAAGGGGAAGGTGCCCAATGCTCAAAACGTCCCTAGGAAATATTTTTTTAAATACAACCTTATTTCTCCAACAAACGTATATATATCAGAAAGGTAAACTCATGAGACTTGTATCAAGGCTCGAAGAGATCATCCTTCTCGCCATCTGGAGGCTGGAGAGCGACGCCTACGGAATCGCCATTCTCGAGGAGATCCGGAAGGCGACGGGCAAAGTCTGGCTGACCGGGTCCATCTATGCCAGCCTGGGGCGGCTCCTCAAGCACGGCCTGGTCGAGTCCGTGGAGGGAGATCCCGTCCCCGAGCGCGGCGGGAGGCGAAAAATCTATTACCGGGTTACTCCGGACGGACTGCAGGCGCTCAAAGAAATCCGCAAGATCAGCTCCGCCATCTGGGCCGATATCCCGCTTTTCGAGGGAAAAGAAAAATGAGTGCCCCGGCGCCGCCTCGAGTTCTCGCCTGGCTCATGGAGCGCCTTCTCGATTCCCGTGTTCGGTACGCGGCCCTCGGGGATTTCGAGGAGCGTTTTCGGCTTATCGCCCGAAGCCGGGGGCGGGGACGCGGCTGCGCGTTCTTCTGGGTCCAGACCGCTCTCCTCGTTCCTCCTTATCTCAATAATCTTGTTTATTGGAGCGTAGAAATGCTGAAGAATTACTTGAAAACGGCTCTGCGGAACATCGAAAAGCATAAGGTCCACACGGTCATCAACGTCGTGGGGCTCACCGTCGGCTTGGCCTTTTTTATCCTGATCGGGCTTTATGTTCGGCACGAGCTCGACTACGACAGGTTCCACGAGAACAAGGACCGGATCTACCGGGTCGAGCAGGTCCTGGCCCACGAATCGGGAACGGAGGCGACGGCCGGCTGCCCGACGCCTCTCTCAGGCGTCCTTCAGGCGGAGATTCCTGAAGTCGAATCCGTGACGCGGGTCCTCAACTACGGTACAGATACTTATGTGATGGCCGACGGCCGCAAATTCGAGGGGACGAGGACTTTCGTCGTCGACCCGGAGTTTCTCCGCATATTTTCTTTCGGCCTCGTGAAGGGGGACGAAAAAAGCGTCCTGGCCGAACCTTATTCGGTCGTGATCACGGAAACGCAAGCCCGAAAGATGTTCCGTGACGAGGACCCTGTCGGCCAGGTCGTCCGGCTGGACCGACGGGACGTCAAGATCACGGGAGTCATCAGGGATGTGCCGAAAGCCTCGCACTTTCAGTTCGACACGCTTCTTTCCGTCGCTACGGTCACGGCCGAGAACGGGCCCCAAACGTTCACCCGCTGGGGAGACAACTGGGTCCCCGTCTATGCGTTGCTCCGCCCCGGAACCTCCTTAGCCGGCGTCAACGAAAAAATCCGCTTCCTGCTCAAAAAATATCAAGGAGAGCGGAGTCGGAATGAGCTCTATCTCAGGCCGCTCACCAAAATCCATCTGTACGCCAACGTCAGCCATGAACTCGGTGCTACCGGAAGCATCAAGAACATCACCATTTTCGGCGCCGTCTCGATTCTGGTCCTGGCCCTGGCCTGCATCAACTTTATGAACCTGGCCACGGCCCGGGGCATGGACCGGGCCCGCGAGGTCGCGCTTCGAAAAACCGTGGGCGCTCCGCGCTCGTCCCTGGTCAAGCAGTTTTTCGGGGAATCGACGTTCACGGTCGTCTTGGCCATGATCCTGGCCCTGGCCGTTGTCCGGATCCTGCTGCCGAAGTTCAATCCCATCGTGAACCGGCAATTGACGCTTAACCTCTTTCAAGATCCGGGATTTACCGCGTTCCTCGCGGGCGTTCTGATTGCCGTGAGCCTGGCCTCCGGCCTCTATCCCGCGGTCGTTTTGTCATCCTTCAGTCCGATCGGAATCCTGCGGGGGTTGAAGTCTTCCGGAACCGGGTCCAAGAGTTTCCGCAAGGCGCTGATCGTTTTTCAGTTCGCGATCTCGATCGCCCTGATCATTGGGTCGGTCGTCATCCTGCAACAAAACCGCTTTCTCCTCAACAAAGACCTGGGTTATTCGAGCGAGCAAACCCTGTATCTGGGGTCGGCCGGATCGGCCTCGACGGTCCAGGCTTTTCGCAAGGAGCTCCTGCGCAACCCCAACATCCTCAACGCTGGGCTCTCCGATTACCTGCCGCACTCCTCCACGAACTGGTGCTATATCACCTGGGAGGGCGCCGGCCCTGAAGATTACATGAAGATCAACGTCAATTACGTCGACGAGAACTTCCTCCGGACCTACGGCATGACCGTCGTCGAAGGACGGGATTTTTCAGAGGGCATGAGGAACGGCGCCGAGAACGTCGTCATCCTGAACGAGACGGCTGCCCGCAAGATCGGCTGGCAAGAGCCGGTCGGCCGCAGGCTCCGCTATAACGTCGATTACAGGTCCCGGACCGTGGGCGGAGCGACGGTCGTCGGAGTGGTCAAGGATTTCCATTTCCTCTCGCTCCACCATACGGTCGGTCCCATCATGCTGCGCCTGATTCCTCGCGACCAGGGCGGCAATATCGTTTCGGTGAAGGTGGCCCCGGACAACATCGCTGGTTCTATTGCCTCGATCGAGAAGGCCTTTAAGAGCTTATTTCCTGACGGGACCTGGAGCTACCGCTTCCTTGATGAGGACTTCCAGCAGATGTACCTCGAAGAGCGGAAGGCGGGACGAATCGTGACCGGGCTGGCCCTGATGGCCGTTTTTATCGCCTGTCTGGGGCTCTTTGGCCTTTCAAGCTATATGACCAAGCAGCGCGTCCGGGAGATCGGGATCCGCAAGGTCATGGGCGCCTCCTCGCAAAA
>Ga0153915_10002857_pt1 | contig 15780 bp, 15 predicted proteins | sample Opewatmetagenome_2_FD_107003 | JGI IMG/M metagenome (GOLD analysis project Ga0153915, IMG submission 107003) | Freshwater wetland microbial communities from Ohio, USA - Open water 3 Core 3 Depth 3 metaG | ecosystem: Environmental > Aquatic > Freshwater > Wetlands | place: USA: Ohio, Lake Erie...
CGGAGATACGAGCGGGGGCTCACCCCTTGCGGAAGCTCGGCGAACGCCAGGCTCTGGCGCGGGGCGGCCCCGTAGTCTAACCACTTGGCCATGCGCGATCTTCGATTGACAGATACCCCGGTTGTGATCGCACTCGACCTGTTGACGGTGTTCTGGACGATGATCTTGCCGGCCACGTTCCTGATTCCGTGGCAGCAGTTGTCGGTCGCTGTCGCGGCCATCCCGGGCGTGACGCTTGTCGCGAACGTCCGGCTTTGGCGGCAACGAGGTCGGGCGAGTTTCGACACATCGCTCGGTCTCCTGATTGCAGGCACATCGATCGCCGCCTACCTCGTCTGGCTGATCTACCGGGGCTATTGATGCACGGTCACGCCCCCGACCGATCCGGGAACTCAGATGACACGGCTCTCGTGAGTACCTGCGTCTTACGTCCGCGAAGCTAACCGTCGTCATCCCCGCTTTCGCGGGGACGCCGCTTCAAGTGCTTCGATGTTTGTCTCTCTCTACCATTCGGGCTCGGGGCGGCTGCTCACCGGCTCGCGGCTGACGCCTTCCGCCGGGATGAGAACCGCGCCGGTCGACATCGGCCGGACGTCCTGCCGGTAGATCGAAAGATATCCTTCCGCCGGGACGGGGAAGGCGTTCGGCGGGCCGGGCCGGCGCGCCAGCTCTTCGGCAGGCACATCGAGATCGAGCTGCCGTCGCGCGACGCTGATGACGATCCGGTCGCCGTTCTGAACCTTGCCGAGCGGACCTCCCACGGCCCCTTCGGGCGCGACTTCCGCAATGGTCAGGCCCTTGAGGCAGAGTCCCGAGAGCTGGCCGTCGGTCACGAAGGCGACGTCCTTGGCAAGGCCTGCGAAATCGATCGCGAACAGCACCAGCGAGGCGCCGCCGCCCATCGCCGGGCCCCCCTTCGCGCCTTGTCCCCGCAGGATCAGCACCTGGCCCTTCTGGATCTTCCCGGCCTCGAGGTCGCGCAGGGCATCGGGCGTGCTCTCGTAGACCACCGCCGGGCCTTCGAACTCTTCGGGCCGCGAACCGTCGCGGACGCCGAGACGGACGATGGCGCTTTCGGGTGCGAGGCTGCCCTTCAGGATTGCGATCGAGGGCCCCTCGGCGATCGGGCGATCGAGCGGGCGGATGATCTCCGGATCGCTGACCTCGAACTCCGCGAGGTTCTCGGCCAGGGTCTTGCCTGTGCAGGTGAGCGCCTGCGTGTCGATGACCGGGAAGAGCTGCTTGAGGATTCCGGCGGCGCCGCCCGCATCCTCGAATCCCTCGATGCGGACCTCTCCGTTGGGACGGACCGCGGACAGCACCGGGACGTGTGACATCTCTTCCCACAAGGCGAAGACATCGACTCCGTTGGCTGCCTCCGTGGCGGTCGCCTGGAGGTGCTTGATCGCGTTGATCGATCCCGACGCGGCGAGCACAGTGGCAACCGCATTGCGGAACGCGCCTTCGGTCAGGATCCGGCGCGGTTCGAGGCCTTCCATGACCATCTCGACGATGCGGGCGCCGCTGCGGCGCGCCGAATCGAACATCTTCTCGCTGTTTGCCCGCACCGGCGCGCTTCCGGGCAGGCACATGCCCAGCGCCTCGACGACGCAGTGCATCGTATTGGCAGTCGCCATTCCGGCGCAGACGCCGGGGCCGCGGATGGCATTTTCGGCCATGTCATCCAGGCTGTGACGGCCGGGTTTGCCGAACAGCGCGCCGACCTGGCCGGAGAACACGTCCTCGACATCGACGGGATCGCCGTCGATCTCGCCGGCCTGCTGGTATCCGCCGATCACCAGCAGGGTGGGGATGTTGAGGCGCGCGGCGGCCATAAGGTGGCCGGGCGGCGTCTTGTCGCAGGAGGTCAGGCAGACCATTCCGTCGAGCATGGCCGCCTCGACCTGCAGCTCGATGTCGTGGGTGATGACGTCGCGCGCGGCCAGGATGTAGGAACCGTTGCGGCCGGCGCCGGTGATGAAGTCCGACGGGGCCGTGGTCCGGACTTCGAACGGAATGCCGCCGGCGGCGCGCACCGCTTCCTTCACCACCTTCGCCACCCCGTCGAGGTGGGCGAAGCAGATCGCGAGCTCGGACGAGCTGTTGACGACCGCGATCTTCGGCTTCTCCATGTCCTCCTTGCTGAGCCCGAGAGCTTTCCAGTTGGCGCGGCGGCCCGCGGAGTTCGCGCTGAGGCTTCGCAGTTTCATCGTCATTCCTCTCTCAATTGGCTTATGATGCCGGAACAGGCGCGGCGACCACCGATGCGGTGCGGCGGTGGTTGCGCAGGACAAGCGCGATCCCGACCGCCGCGACGGCAAGGACTGCCGGGCAGACCGCGAGCAGCGCGTAGTTTCGTACCGCCGGCACTCCGCTCGCCAGCACTGCGGCGCCGATCAACGGCCCGACGATTGCTCCTGCCTTGGCGATCGAGGTAGCCCATCCGGCGCCGTTGGCGCGGACCGCGCTCGGGTAGAAGACGCCGGCGATGCTGACGATCCCGAAATGGGCGCCGCCGACCAGCGCCGTCCCGACGATCGACAGGGGCAGGAAGGTGCCCTGGCTCATCGGAACCAGGCCGAGCACCAGCAGGAAGGTGATTGCGAGGATCGGGTAGAAGGCGACGGAAATCGGGCCGTGCTTGTCGGTGAAGCGCATTAGCGCGAGTCCGGCGATCGCTCCCGCGAACCCGCTGACCGAGGAGACATAGGCTGCCGTGTTGCGGCTGAAGTCCAGCGCCTCGAGAACGATCGGCCCCCAGGAGGAGGAGAAGTAGATCGCCAGCGAGCTGATCGTATAGCCCAGCCAGAGGAACGGCGTGAGCCAGCGCAGCCGTCCTTCGAACAGTTGCGAGACGTGGAAATGCCGGGCGACCTTTGGCTCGTCGCTGAGCTCGAAGTCGTCGCCCGCCGTGGCGCGCAAGCCGGGATCCAGGCGGTTCAGCGTCGCCGCGATCAGCGCGGGACGCCGATTCTTGCTGGTCAGGAAGCGGACCGATTCCGGAAGCACCAGAAACAGGAGGCTGGCACAGATCAGGGTGCTGATGCCGCCGAAGACGAATACGCCTTCCCAGCCGAACTTGGGCGCCAGCCAGACCGTCAGCGGCCCCGCCATCGAAGTTCCCAGGCTGTAGCCCATCATGATGACGGTCACGATCGTCGAGCGATAGCGGCGCGGCACATATTCGATGTTCAGTGCCCAGGCGAGCGGAAGCATTCCGCCGATCGCGAAGCCGTCGAGGAAGCGCAGGACGAGCAGCGCCCCGTAATTGCGCGCAAAGGCGGTCGCCAGCGTGAGGACGCCGAACGCGAAGGCCGCGCTGATGATTGTCGGCCGCCGCCCGATCCGGTCGCCGAGATAGGCGAAGAAGAAGCCGCCGAGCAGCATTCCGAAGATGCCGGCGCTGAACACGTTGCCCAGCATCAGCGTGTCGAGATGGAGCTCGTCGCGCATGTAGGGCGCGGTGAAGCTGATCATCATCATGTCGAAGCCGTCGAAGACGGTGATCAGCCAGGAAACGACGATGAGCGTGTAGTTGAACCCGTTCAGCCTGCGGCCGTCGATGACGGTGGCCACGTCGATGGTTCGCGCAGTGCTCATTGCTCGTTCTCGCAATCAGTGCGGGCGGATACGTAGCATGCTACTTTCCCGTCCGCATGGGTTCTGTCAATGCCGTTCTCGCCGATCGGCATGACGCGGTGCCGGCCGGAGCCGCCTTCCGTTAGACGCAAGGCCCTTTCCCGGCGCGATAGGGCTTTGTCCCGGGGTGGGTGACCTCATAGTCGTAGGTCTCGGGGTAAACGTCGTCCCACCCGGTCGGGGCGAGATAGGCGTTGAGGAAGCCGGTCGCCTCGATGTCGGTCACCTTGCCGGCGCGGATCCTGAACAGCTCGGACGCCTGCAGGTCCATCGGGCCGAACTCCATCGCGAACTCGTCGATGCCCTCGACTCCGGTGAGCGGGTAGCGCCGGTTGTCGCCGCGGTGGACGAAGCGCGGAAAACCGAGCACCAGACCGCGTCGCTCGTCGACGATCTGGAGCCGGCGCGGGCGGATCATCGTGATATATTGCATAAGGCCCGTGTTGAGCTGGTCGCGGCAGGTCATCGCGCCCATCCGGGCCATCGCCGCGGCGCGCTCGGGTTCGACATTCTCCATCGGGAAGGCCTGGCCCGATTGGTTGAGCGTTGTCTGCATGCCGTTCTCGCGCCGCACGCAGCCGTCGTCGAACGGGCAGAGATCGCCGTCGTCCTGCTCGATCGCATCGAAATAGGAGCTGGCGATCCTCAGCATCGCCTCGCGCGGCGTGCGCTCGCTCTCGGGAAGATCCGCGAGCAGCGCCGGGCGCGGAACCTCGAGGTTGGCGAGGCCGTGCGGGAGGAGCTGCGGGGCGATGACATGCTCGGCCTCGGTGATCTTGCCGTCCACGATCTTGAGCCGGACGGTGACGAGCGCCGGCCTGTCCCACATCTTCATCATCGCGATCGCGCCGACCTGGCCGGCGGTCTCGTCGGTCGCGACGATCTTGAAGCCGGTCGGCCCTTCGGTCGTGCTGATGAACAGGCCGTCGCCGACGGGGATCGCGGCCGCCTGCTCGGTAAAACGGATCGAGTCCGCGATCGGCAGGCCCTCGGCGGTGTTATGCGCCAGCGCTGCGAACCATCGGTCGAGCGTTTCCTCGAGCTGCCGGCGCCGGTCTGCGGCCTCCTGCGCGCGGTCGCCGGTTCCGAGGGTGGCCGAATCGCTCCCAGGCATGGCTCTCTCCTGACGATCTGGGTGTCGCCGCTCCTTCGGACCGGCAAGGGGACAAAGTCAACGAGCAAGCTTGAAGGGCGATGCGCCGGCCGCTACGCGAAGGAGGAGAGCGCCGTCAGGCGCCGAACGAGAGGAAGAGCCGATGAATGTTGAGCTCTATTATTTCCAGCCGCTCGGGACGAACTCCGGCCGCGTCTATCTGGCGCTGCTCGAAAAGGGCGTTCCCTTCGTGGAGCGGGAGGTCAGCGGCCGCGACTTCGAGCATCTGAAGCCCGCCTATCTCGCGATCAATCCCAAGGGCCAGGTGCCGACCCTGGTGCACGACGGTCACGTTCTCACCGAGGGAATGCTGATCAACGAATATATCGACGAAGCGTTCGAGGGGCCGCCGCTTCGCCCCGACGATCCGCGCGAACGGTGGCGCATGCGCCTGTGGTGCCGCTATTCGGAGAACGATCTCGGCCGCTGCCTGATGATGATCAACTGGAACCGGGTCGTCCCGACCTTCGCCGGCGACCGGTCGATCGACGAGGTCAGGAAGATCCTCGAGTCCGTGCCCGATCCCGACCGCCGCCGCTCCTGGCTCAACGCCTTCCAGCAGACGACTCCGCCCGAGCAGCTCGAGGAATCTCATCGCCGCACCCGCGAGGGCGTGCGCAAGGTCGAAAGGCATCTGAGCGCCTTTCCCTGGTTCGCCGGGCAGAGCCATTCGCTGGCGGACATCGACTTCCTCAACTTCTGCGGATTCATGGCCCGCTGGATGCCCGAGGTGATGAATGAGAAGGACACGCCGGCGACGATGGAATGGCTGGCGAGGATGGAGGAGCGGCCGGCGGTCAAGGAGCTGCGCGCGCGCACCAGCTTCAACTTCGGGCCTCCTCCCCAGGCGCAGGCGCAGCCCGCCGCGGCCGCGGGCGAATAGGAGAGGGCGATGCTGGAGCTTTACCATTGGGAACCCAATGCCGCCTCGGCGCGCGTGCTGATCGCGCTGAACGAGAAGGGGCTCGATTATGCGAGCCGGTTCGTCGATCTCCTCGCCTTCGAGCAGCACCGGCCGGACTTCCTCGCGCTGAGCGAGGGCGGCCAAGTGCCGGTGCTGGTGCGCGACGGCGAGCCGTTCACCGAGTCGAGCTACATCTGCGAATATCTCGACGAGGCCTACCCCGAGCATCCGCTGATGCCGCAGGCTCCGCTCGCGCGATGGGAAGCGCGCGGCTGGCAGAAATATGTCGACGATCACCTCGCCGCCGCCGTCAGCGAGCTTGCCTGGAACCGCTATCGGCCGGAGGGCTTCGACCGCGCTTCCGAAGGCGCGCCGACGCCCGAGCGCCGTCACGCCTGGGGCGAGGCGGTCCAGGGCTATTCGGAGGAACGGATCGCGCAGGCGAAGGAACGGATCCTGCTCGCGGTCGCGAAGACGGAGGAGCGGCTGGCGAAGTCGGACTGGCTCGCCGGCGATGCCTTCTCGCTCGCCGACATCGCCGTCTTCTCCTACGCCTATTACCTGCCGCGCCTATTCCCCGAGGCGGTGAGCGCCGATGCGGCGCCGCGCACCGCCGACTGGCTTCGGCGCGTATCCGGGCGGCCGGGAGTGAAGCGGGCGCTCGCCTCCGGCCGCAGCGGCGATCCGTTCGCGACCGCGGCGCCGGGCCCGGAGCGCGTGCGCTGGGGCTGAGGCCAGGGACCGGCTGACAAGGGGAAAGGCGGATGGAACAGCTCGAAGGCAAGGTCGCGTTCATCACCGGCGGCGGAAGCGGCGTCGGGTTCGGCCAGGCCAAGGTATTCGCACGGGCGGGGATGAAGATCGCCGTCGCGGACGTCCGCAGGGACCATCTCGACACCGCGATCGAATGGTTTGCCCGCGAAGGCCGGACGCTCCACCCGATCCTCCTCGATATCACCGACCGCGCGGCCTATGCGGCCGCCGCCGACGAGGTGGAGCGCGTGCTGGGCCCCGTGCAATTGCTCTGCAACACGGCCGGGGTCAGCCAGTTCGGCCCGCTCCAGGACGCGACCTACGACGATTGGGACTGGCAGATGAGCGTCAACCTCGGCGGCGTCGTCAACGGCATCCAGACCTTCGTGCCCCGGATGATCGCGAGCGGGCTGGAAGGCCATGTCGTCAACACCGCCTCGATGGCGGCGTTCACCTCGGGTCCGTTCGGCGGCATCTACTGCACGACCAAGTTCGCGGTGCGCGGCCTCACCGAATGCCTGCGCGCCGATCTCGCGCCCCGCAACATCGGCGTCTCGCTGCTGTGTCCCGGCGGGGTGAACAGCAATATCCATGAGGCGGTCGTGACGCGTCCCGCAAAGTACGGGAAGACGGGCTATTATGGCGCCGATCCGGAGCGGTTCGCGCAGCTCAAGGCGGTGATCGCGCCCGGCAAGGACCCTGAGGAGCTTGCCGGGCATGTGCTCGAGGCGGTCCGTGAGAACCGGCTCTACATCCTGCCCTATCCCGAATTCCGCGAGCGGCTGGAGGCGATCCACAAGACCATCATGGACGCGCTGGCGAGGCCGGAGGACGATCCGGGCATGGCGAAGCGGGTGGAGGGAGAAACCGCCGCCATTCGTGCGCAGATGGAGCGAAGGCGGGCAGAATAGGGGCCGGCCGGCGCCTCTTCCGCGTGGGCGGAATTGCTATCCGCCGATGCTGGCGAACATGGCGATCGCCGCGGCGGCCATGACCGCGGTCGCGATCCAGCCGAACAGCAGCAGGGGCCCGCTTCCGGTGAAGCGGCCCATCACCTTGTGCCGCGACACGACGACCATCATCGCGGCCATGATCGGCACCGCCGCGACGCCGTTGATCACCGCGCTCCAGAACAAGGCCTTGATCGGATCGAGCGAGGACCAGTCCACCGCCATGCCGATCACCATTGCCAGGCCGATCACCGAATAGAAGCCGATTGCCTCCCTCGGCTTGTACTCGAGCCCGCTCTTCCAGCCCCGCGATTCGCTGATCGCGAAGGCGGTGGAGCCGGCCAGGACCGGCACGGCGAGAAGGCCCGTCCCGATGATCCCGACCGCGAACAACAGGAAGGCGAACTGCCCGGCGACCGGCCGCAAGGCTTCAGCCGCCTCGGAGGCCGTGGTGATGTTCGTGATCCCCTTTGCGTGCAGCGTTGCGGCGGTCGCGATCATGATCGCCAGGGAGATCAGATTGGAGAAGGCCATGCCGCCGAGGGTGTCGATGCGCATGCGCCTGAACTGTCGCATCGCGCCGCGCGGCGCGATCCGCAGCGGATGCCAGGATTTGCGGGTGGCGACCTCTTCCGCCTCCTGCGCGCTCTGCCAGAAGAAGAGGTAGGGGCTGATCGTCGTCCCGAACAAGGCGACGACGGTGACGATCGACGGTGCGCCGAACAGCCGCGGCACCACCATGCCGGTAAGCGCCGCCGTCCAGTCCACCTTCACGGTCAGCAGGACGCCGACATAGGCGAACAGGCTGAGCGTCAGCCATTTCAGCACCTTGGCGTAGCGCCGGTACGGGATGAACAGCTGGAGCAAAAGGCTCAGCAGGGCGAAGCCGAACAGGAAGAAGTGCCGCCCGCCGCCGACGACAAGCTCGGCCGAAGCCCCCATCGCCGACAGGTCGGCGCCGATGTTGATCGTGTTGGCGATGAACAGCAGGGCGACCAGGAGGGTCACCAGCCATTCGGGAAGCGTCTCGCCGAGGCTCTTCGCGAGGCCGGCGCCCGTCACCCGCCCGATGTGCGCGCTCACGAGCTGGACCGCCGACATCAGCGGGTAGGTGAGGATCATCGTCCAGAGCAGTCCGAAGCCGAACTGCGCGCCGGCCTGCGAATAGGTCGCGATGCCGCTGGGATCGTCGTCGGCGGCGCCGGTCACCAGGCCCGGGCCGAGCTCTTCGAACAGCGCTGCTGTCCTGAAGCGGCGGCCGAGCTTGGTTTTGTGGAACGGCTGCCGCGCCATGTCAGTAGCGCAGATAGGGCTCGCGTTCGGCGAGCCAGGCCTGCTCGTCGGGCAGGGTCAGGCGATCCAGGTCGCCGGGGCCGGCGGAGGGATCGTCGACCCATTCGCGCAGTGCGGGCCCGCCGTTGATCACGTCGATCGCCAGCTTGCCGAGCTCATATTCGTAGGGAAAGTCGCGCCACAGCGGATAGTCCGGGTGGAGCCGCCGGATCGCCTTGAAGGCGAGCGCCTGGAGCCGCCACGGCCGGAAGGCGTGATGATCGTAGGTCGGCCCTTCGGAATGGATCTGAACGCCGTTGCATAACTTGCCGCTATGCTTGTGGAACGTGGGCTCGAACCAGCAGTCGCGAAGCAGGCAGCCGTCGAGCCATTCGGGCGCGATCCGGCGCATTTCCGCCAGCACCGCCCGGGCGTCGATGTCCGGCGCGCCGAACAGCTCGAGCGGGCGTGTAGTGCCGCGTCCTTCGGAAAGGGTCGTGCCTTCGAGCATCACCGTGCCCGCATAGGCGCGCGCCATCCACAAATTGGGCGCGTTGGGGCTGGGATTGACCCAGATTCGCTCGCCGAGCGGCCAGCCGTAGCCCGGCGCCGCCTCGGGATCCCAGCCTTCCATCTCGATCACGCGGTAGTCGACGTCGAGCTTGCAGCGGTCGATGAACCACTGGCCGAGCTCGCCGAGCGTCAGCCCGTGCCGCATCGGCAGCGGACCTGCCCCGACGAAGCTTTCCCAACCGGGCCTCAGCGTCAGTCCTTCGATCGGGCGTCCGGCCGGGTTGGGGCGGTCGAGCACCCACACCGACTTGCCGTGCTCCGCGGCGGCCTCGAGCACGTAGAGCAGGGTGGTGATGAAGGTGTAGATGCGGCAGCCGAGATCCTGCAGGTCGACCAGCAGGGTGTCGAACGTGCCCATCGACTGGCCGGTCGGCCGGCGGACCTCGCCGTAGAGGCTGAACACGGGAATGCCGAGCGCCGGATCGCTGAAGTCCGGCGATTCGACCATATTGTCCTGCTTGTCCCCGCGCAGGCCGTGCTGCGGCCCGAACGCCGCGCTCAATTTCATGTCGCCGCACTGGGCGAGCGCATCGAGCGAGTGTCTGAGCTCGGCGGTTACCGACGCCGGGTGGGCGAGCAGCGCGACGCGGCGTCCCCGGAGCGGAGCGCGCAAGGCAGCGTCGGAGACGAGCCGGTCGATACCGAATTTCATGGGCGGCTACGCTGGTGGCAGTTCGATCGCAAAGCAATGGTCATGATGGAAATCCGGCTTGCCGGGCGGATGCGCGAGCGCCCAGTAGGATCGGTTGCCGTCGGTTTCCTCGATCACCGCGGACAGGCCGAGCCGCCACAGCTGGTCGTCGGGCAGCTCGGGATCGAGCGCGATCGTCGCCTCGAGCACGTAGCTGTCGGCGTCACGGTGCGAGAAGATCCGGGTGGGAGCGACGGCGGCATCGCGCATGTCCGCGCGGTAGCCGGCAAAGCGATAGGCCGCCCATTCCTCCGACGGGGCGAAGTTCAGCTCGACGTAGCTGGGATCGGCCTGCGCGCCGACGAACGCCTCGAAGCAGCTGTGCTTCCAAAGTTCGTCGCGCCTTTGCTGTTCGCCCGATGGGCTGAGCGCGAGCGCGCCGATCCTGCCGGTAACCTTGTAGCGCAGGTCCAGCAGGCCTCCGACCCGGGAAACGTCCACCGTGACATCGCTTACCGCGGTGGAGTGGCAGTCCGGATGAAGCGTGAGCTGCCGGCGCACGCTCTTCCGCTGCCAGCTGTTCGCCCAGTAGGTGACCGCGAAGCTGTGCGGGAACATCTTCCGCGCTTCCTCGATCGAATAGAGAAGATTCTCCTCGCTTGCCATGCGCAGGAACCATCGATGGACCTGATCCCTCCAGCTGATCGGATAGAGGATGTGCGGCGGCGCAAGCGCCAGGCGGCCGAACGGGACCTCCTTGTCGATCGCAATTCCCTTCTTGCGGGCGAAGTCGAGGGCGTTCTCCCTGAATTGCTTGGTCTGCAGCCGATAGCGGGCAACGCTGTTCTTCAGGACGACCGGGCCCGTCACATATTCGGGCCGCTTCTCGATGCCTGCGTGGTCGCGAAGCCGGTGCCAGCTCCGCTCGATCTCCGCCAGATAGCCGAGCCAGAACCCCTCGCCCGGTGCCGATGCCATCAGCGCATTGGGAATCGAGTGGGGAAAGGTGGCGATCGTTCCCATTCTGCCGAGGACGATCGCAATGTCGGAGCCGGCGATCTTGGCGAGCGGGGCGAGGCATTGGAAGTCCATGTCCGCGTAGAAGCCGCCGAACTTGAACAGATAGACCGCCCGGATCATGTCGACGCGGAAGATCTCCCTGGGAAATGAATCGTAGAGATCGAGCAGCTGCGGCATGCAGCTCTCGAGCAGCGCGCGATTGTCCGCATCGTCGTAGAATCGATAGTCGAGATCCGGATTCAGATCGAAGAACGACTGCCGCCAGTGGCGGAAGTTGTCGGGGATATCGGTCTTCGATTTCCACGTCTGGTGGAGGATGTTCGGGATCATGGTCTCTCGGCGCGCGTAAGCAGGCGCAGGTGGCGCACCCGACAGGATTCGAACCTGTGGCCTTTGCCTTCGGAGGGCAACGCTCTATCCAGCTGAGCTACGGGTGCCTGGACGCCGGAGCGAGCCGCTTAGCAAAGGGAAGGCGGCGCATCCAGTGGTTCATTTCCCGCTCGGGCCGACAGCTGCGCCCGCGCGGGCGGCTGGGACAGACCCTCAGAACCCGAGCTCCGACAGCCCCGGTTGGTCCTGCGGGCGTGGCGCCGACGGGTCCCAGAGGAATTTGCGCTCCTCGGGGCGGATCGGCAGGTCGTTGATCGACGCATGACGGATGCGCATCAGCCCGTGCTCGTCGAACTCCCAATTCTCGTTGCCGTAGGCGCGGTACCAGCTGCCGCTGTCGTCATGAAATTCATAGGCGAAGCGGACGGCGATCCGGTTGCCGTGGAAGGCCCACAGCTCCTTGACCAGGCGATAGTCGAGCTCGCGCGCCCATTTGCGGGTCAGGAAGTCGACGATCTCGTCGCGCCCGTGGATGAACTCGCTCCGGTTCCGCCAGCGGCTGTCCTGCGTATAGGCGAGCGAGACCCGGACCGGGTCGCGGCTGTTCCAGGCGTCCTCGGCCATGCGCACCTTCCGGGCGGCCGATTCCGCGGTGAACGGGGGCAGGGGCGGGCGGTCTTCCGGCATGACAGGCTCCGATCGGGGATGGTTCGGGCACGCTTGCTGCCGGTCTCGCCCGAAATCAACCGCCGCCTTGCCGGTGCAATCCTGGGCGGCGCTCCGCGCCCCGGCGGCCCGTGACCGCTCTCGCTTGACGAGCCTCCGGCCCGACCGGATATTTTGATCCATGACAACGACGGCGTGCGATCGGCGGACGACAAGGGCGAGCGGCCGCACGGTCGGGATGCCGGAGCGGGCACGCCTCGGCGGGGGCGCTGTCTTGATATCGTCAACTGCGGCTCCTATCGCCGCGCGGCGTCATTCGTTCAGCTGCCGTTCCAGCAAAGGATGCCCTGTGCCCGATTCAAGCCTCAGCCTTCGTGAGCACGCCTCGCGAGGTTCGGTCGGAAGGAGCGCAGCCATCCAGTGGTCAGCCGGGAACAGTCCCGCCAAGCGAGGATTGGGCCGTACTTTGCTCGCATCCATTCATGACGTCAGCCCGCGCTTCGAGGAGGAGATCGACCTGCTCGTCGACCGGCTCGCCGAGCGGCTCGGCGAGCCGAAGCTGGCGATGCTGGTCGTGCCCGATTTCTGGGGCGAGGCGCCGCTGAGCGGCGCTCCGCGCTTCCAGCGCAAGCTGCGCCGATGGACGGAGCAGGGCGTCGAGATGTTCCTGCACGGCTGGAGCCACCGCGACGACAGTGTCCACCGCTCCGCCGCGGCGGCGCTCAAGGCCCGGCTGATGACCGCCCGCGAAGGCGAGTTCCTTGGCCTTTCGCGCGACGAGGCGGCGCGCCGTCTTGCCGACGGCCGCAAGCTGATCGAGGACGTGACCGGCGCCCCGGTCTGCGGCTTTGTCGCGCCCGCCTGGCTTTACGGCCCCGGCGCGCTTGCGGCGCTGCGCGAGCAGGATTTCCCGATCGCCGAGGATCACATGCGGATCTGGCGGCCGTCCGACGGGCGCACGATCGCGCGCGCCCCCGTCGTCACCTGGGCGAGCCGCAGCCGGGTCCGGGCGGCGTCGTCGCTCGCCTTCGCCCGCATCGCTCCGACGCTTCTCAAGACCTTCCGGACGGTGCGCCTCGCCGTTCATCCGGGAGACACACGGCTTCCTGCACTGCTCGGGAGCATCGACCGCACCCTTTCCGCTCTGATCGCCGATCGGCAAGCCGGCCGCTATCGCGATCTTGCCCGCACCATGCCTGTGAATCCGCCCGCATCATGCCCGAATTAGCTCGATCGCCGCCGCCTTCGATGGAATCCGCGGTTGCCGACCCCGTCCCGCTTGCGGTGGTGAAGCGTCGGTGGCCACAATGGCTCGGAATGGCCATCTCCGCCGCGGTGCTGGTTGCCGCGCTCGCCCAGATCGACAAGCTCGACCTGCGTCAGGTCTGGTCGCTGATTCCGTCCTCGCCCGGATTCTGGCTGGTTTTCGTGGCGGCATATTTCACGACGCCGTTCAGCGAATGGATCATCTTCCGGCGCCTGTGGCGGCTCCCGCCATCGGGTTTCCTCGCGCTGGCGCGCAAGCGCATCGGCAACGAGATCCTGCTCGGCTACATCGGCGAGGTCTATTTCTATGCCTGGGCGCGCAAGCGTGCCCAGCTCACCGGGGCGCCGTTCGGAGCGGTCAAGGACGTCGCTATCCTTTCCGCGCTGGTCGGCAATGCCGTCACGCTCGGGCTGATGATCGCGGCCTGGCCGTTGCTGCGCTGGCTCTCGGTGGACCTCCACTTCAAGTCGCTCTCCACGTCGATGGCGATCCTGATCGTCAGCTCGATCGCACCGATGCTTCTGCGGCGGCGCTTGTTCAGCCTGCCGCCAAGGGAGCTGCGCTTCGTCCTGTTTGCGCAAAGCGTGCGGGTGCTCGCCTCCGCCGGGCTGACGGCGCTGATGTGGCATCTGGTGCTGCCGCAGGTCGCCCTCAGCTGGTGGCTTCTGCTTTCGAGCTTGCGCATGATCATCTCGCGTCTCCCGCTCCTGCCCAACAAGGATTTCGTCTTCGCCGGAATGGCGGTGCTGATCGTCGGCCACGATCTGGAGATCGCCAATCTGATCACCATGCTCGCGGGCCTCGTTCTGGCGACCCATCTGCTGCTCGGGCTGGTGCTGAGCACGACCGAGCTTGCGCGCGAGGGTGTGACCGCATGACCGCCGCCGCCGTTGCCCTCGTCGGACTGGCGGTCGCGCTGCGCCCGCCGTCGCAGCTCGGCGTCGCCGAAGGCCGGTGCCGCGCCAACGAGCCGGGGCCGGCCGTGCTCGTCACCGCTGCCGGCCTCAGGGATCGGCAGGGTCACCTGACCCTCGAAATCTACCCTCCGGACGACCGGGACTTCCTCGTCGACGACAGGGTGCTGATCGAGCATGGCAAGGTGTTCCGCCGGGTCTATGCGCCGCTGCCGCCGCAAGGTCCCGTGCGGGTCTGCATCCGGGTGCCGCGCCCGGGGCCGTACAGCCTTTCGTTGCTCCACGATCGCGACTCCAACGCCAAGTTCGGATTCCTGGGCGACGGCATCGGCTTCGCCGGCAATCCCCAGCTCGGCTGGTTCAAGCCCAGGGCCGAGGCGGCACGCGTCAATGCCGGCCCGGGGATCACGGCGATCACCGTCGTGATGAACTACCGGCACGGCCTGTTCAGCTTCTCGCCGCTGCGGAGCACGCGATGAAGATCGTCGACGTCTGCGCCTTTTATGCGCCGCAGGGCGGCGGCGTGCGGACCTATGTGGACCGCAAGCTCGCGCTCGGCCCTTCCTACGGCCACGAGATCGTGGTCGTCGCGCCCGGGGCGGAAGACGCCACCGAGCGGCGCGGCCCCGGCGCGCGGATCGAATGGGTGGCGGCGCCCCGCCTGCCGCTCGACACCCGCTACCGCTATTTCGACGACCCGAAAAAGGTCGTTCGGCGGCTCGATGCCGAGCGGCCCGATTTCGTCGAAGCTTCCTCGCCCTGGCGGACTGCCAATATCGTCGCCGAGTGGCAGGGAAGCGCGCCGCGTTCGCTGATCATGCACTCCGACCCGCTCGCCGCTTATGCCTATCGCTGGCTCGAGCCGATCGCGGCTCCCGAGCAGGTCGATCGCCAGTTCGCCTGGTTCTGGCAGCGGCTGCAGCGGCTGACCCTGGAGTTCGACGCCGTGATCTGCGCGAGTGCGAGCCTGACGGCGCGGCTCGCGGAGCACGGCATCTCGCGTCCCGTCACCAACCCGATGGGCGTGTCGGACCGGCTGTTCTCGCCCGGGCTTCGTGATGAGGGCCTGCGCGCGCGGATGCTGGCGCGATGCGGGCTCCCGCCGGAGGCGTGCCTGCTGCTCGCCGTCGGGCGGCATGCCCCCGAAAAGCGCTGGCCGATGGTCGTGGAGGCGGTGATGGCGGTCGGCTACGAGCGTCCGCTTGGACTGGTCCTGGTCGGCGACGGGCGCGAGCGCAGCCGGATCGCACGCATGGTGGACGGCAACCCGCATATCCATCTCGTTGCGCCGATCGGCGATCGCCGCGCGCTGGCCCGGCTGATGGCGAGCGCGGATGCGCTGGTCCACGGTTGCGAGGCGGAGACCTTCTCGATGGTCGCGGCGGAGGCGGCCGCCTCCGGCCTGCCGTTGATCGTCCCCGACCGCGGCGGCGCGGCCGACCATGCCGCGGCCAACGACGGCTTCACCTACGAAGCGGGCAGTGCCGCCGATGCGGCCCGGGCGATCCGCGCCTTTCTCGATGCCGGGGTGCGTCCGACGCCGAAGCCCGTTCGGACGATCGAGGATCATTTCCGCGATCTGTTCGCGCTGTACGAGCGGCTCGGCCGCCTCGACCGGTCGGCCGCCTGATGACTGCGGTGACCGCCGTCCCGCGACGTCGTGAGGCCATGGCGAGCAAGGCGCTGGATCCGTCCCCATCGAATGCCA
>Ga0153915_10002858_pt1 | contig 15778 bp, 9 predicted proteins | sample Opewatmetagenome_2_FD_107003 | JGI IMG/M metagenome (GOLD analysis project Ga0153915, IMG submission 107003) | Freshwater wetland microbial communities from Ohio, USA - Open water 3 Core 3 Depth 3 metaG | ecosystem: Environmental > Aquatic > Freshwater > Wetlands | place: USA: Ohio, Lake Erie...
ACCCTGGCGGTCGCGCTCGAGCTGCACATCGGATAAGTCCAGGACGGTGACATCGGCTCCGAGCAGCCCAAGGGCGACCGAATCCTGCCCGCCTCCGCTTGCCAGGCAGAGCACTTTCTTCCCGGCGGCGTCTTTAATCACGTCGTGACGGTAGACGAACTCGGCAGCCTGGGCGGGGGTGTAATCTAGATAAGGCTGAGAGTAGGGTACGTTGGCACTCGCCAGCGCGTTCCAGCGGGCGCGGTTGTCATGATAAATATCGTCCATTGCAGTTCTCCTGGGTTGTTTTCTTATTGCAGCTCTACGAGAGATTGTATTTTACCCGGTTTTTCAAACAAGCACGACCTCGCCAGGGTTTAAATCCATAGGAAAACTGTGGCGCCTTTGCGTGATATGGCTCTCGCTCAGGTGAAAAGCGAAAAGATTTTTTACCGTATCGTCACGCGCAGGGTATAGCTTACCAACCTGCCAACATTTCTCACCGCCAGGATGTAATCCTGGGTGTTGAGCAGCTGTCCGTCGAAGCTGGCTTCCTCGCCCATCCCGCTCTTCAGCACATTCCCATCCATCCCGTAAATGATGAGCTGAAGGTTATCTTCAGGCGTGATCTCAACCCGCATCCTCTGATCCTTCATGGCACTCAGTACGTAGTATTGGGTGAGATCAGCGGGCAGGCGGGTGCGCAGGCTGCCAGAATTTGCGCCAGATTTAAATTGAATGCGCTGTGGAATGATCACATCCAGCGTGAAGTCCGTTGCCTTTTCTCCTGCACGAATGCGCACGAGATAATCTTGACTGGAGGGCAGCTGGCCGCGGAAATTCGAGCCTTCGCCCATCCCGCTCCTCAGCACGGAGCCATCCACACCATAGATCATTTGCTGCAAAGGCACCCCGGCGCTTGCGGGCGTGGCGTTGACCTCCATAATTTGCCCCCCTGAGGCGCGCAGAATATAGTCCATGCTCTGGTTGGCGTCCAGGTGCCCTTCCAGGCGAGCAGAGGTAGCTCCCCTTTTGAAGGATATCCGCATTGGGATGAAGACGTTTAAATTAAAATCAACTGCCTGGTTGCCAGAAGTCACCGTCAGGAAAAAATCTCCCGTATAAGGCAGGTAGCCTCGGAACCCGGTGCTTCCGCTTGTACCATTGACCGGAGTCAAGCTTCGCCCGTTGTTTCTGGTGGCTTTAAGGCTTACACCTTCCGGCGCGGACAGGCTTACATCCATCAACTGCCTGGCGGCAGCTCCCAGCACATAGCGTTTCGTTGAATTAGCCGCCAGGTGACCGATTACCGTCGCCGATGTTGCCCCGCGAGCAAAGCTTATGCGCGTAACCCCGGAGTCTGACAGGATGATTGCTGGCTTCCAGGCTGTGCCAGCGATAAGGATTAGAATTGAAACCAGTAAATACAAGCTTTGGATATTGAGCCTTTTCATAGTATCTCCTTACAATTTCGCAAAAAGGTTTTCACCTCTAATTGTTTTAAGACGATATTCAAATTGCTTTTGTTCCCTCCCCAGCGGCAGGAAGTTTCGGTAAGTGAGCGGTTTTTCGATTTATAATGCTTCCATTCCGATAACAGGCAATTCGCCATAAGTACCTTTACTAACCAGAAAGGAAAAGGGGCGAATTGCTTAAGTGATTGGTCAATTTTTCTAGACCAGCTTGCTAATTTACTTTTGACCAATCACATAGAAAGGCTAAGTATGCAATCCCTGAAATGGTCTCAAGTGAATGCCTGGCGGTTGGCACAGCACGGCTTATCGCCGCGTTTCGAGCCTCAAGATATCCTCAAAGCCCTGCGCGGCACCTGCGGCATCCAGGCACAGGTGATGTCCGCCGCCGAGCTGGCCTTGGGAGTGCGCATGCCGGGAATTACCCCTCAGAACGTGCAATCTGCTTTATGGCAGGAACGCACCCTGGTCAAGACCTGGGCGATGCGCGCCACGCTCCACTTGCTGGCCTCACAAGACCTGCCCCTCTACACCGCGGCGCGCAGCCTGGATGAGCCGCGCAACTGGATTGGGTACTTCGAATATTACGGCGTCTCGAAGCATCAGATGGAGGCTTACCTGGTGGCAGCCCCCGAAATCCTGGGCAGCGAGCCGATGACCAAGGAGCAGTTCGCGGCAGCCTTGCTTGAACGCACGGGCTCGACTGAACTGCACCAGCTGATCCTGACCTCCAACTGGGGAACGGTCTTGAAGCCGCTCGCCTGGAGGGGGGAGCTGTGTTTTGGACCGAGCAGGGGGCAAAATGTCACTTATGTCAGCCCTCGCCGGTGGCTTGGCGTAGCATTGGGTGAGAGGCAGCCGCTTGAGCCTTTCGCGGCGCTGCAAGAGGTGGCGCGGCGCTACCTGCGCTCGTACGGACCGGCGACGCTCAAGGAATTTGTCGGCTGGTGGGGGATGCGGCTTACCCCAGCCCGGAAGCTTTTTAAGTCGCTGGAGCCTGAGCTTGAACCTGTCGATGTGGAGGGATGGCATGCTTTGGCGCTGCGCGAAACGCTGGAGCCCATGCGGAATCTCGAATCACAAGGTTCGGTCAATCTGCTGCCCTATTTTGATGCGTATACGATGGGGATTGGGCGCGGTGCCGATATTGAGCCCTTGCTACCCAAAGCCTACCAGCGCCTGGTCTATCGCCTGCAAGGCTGGATCTCTCCTGTTGTACTGGTGGATGGGTATATCAAAGGGATTTGGGAACCGAAAGCCCAAAGAAAACAGACTGTCTTGAAGTTTCGCATGTTCACACCTCCTGCTGCTGCAACCCGGGAGGGGATCGAGCGGGAAGCAGAGCGGATCAGCCTGTTCCTGAATGCGAAGACAGTCATAGAGTTTAACGAGGTGCAGTAGTCTTTACGAATGGAGCTATTATTCAAAGAAAGATCAAAAGAAGCACACGGAAAACCAGGAAAAAGGGATCCTTCGCCGGGAGAGCGCCGGCGCAGGATGACAAAGAGGTGCTCTGCGCTCTCGGCGACTCCGCGTTAAATAGCAATCAGCATATCAATATTTTTACTGATCAAACGAAAACTCTAGCTTTCGAGCAAACCCAACACCGAGGGCAGAAGCTGTTTCTTGCGGCTGACCACTTCCTCCGCCAGGAAAGTACCGTCCGGCTGGCGCGGATAGGGCAGCTCATCGAGCAAAGGGGGGGCATTGACCGCCACCAAGCTGCTGCGGTTATCCACCACGTCCGTGACCATCAGCATGGCAAAATCGAGCCCACGCTGCTGGCGTAAGTCATCCAGCGCCTCACGCAGTGTTTCCAGATGCTCGGCGAGCTGCACCAGGTTGGATACTTCCACCTGGGCGATGGCGAACTTCATTCCTCCCGCCTCATAGATCTTCAGGTCCGAGGTAACGATTTCCTTGGGGGAGCGCGCTTCCAGCCCAGAGCCGGCATGCAGCACCTGCTGCCCAAAGCTTTCAACACTTTCGCCCGCCAGGCTGCTGCCCACGAAAGCCCAGCGTCCCAGGCGCTCGGCGGCGCGGCAGTCACGCTCGGTAGTGGTCGGCGAGGTGAGGATCAGGGTATCAGAGAGCAAGCCCGCCAGCAGCATACCAGCCAGAGTCGGCGGAGCACTCAACCCGGCATCCTCGATGCGCTCGGAGACCAGCGTGCTGGTGCTGCCTACGATATCGACTGTGAAACGGATTGGGATGTGCGTGGAGGCATTCCCCAGGCGATGGTGGTCCAGAATTTCGATCAGCTCAGCCTCTTCCAACGCGCCCAGGGCTTGCCCAGGCTCGTTGTGGTCCACCAGGATCAGCTTCAGACGGGGTGGATTCAGCACATCCCGCTGGTAGCTGACGCCGATGTAGTGACCCTTCTCATCAACGATCAGGAAATTGTTGTGCTCTTCGCGCAGGATACGGTTCAGGACATCTCGAATGCGCACACTATATAGGAAACGTGGCACATCAGTATCGCAGGCATTTTTGCAGGCATCCTCCAGGATCTCGCTGAGGGTCAGGTCCTGCCGGCTGAGGTGACGTCCGACCACCTGGTTCAGGTAACGGTACAGGCTCAGACCGTCGATCAACCCGTAGGGTGTGCCTTCCTCGTTTACGACCGGCGCGATACCTCCTGTGCGGGCGGTGATCGCCCAGGCTTCCCGCAGAGGGCTGTCCGGGTGAGCAGTATCCAGGCGGTGGGTAACCGATTCGAAGCGCGGAGAAGCATCTGACAGCAGCAGGGGTTGCTCGATCTCCAGGCGCTTGAGGACCCAGGTAGTCTGCGGATTAATGGCACTTGCCCTGGCAGCCACAGCATCGATACCATCACGCTCCCGCAGCAGCCAGGCATAGCCCAGCGCTGCAGCTATCGCATCCGTATCAGGATTGACATGACCGATGACATAGATGCGGCTCATTTCAATCCTGTCAGGCTCTTCGTGCTCAATCGCTCACGCAGCTTGCGGGCGCGCCCCACTAGAGACTCTGCATCACTGACAGCCCCGCGCAATCGGGCGACTTCGGCAGCCGTCTCGAAATGCTGGGCTGCCTCCACGAGCGCCCCTCCCAGCTCGAAGTGCTCGGCAGCCATGATCTCATAATCCAGGTTTTCATGGTCCGCCAGCCATAAGGCTACCGCCAGGTGATAGCGGGTGCGGTTCTTGACTGGGATCAAGCTGTACGCCACCTCGCGCAGCAGCGAATGCTTGAAGATGAATTCTTGCTCTTCGGAAAAAGGGGTATTGGCTTTCGGGAAAGCCAGCTCAGCCCGGATCAACTGGCGCAGCGAGTCCTGGATCAAACGATCGATCACCTCGTCGGGGATCGCCACGAGCGGCCCGGTACCCATACCCTCCGCTACGCGCGCTGCAGCCACCACAGCCCCCACCCAGAACACGCGACCGGCTACAGAGGCGAGCAAGGCAACTGCACGCGCCTCGCGCGACAGGCTGTCCAGCCGCGCCTGGAGCATCACACGCAGCGATTCGGGCGGATTCGAGCGCAAGCGGGTTAACAGCTCTTCGGTCGAGAGGTTCTCCTGGTGCAAGCCAGCCTTCACCAGGCTCTTCGCCATTTCTTCCATGAAATAAGGATTTCCGTCTGTGCGATCTGCCATTTCCAGCAGCACTTCATCAGGCAAAGAGCGCAGGTCCGGGTAAGCTGAAGCTACCGTAGCTGCTTCCACCGGAAGCGGCTCAAGCTGGATGATGTAAGCGATATTCAGCCAGCGTGGATGCTGGCGGGCAAATTCAAGCCGTCCTCCGCCGAGCACCAGAAGCTGTAAAGCGTAATCCGAAGGCTCGAATAAGTAAGCCAGAAGCTCCAGGCTGCTATTGTCGGCCCATTGCAGATCATCGAGCAAGAGCACTGTCGGTCTGTAAGCGCAGATGCGGCGCAGCAACTCTCGGGTCAGCTCAAAGGCGCGCTTAACGCGCCCTTGGGGATTGTCCTCGAAAGCCGCCAGGAAGGTGCTTTCGGGCCACCCCAGGCCAATCAGGCTTCCGATCAGGTGAGCAGCTTCAACAGAGGAAGCGGGACCTAATTGGAAACCCCACAGGCGTTGAACTTCACGCATGAACTTTTCGCGCGCTACTTCCACCGGGTCAGAGTCCTGCAGCCCGAAGCGCAAATACCACAAGGATTTCCACAAGAAGAAAGGCACTTGCGAAGCCTGTGCCAGCGAGCGGGCAGACATGAGGGTCACGCCCGAATCATTCACTTCCAACGAGCTGGTGAATTCCATCAACAATCGAGATTTGCCCAGCCCTGCCTCACCGGTCACCAGCACCATGGTAGGTTGGTTAGCCTGGATAGCTTGCTGGTACAAGCTGTTCAGGCGCTCCATTTCCACCTCCCGCCCAACCATACTGGTTTCCAGGCTGTCAGCGCTGCGGTAGCGCAGCCGGCTGGGCTGGGGCATCACCCCATCTACCAGATAAGCTTGCACTGGCTCGGTTTTGCCTTTCAACTGCAGCGGTGTTGCCAGGCGGCGCACCTGGAAAATGCCTCTCACTAGCTTGAAGGTAGCTTCGCTGATCACCACCGTGCCTGCGTCTGCGAAGTTCTCCAAACGGTTAGAGACGTTTACCGTGTCACCCATCACCGTATATTCATTGCGCAGACCCACATATCCCGAGAGCACCAGGCCGGTGTTGACCCCCACCCGAATGTGCAGCTCACCCGCGCCAGGATGCTCAGAAACCTTGGCAAATTCCTTTATCGCCTCCTGCAGAGCCAGTCCGGCTGTCACAGCCCGCTCGGCGTCGTTCTCACCTGCATAAGGTGCCCCCCACACCGCCATTACGGCATCGCCAATGTGTTTATCAATGAATCCACCGTGCGATTCGATCACCGTATCCAGCTTCAGCCAGACATCCTTGATCAGGTTGCTGATGGTCTCAAAGTCAAACTTCTCCGACAGAGTAGTAAAGCCTTGCACGTCAGCAAATAGAACTGTCGCATATCGACGCTCTTCGGGATAAAGAAAAGTTGGGAGTGGCGAAGTCATAACTTATTTTTGATCCGATCTCATTTGCAGGCACCGCCAGACTTTTTCAGGCGTCAGCGGGTTATCGAAAATATCCGCCCCACAGGCATCCAGGACTGCGTTACCTACTGCGGGCGCTACACCATCCATGGGGATCTCAGCGACTGCCTTGACCCCAAAAGGATGCGAAGGTTCAAATGTTTCGACAAAGATTGTTTCCAGCTCTGGCGTTTCGTGGGCACGGAAGATGTGATAAGAATTGAAATCCCGTTCGCGTGCCCGACCCTTATCATCATACACCATTTCTTCACAAACTGCATACCCCAATGCCTGCACCAGACCGCCTTCGATCTGCCCTGAAGCGGTCAGCGGATTGACGATCACCCCCGAATCGACCGCCATCACCAGCTTATCGACCACCACCTGTCCAGATTCAAGATCGACCGTCACTTCAGCGAATTGCGCCGCAAAAGGCGGCGGGGATACAGGCGACATATATGAAGCCACTGCCATGATCTGCTCCTGGTCAGCCTGGTGCAAAGCATGCCGGGCAATCTGCTCCAGGCTAAGCGCTCTCCCATCCGGAGCCAACGCCTGGCGGTCCTGCAGATGGATCTTATCTGCTTCTACGTTCGGCAGATGCGTAGCCTTCTCCTGCTCGTTGAACATACGAGCGGCACGCTGGCGGATGCGCTCTGCCACCTGCTGGGCAGCGCGCGTTACCGCGGCGCCGGAGATGTAAGTAGTGGAGGAGGCATACGCGCCTTTATCGAAAGGAGTGAAATCGGTATCAGAAGAATACGTGATGATATCATCCAGAGGCACGCCCAGCACCTCAGCAGCCATCTGCGCCAGGACGGTATCGGAACCAGTGCCCAGGTCCGTGGCGCCGATTAACAGGTTGAACGACCCGTCATCGTTCATTTTCAAGCTGGCAGCCCCCATATCCAGGTAAGGGATGGCAGTACCCTGCATCACCAGCGCCGCCCCAATCCCACGCCTGATGTAGGGGCGGTCGTTTGGGCGGATGCCATCGGCCCCGACAAGCCCGGCGTGCCAGACGGGGTTCCCGTATTTTTGATCCCAGCCGATGACGGCACGTCCCTGCCGGACGCATTCTTCCAAACCACAGGTCTGGATGGTCTCGGGGCGCGGCTCACGACCTTCACTCCAGGCAGTGCTGAAGGGGTGCAGCTCGCCGGCACGCAGGGCATTCTTCAGGCGGAATTCCAGCGGGTCGAGGCCGAGCTTGCGGGCGATCCTTTCCATGTGTCTGTCCACTGCCCAATATCCCTGCGGCACGCCATAGCCTCGGTAAGCTCCAGCGGGTGGGTGGTTGGTATAAACGATGTCGGCTACAAACTGGATGTTTGGCTTCTGGCGGTAAAGTCCATCGCCCACATATAACGCCATAGATTTATGCCCAGTATTACCGGTCACAGTCAGGGCGTGGCAGCCGTATGCGCCGGTGTCCGCCAGCGCATGCATAGAATTCGCGGTCAAAGTACCGTCTTTTAGCACCCCAGTTTTCATGCGGATACGCATGGGATGGCGAGAGCGGGATGCAATGAACTCTTCCTCACGGGTGGTCTCGTAGATCACCGGGCGGTGGGTGGCGATGGTCAGGTGAGCGGCAACATCCTCGATCAAGATTTCTTGCTTGCCACCAAACCCACCCCCGATGCGCGGCTTGACGACGCGGATACGCTTGACTGGCAGCCCCAGGACAGGAGCCAGGATGCGTCTGGCGTGAAAAGGCACCTGGGTGCTGGTGCGGATTACCAGGCGGTCGTCTTCATCCCAATAAGTCAGGACAACGTGTGGCTCGATATGTGCCTGTTGCACCTTGGGCACTATATATTCTTCCTCGAAGATATAGTCTGCCGCAGCAAAACCCTTCTCGATATCGCCAATATCGATGTGGATGTGTGCCGCCAGGTTGTGGGAAGGATCGGAATCAGCGAAATTCTTGTATTCCGGCTCATCGTGCAGGCGAACACCACCTTCTTGCATAGCTCGAGCAGGGTCAAGTAAGGCGGGCAGCTCTTCGTATTCGACCTCGATCAGCTTGAGTGCCTGCTCCGCGATCTCGAGCGTCTCCGCAGCCACGAAAGCCACCCGGTCACCGACGAAGCGAACTTTGTTATCCAATGAGAAGGTGTCCAGCGGGCCTGGTATCGGATCGGACTGCCCGGCAGTTGAGTACACCACGCGCGGGATATCCTGCCAGGTGAGTACGGCAGCCACGCCTTCCAGCGCACGCGCCCGTGAGACGTCAATACGCTTGATGCGGGCGTGTGCCAGCGGGCTGTGCAGCACCTTGGCATGCAGCAGGCTGCGCATCTCGATGTCACCGGCAAAGGCGGGCTTACCCTGCACCAGTTTGACAGCATCAACCTTAGGCTCGGGTTTGCCCACGCGCTGCATGGCTTCGGTCTGCGGAGTGACCACCATTTTGGGCATCACCCGCTGAGCTGTATCCAGGAGTGTGCCTGCTGGCGGGACAGGCGCAAAGCCTCCCGGCAAAGCGTCTGCCTCCTGAGCATTCTGATCCGGAGGCAATGGAAAACCTATTCGGTCCTGCGGTTCCATCTCCTCGCCGCGCAGCCAGGCCGCGGCACGCAAGACAGCCTGAACAGGTTTCAGGTAGCCTGTGCAGCGGCACAGCACTCCTGAAAGGGCCACCCGCACTTGCTCTTCGTTGGGTGCAGGATTTTTGTCCAGCAGAGCGCGCGCCGCCAGGATCTGAGCCGGAGTGCAGTAACCGCACTGCACCGCCCCGCTCTCGACAAAGGCACGCTGCAGCGCATGCAGCCCGGGGGTCGTCCTCCAACCCTGTTCCGGGTGCTCGCCCATCGATTCGATGGTTTCGACGGCGTGCCCTTCTGCCTGAGCTGCCAGCATCACGCACGAGCTGACCGGCTTGCCATCCAGAAGCACCGTACAGGCGCCACACTCTCCGGTCTCGCAGCCGTGCTTGACCCCAAAGTAGCCTTGCCTGCGCAGCACATTCAACAGGCTGTCTCCAGGATGGACTTCCAGGCTGAGGGGCTGACCGTTGACATTGAGATGAATGTTCATTGCTTTCCTTTATGGTGATATCTTTTAAGCAGAATCCACCAATCTCCACAAATCTTCACAAATCTGTTATTTTCGCCTTCAATAATCCGTTCAATCCGTTCATCTAATCCGTTTTCAGCTTTCCTACAACAATTTTTGGATCTTCAGCCAGCCATCCCGTTCCTGGTTGGCAGCTTGTAATGCGTCTTGGGAACCCACCACAACAACCTTGCCAGCCTCGACCACCTTCTCGAGCACTTCCCCAAAGGCCCGGAAGTCTGCCAGCGAAGCTGCCAGCACCTGGTCTCGGTAGAGCTGGCGCAGGTCGTCCGTCTCACCCGCCAGGTAGCGCACCATAGAGACGTAGCCTTTCATGTCGGGGAGCAAATAGGCATCCAGCTCGCCGATCGCACCGATGATGCTCTTGGTCAGCTCGGGAGGGCTCAGACGCTTCTCGTCAACATCTTTCAGGTATTGAGCCGCCCCATCGTAATTCTGGATGGTCTTCATCAGATTCGGATCGCGGTAAGACAGGAAGGTGAAGACGCCAGAGCGGATATCGAAGCGTGCAAAGCCGCCGTAAGCGCCGCCCTGCACGCGCACGCGCTCCCACAGCCAGGTGGTGCGCAGGAAGTTGAGGATCACCTGCACCGAACCGCTCAGCTTGTAGCCCAGGCTGTACAGGTCAGCACCCTTGCCGACGTAATTCACCTGAGCGGGGATCGAAAGGCCCTCAAACGGGATGCCTCCGCCAGTCAGCCACTGGTTCAGTTTCAGCGCAGAGGCAGGCAGAGCATCCATGAAACCTTCGAGCTTCGGCTGGAACGCACCCCAATTCTCACGATCCACCGTCACATTGCAGAGCAAGCCGCCGCGCTGGATCAGCAGGCTGCGCATGTCTTCCAGGTCAGCCAATACCCCTTTCCAGTCCGTCTCCAGACGCTCCGCCAGCTTGCGCAAGAAGAACAGGTAGCTCGGTCCTTCCATCTGTTCGACTGCCCAGTCCGCCTCGTTGAACAAAGCCCGCAGGCGCAGGTTCGCCACGCTGTGTCCGGCAGGCACCAACCCTGCTTCCTGGTTGGCTTTCTCTTCCAGCACGATCTGCCTGAAGCGGTCAGGGTTATCCAGCTGGGCAGTCAGTAAAATGTCTTTCAAGATTAGCAGCAGCTCATCCGCCTGCGCCGCCGTCGACTTGCCGCGCAGCACCAGCTTGACCATGCTTTCCTTTGAGCCGCGCACCATTGTGGAAAAAGAGCCCGGCTCAATCCCGCCGGTCGAGCGACCGATGTGCTGGGAGAGCTTGACATAATCTTCCTTGGCGGTACCCATCTCCAGCAGCGCCCGCCCGAAGAGGGTCACATAAGGCAGGTATTTTTGCGGTAGGGCGTGCAGGTCGAAGCTCAGATCCAGGTAAACGATCCCGTTCGTGAACAGGTCATGGTAAAGCACCTGACCTTTCACCTCCAGCGGGATGAGCTTGATCCCTTTATCCAGGTCTGAGAGCTTCAAGCCTGGGATGGTCTTCAGCGCTTCAGGTGAATCGGGTGCTACCTGGCGCCGTTTCAATTCAGCAGTATCTTTTTGGATTGCTTCCAGCTCAGCTTGGGACAGCCCCGCCTTCACCTTCGCCAGGCGTTCGGCTTCAGCTTGCTCCACCTGGCGCGCCAGGTCCGGGTCAGGTTTGAGCAGCACCCGCACGCGGTGCGGGTTCTGGATGAAGTACTGCTCGATCAAGCCTTCGAAATAGCGGTTGCCCCGCTTCAGTTCCGCCTTGATCGCATCCAGCGGCGCTTCAAAGGCGAGCGGTTTGATCGGGTCATTATCGTGCAGCCAGGTGGACATCGCCACCAGCATCAGCATCAGCCCGCGCGGGAAGGTGCCAAAGTTGTTCTCGCGCCGGTTGAACTCCACCGTGTTCATGGCAGCCGCGGTCATATCCGGATCGATGCCAGACTGGACCAGCTTCTCCAGCGTGGCGTACACCAGCTGCTCCACCCGATCAGCAACCTCCAGGGCGATGCCCTTCAACCCGGTGGAAAAGGTTTTTTGCCGCGTTTGTCCGTCTAACCCGCCTCCAGCCAGGTCTTCACCCAGCCCCGAATCGATCAGGGCTTTGCGCAGCGGTGAAGCCGGGGTGCCTACCAGGATGTAAGACAGGATTTCCAGAGATAACGCCAGCTTCGCATCGCTGGCTTCCGCCAGCATCCAATTGGTGGTCAGCATGGCTTTTTTGCCATCCCCCTCCCCCTCTTCCTGGCTGACGTCGTAAGGGAACTCCAGCTTGGAGGGCTGCGTAAAGTGCGGCTGCAAGGGAATAGCCGAGTCGACTTTTAGAGCATCGAAATCCTTCAGCCACCCGTCCATCAAGTGCAGGCGTTCTTCCGGGTCGTCATCTCCGTAGAAATAAACAAAGGAATTGGAGGGGTGGTAGTAGGTCTGGTGGAAAGCCTTGAACTGATCATAGGTCAGGTCGGGGATGTGCAGGGGGTTGCCGCCCGAATCCACCCCATAGGCATTGTCGGGGAAGAGCGAATTTTGAACATGCCTGGCCAGCAGGTTGTCGGGGTCCGAATAAGCGCCCTTCATTTCATTAAAGACCACACCTTTGAAGGTTAAAGGATCGTCCAGCTTGTCCAGCTCATAATGCCAGCCCTCCTGCTGGAGGGTGTGGCGAGAGAGGAGAGGATAAAAAACGGCATCCAGGTAAACTTCGATCAGGTTGTAGAAATCCTTCAGGTTTTGGCTGGCAACCGGGTAGCCGGTAAAATCAGGAAAAGTAAAGGCATTCAGGAAAGTCTTCAGCGAGCCCTTGAGCAGCTCCACGAAAGGTTCCTTGACCGGGTAGCGGCGCGAACCGCACAGCGAAGCATGCTCCATGATATGCGCCACCCCTGTGGAATCAGGAGGCGGGGTGCGGAAGCTGATGCCAAAAACCTTGTTCTCGTCCTTATTTTCCAGCGAAAGCAGCCTGGCGCCGGTCTTCACGTGCCGGAACAACCTGGCGTTGGTGTTCAGCTCTTTAATGAATTGTTCCTTGATCAGTTCGAATCCATGTTGTACCATTCTAAAGATCTCCTTCTGAAATTCCCTTTGAGTAAGGGATAGGGGTTGATCGAGCAAAGCTCGATTCAGGGGTTAGGGGTAAAGACCTTTCACATCCACTAATCTACACGAATTTCCACGAATTTAGAAAAATCCGCCTTTTCCATCTTTTCCGATTTTTCCGTGTGCTTTTTTTATCTTTCCTGTTCATCCGTGAGCTAAATTTTCCAGGCAGCGCCGCGCCAGCTTGCCTGCCACTGCCGAACGATATTCCGCGCTGCCCCATTCATCATCCGACCCGCGGCAGGCCTCCTGAGCGGCGATCTCGGCCCCGCCCGCCTCAGGTCCGTCCAGCGCCAGGCTGGGGGCTGTTCCAAAGCCGCCCACCGCCAGGCGCGTGCGCCCGGAAGGCCACTGCGCCAGGGCGACGCACAGGATGGGCAGATCAGCAGGGGTGCGCGCTACAGCTTCATATGCAAGGCGGACGTGAAGGGGAAACTTTACCTGAACAATCAGGCGACGGTGAAGATATTCAGCCCGGCGGGGCAGCAGATCACCCAGGCTGATCTTCTCACGCTCCGGGAAACCGCTGGTAGGATGGGCGCGCACTTCTAACTCTGCGTCCAATGCCAGCATCACCGTAGCAAAACCCGAGCGCCCATCTGCGGAGACCAGCGATCCTCCAACCGTAGCCACCTGGCGCAGGTTATGGTTCAGCTCGAGCTGGATCGCTTTTACCAGGGCTGGCTGCAGCCCGGGCTGCGCAGACAATGCGCTCAGAGTGACAGCCGCGCCGATCGTCAAAAGATTGCCCGTTTGCTGCAGGCGGTCTAAGCCCAGCGCCTGTAGATCCACAACCGCCACTGGATCAGGTGAGGGACGGTTCAGCACCGTGCCACCGCCCAGCGGCAGCGTGCGCGGTTCGGGGCGAGCCAAAAGCTCTAATGCCGCTTCTATGGTTTTGGGTCGATGATATTCGATGATCATAAAGTGAATCCACTAATCCGCACTAATCTTCACGAATTTTTCTTATATCTCTGCGTTCTCCGCGACTCGGTGGTGAAAAAGCCCGACTTACTTGAATATAAACTTCTAGTCAATGGAGGTGGCCTCCTCCGGATACACCTTCCAGCCCAGCGCATCAAGGTCCGCTTGCGACATCTTCAACCCGGGGATATCCATCAGCAGCACCTCTGCTTCAGCCAGCAGACTGCCATCTTGAGCGTAGATCGCCGAAGTGGCCATGGCGGTGCGGGCTTTCGACTTGCCCATCCTGCCCACAATGCGCAGCGGCTGCCCGACCGGCACATTCTGCCGGTAGCGGATTTCCAGCCGCGCCGTGTACATGAAGCGCGCCTCATCCCCGCTCATGTGCGAGCGCCCGGCGGCTTCGTCCAGCATGGCAGCCACAATGCCGCCGTGCACCACGCCCGGGTAACCCTGGTAGTTATCTGTTACCGTGTAATCCGAGATCACCTCGCCGGGTCCGTTATCGTAGAAGCGCAGATGCAAGCCAAAGGCATTTGCCAGACCACAGACAAAGCAGTGGCGGGAGTTGGGTTGAGGGGTAAGCAAAGCGAAAACCTCCTGTGAAGTTTTCGCTTAATTATACTGGGTGTTTCGCCGAAATTAACCTAAATATTAAACGATATAAGACCGGAGAAACCGGTGATTGGCTGAAAGAAATTATCGAAAATAAAGCATATCACAGCCAATCACTAAGGTAAACCGCTGCTTTAGATGAATTGTTAATCAGGAACTTTAAGCGGTTTACTCGTACAACCGGAGGGGAATGATTCTGCAGAGCTGATCGATTGATCAGGTGCGTGGAAAAAAGCTGTCAACGGATTCCTGGAACGGATTGAGCGGATATCCGTTCAATCCGTTTTCATAATCCGTTTTCAGCTATCCCTTCTCCCCTCCCCCCTGTTCTCCGATCCCTTATAATTCCTTCATGTCCTTTCGCTACATCCTCTTCAATAAACCCTACGGCGTGCTGTCCTCCTTCACCGACCCCTCCGGTCGGGAAACCCTCAAAGCCTATGTCGACGTTCCTGGCGTGTATGCTGCCGGTCGGCTCGATTACGATTCGGAAGGTCTGCTCCTACTTACGGATGATGGTCCGCTGATCAAGCGCCTCACCGACCCACGCCACCACCTCCCCAAAACCTACTGGGTGCAGGTGGAAGGGCAGATCACCCAGGACGCGCTCGATCAGCTGGCGCAGGGAGTGACGATCCAGGGTTGGCAGACTCAGCCATGCACCGCCAGATCCCTCCCCGAGCCGAACTTGCCCACCCGCCGCAAGCCCATCACCCCGCATGCCCCGCCCTCCTGGATCGAGCTCACCCTCACCGAAGGCAAAAAGCGCCAGATCAGGCACATGACCGCCGCGGTCGGCTTCCCCACCCTGCGATTGGTACGTGTGGCTATCGGTCCCTTGCGCCTGGGCAACCTGCAAGAAGGCAAATGGCGCTGGCTGACAGAGGTGGAGCTAAAAGGACTAATCCGAATCCACTAATCTACACGGATTGCCACGAATAAAAATTGGTTAGTGAAGATTAGTGTGATTAGTGGATTCTTATTTCTGTACGCGCAAATTAGCGGACACCAAAGGTCTCGATCAGCAGATTCACTTCCCCGCCTGCCGGGTAAAGGATCGGGCAGGTGCAGCCCCTGTGGATATATTCATCTACCTTGGCACGCGCTTCGTCTGGCGTGCCGGAAGCGGTGATGCGCAGGATCAGCTCCTCGGGCACCAGATGTTTGGCGCGCTGGATCTGCTCCTTGGTGGCGGGCCAGCCCAGGATCGACTGGATTTCGCTCACCACCTCCTGTGAGACGCCGGAGGCCTTGGCAATGTGCGGCTGCTGCGCCAGGTACTGCGTCAGCAGCATGCGCGTGCTGTCGATGGCCTTATCGTGGTCGTGGTCCACCGAGCACACGATGAGCTGCGGGCGGTCAATATCCGCCAGGGTCCGACCGGCTTTGCGCGCCCCTTTATCGAGCAGTTCCAGGGCTTTATCGTTATATTCGGGAGGCACGCAGTAGTTGAGTACTGCCCCATCGGCGATCTCTCCGGTCAGCTCCATCATCTGGTCGCCCGTCGCGCCGATGAGGATCGGCACATGCCTGGGTACACGCCTGCCGTGGACGACATCCAGCTCAATGCCTTCCACATGCACGAACTCACCGTGGAAGGTGACGCGTTCCAGGTTGAGCAGCCTGCGCA
>Ga0153915_10002859_pt1 | contig 15774 bp, 12 predicted proteins | sample Opewatmetagenome_2_FD_107003 | JGI IMG/M metagenome (GOLD analysis project Ga0153915, IMG submission 107003) | Freshwater wetland microbial communities from Ohio, USA - Open water 3 Core 3 Depth 3 metaG | ecosystem: Environmental > Aquatic > Freshwater > Wetlands | place: USA: Ohio, Lake Erie...
GAGCGGGACGAGGCCTGCCGCTTCCTGCGGCTGCACAGGGTTCAGCACTTCCGGTGGTTCGAGCTTGAGCTTCGTTTCCGTCGCCATTCCTACCCCCTGATCGTCTTTCACATCGCAACAGATGGGCTTGAACATGGGTCAAACGCAAGACCCGCTGTGTTATTCATATAAGACGGTTGCTTCGAAAGCGCCACCCTTGGAGTTCTTACAGGTCCGGAAGCGCCTGCGACGCCTCGCCCCAGCCTTGCAGCGCGCGGCCCGACGCGCGATCGAGGAGAAGCGCGGCGTCCCGCACCGTATAGCGCGCGCCGCTGTCGTAGCCGTCGAGCTCGTCCCAGCCGATCGGGGCCGCGACCGGCGCATGGTCGCGGGCGCGCGCCGAATAAGGCATGATCGCGGTCGATCCGCGCTGGTTCCGCAGATAGTCGAGGAAGATGCGGCCCTTGCGTCGGGCCTTGGCGAGATTTGTGGTGAAGCGCTCCGGTTCCGCGGTCGCCAATGCGACGCAGAAACGCTGCGCGAAATCCTTCACCTGGGGCCATTCCGCCCGCGGCGTCAGCGGCACGATGACGTGGAGACCCTTGCCGCCGGTGAGCATCGGGAAGGTCTGGAGGCCGATGTCGGCGAGCTGCCGCTTGATGTCGAGAGCGGCCTTCCTCACCTGATCGAAGTCGAGACCTTCGTCGGGGTCGAGATCGAACACCAGCCGGTCCGGCCGCTCGATATCCTCGAGCTTCGAACCCCAGCCGTGGAACTCGATCGTCCCCATCTGCACGCAGGCAAGGATGCCATCGATGCCTTCGACGTAGAGACAATCCTCTTTCTTGCCATTGCTCTCGGTGACGGGGACATGGAGCACGTGCGGCCCGAAGGTGCCGCCGTCGTGTTTCTGGAAGAAGCATTTCTTCGCGCGGCCCTGCGGGCAACGCACGAGGCTCAGGGGCCGGTTTGCCGCCCAGGGCGTCATCAGTGCCCCGACCGCCAGGTAATAATCGGCCAGGTCGCCCTTGGTGATGTTGGAATCGGGATAGATGACGCGATCGCGATTGCTGATCCTCACGTGCGACGGGGCGGGGACGACGGCCTGCTTCAGCGGCTGAACCTTCTCCTCGACGATCTCGGCGGCGGGCTTGTCGCCGCGCAGGGCGAGGAAGCTGCCGTGGCGAATCACGCCTTCGGACGTGAACTCGGCGAAGGCGACCTCCGCGACCAGCTCGGGCCTCACCCAATGGGCGCCGCGCGCTTCGGCGCGCGGAACCTCGACCGGGGCCTTTCCCGTCTCGTAGCGGCGCAGCTGGCGGAGCAGCTCCTGCAAGGTCGCCATGCTGAAGCCGGTGCCGACCTTTCCGGCGTAGCGAAGCCTGCCGCCTTCGTTGACCGCGAGCAGCAAGGATCGCAGCGCCCGCGCCTTGCTTTCGCTGGGCGTCCAGCCGACGACGACGAATTCCTGCCGGCGCACGCATTTGATCTTGAGCCAGCTCCTGGTGCGGCCGCTCCGATAGGCGGCGGCCGCGCGTTTCGAGATAATGCCTTCCTGACCGGCCTCGCACATCGCATCGAACAGTTTCTCGCCCTGCCCGACGATATGGTCGGCGTAGAGGATGAAGGGCGGGCGGCCTTCGCCGATCAGCGATGCCAGGCGCTGCTTGCGCTCGATGTTGGGGAGTCGCGAGACATCCTCGCCGTCGAGTTCGAGCAGGTCGAACACGAACAGGGTCAGGCCGCGGCCGCCCTCGCCGATCGCCTGCTGGAGCGCTGAAAAGCTCGTGCTTCCCTTGTCGTCGAGCCGGACGATCTCGCCGTCGATCAGCGCGGATCGCGCGTCGATGGAGCGCGCCGCGTCGCGGATTTCCGGGAACTTGTCCGACCAGTCGAGGCCGGTGCGCGTGTAGATCTTCGCCTCGCCGCCGCCGAGGCCGAGCAGGCAGCGATAGCCGTCGTACTTCATCTCATGGATCCAGGCGGATCCCGACGGGACATGGTCGACCAGGGTCGCCTTCTGCGGCTCGCGGAAGCGGGGAATCCTGGATCCTCCCCGGGACGGGGAGGGGGGCCGGGCAGAGGCCGGTGGAGGGGGCGTCGCGGACTTCGGAGAAGCCCCTCCACGGCCTTTCCCCGGCGGGGGAGGATCGAGCTCCTTCGCCTTCTTGCCGGCGGCGATCTGCTGCATCGTGCGGCCGGTCTTCACCGAGGTCAGATATTTCTCGACCAGCCCTGTCGAGCTTCCGGCATGGCCGTCCTCGATCTTGCGGAGCAGCCAGTTCTCGCCGCGGTCGCCGGGACGCGGCTTCAGGCGGATCAGGATCCACTCGCCCTTCATCCGCTCGCCCTCGAGCGTGAAATGGAGGTGCCCCTCCTCGAGCGTCTTGCGCGGGTCCTTTCCAGGGGCCGGAATCCATTTGCCGCGGTCCCACAGCATCACCGTCCCGCCGCCATATTCGTCCGCCGGGATCGTCCCCTCGAACGTCGCATAATCGAGCGGATGGTCTTCGGTGCGGACGGCCAGTCGCTTGTCCTCTGGGTCGAGGCTCGGGCCGCGCGTGACCGCCCAGCTCTTCAGCACGCCGTCGAGCTCGAGCCGGAAATCAAAGTGGAGACGCGTCGCATCGTGCTTCTGGACGATGAAATTGTGGGAATCGTCGTGCGCGATCCGGCCGGGGGGCTCGGCCGTTCGGGTGAAGTCCCGCCTGGCGTTGTAGCGCGCCAGCGGATTCGCGGTTCTCGCCATCGGTCAGACCGTGCGTGCGGCGGCTTCAGCCACGGGCCGCCCGTCGCCTGGCAGGCTTCGCCGGTTTGCGGGCCGCGCGCTTGGCGGGCGCTTTCGCGGCCGGTGCCTTGCTCGTCTGCGGCCCGGGCCGCTCGATCGACTTCTTCAGCGCCGCCATCAGATCGACGACGTTGGTTCCGCGGGCAGGCTCGGGCTCTTGCTCGGCTTTGATCTTGGCGCCCTTGGATTTCATCTTGCGCTCGATAAGCGCGTGGAGCGCATCGACATAGCGGTCGTGAAACTCCCTGGCGTCGAACGGCGCAGTCTTCTTCTCGATCAGGGTCTCGGCGAGTTCGAGCAGATCCTCGTCGGGCTCCTTGTCCTCGATGTCGCGGAAATAGGAGGAGGCCTTGTTGACCTCATCGGCGTAGCGGAGCGTCTCGAGCACCATTCCTTTGCCGCAGGGCTTGAGGCTGACCACATATTCGCGGCCGCGCATGGCGAGCTGCCCCAGGCCGACCTTCCTGGTACGGCGGAGGGCGTCGCGGAGCACGATGAACGCTTCCTCGGCGAGGTCGTCGGCGGGGACGACATAATAAGGCTTTTCGAAATAGATCATGTCGATGTCGCTGGCGTCGACGAACTGCGTCAGCTCGAGCGTCCGCCTGCTTTCGAGCTTCACCGCCTCCAGCTCATCGTCGTCGAGCAGGACGTAGCTGCCCTTCTCATATTGATAGCCTTTGACGATGTCCTCGGCGTTCACCGGTCCGATACCGGGCACGACCTTCTCATATTGGATGCGCTGGCCGGTCGGCTCGTAGATCTGGTTGAAGGCCACGGTCGCGCCGCTCCTGGTCGCCGAATAGATCTCGACCGGGATCGAGACCAGGGCCAGGCGGATCTGCCCTGTCCAATAGGGGCGCACAGCCATTCGCTTCCTCCGTTTCGATTCGCCGCCGATTCAATAGACGGCGGAAGGAGTCGTTCCACACGGTCGAATCGGACTGCGAAGTCGGTGCAATTACCGCTTCGACGGTTGTGTCGAAACGCGCCTGGCACTAAGCGGCGGGCGCAGGAGGACGTAATGGCAGAGGGATTTCTCTTGGCGGACGAGAAGATGCTTTTCGAGCGGCTGCCGGAGCAGCAGCCTGATTCCCTGCTCGCGCTGATCGGTCTCTTCCGGGACGATCCCCGGCCGACCAAGATCGACGTCGGGGTGGGCGTCTACCGCGACGCCGCCGGCAACACGCCGATCCTGCGCTGCGTCAAGGCAGCCGAGCGCATCCTGCTCGATACTCAGGAAACCAAGGGCTATCTCGGCCCGGACGGCGACACGCGTTTCGCCGAGCTGACGCGGCAGATCACGTTCGGCGAAGCGCTGGCGGCCGATCGCCGTATCGTCGGGATGCAGACTCCGGGCGGATGCGGCGCGTTGCGGCTCGGCGCGGACCTGGTGAAGCATGCCGGGGCAAGCCGCATCTTCGTCGGCCAGCCCACCTGGCCGAACCACGATCCCCTGCTCGCCGGAGTCGGCCTCGAGACGGTCGACTACCACTATTACGACAAGAGCAGCCACATGCTCCACTTCGACCGGATGATGACCGCGCTCCAGGACGCGCGCGCGGGCGACCTGGTGTTGCTCCACGGCTGCTGCCACAATCCGACGGGAGCCGACCTCAGCCTCGACCAATGGGACGAACTGTCGCGCTTCGTCGTCGAGCGCGGCCTGATCCCGTTCATCGATCTTGCCTATCAGGGCCTCGGCAACGGCCTCGAGGCCGACGCCGCCGGTACGCGGCTGATGGTGAGTCGGGTCGAGCAGGCGGTCGTCGCGCAGAGCTGCGACAAGAATTTCGGGCTTTACCGCGACCGGACCGGCACATTGTTCGTCAAGGCGGCGAGCGAGGCCACCGCGCAGAAAGCCTATGGCAACATGATGGCGCTGTCGCGGACCAACTGGTCGATGCCGCCCGATCATGGCGCGGCGGTCGTCCGCATCGTCCTCGATACCCCCGCGCTGGCCGCCGAGTGGTATGCCGAGGTCGACGAGATGCTCGCGCGCATCCGTCATCTGCGTGCGAGAATCGCCCTGGCGGACCCGAGCCTCGCCTACATCGACCGCCAGAACGGCATGTTCTCGATGCTGCCGCTGTCGCCCGAGGCCGTTCTGGAGCTGCGCAAGGACGAGGGCATCTACATGGCCTCGTCCGGGCGCTTCAACGTGGCCGGACTGTCGGACGAGAATGTCGACCGCTTCTCCGCGGCCGTGGCGGCGAAGATCGCGCAGACTCGGAAGGCGGCCTGAGTCGGCGTTATTCCGCTTGCGCGGATGCGGCACCGGCCCGCTCCCCCACCCGGCCTCCCAATAGCATATCCTGAATGGGAGGCCGGGTGGGGGAGCGGGCCGGTGCCGTCTGACCCACGCCTATGAGTGGATGCTGACGATCCGGTCGAACTGACCGGCGTCTTCAGGCATCAGGAAGCGGACTTCCTTGCGCGCGAAGTCGACCGAGACGCGGTTGAACAGCCGCAATGCGTCCATCCCGAGCAGGATCGCCGGCCGCTGGAGCAGGTGGAGCTGGACGAACGGATGCACGTCGGCGAAGCCGATCGGCATGTTGCTGATGTTGACGCCGCCGATCGCGATTTTCCTGACCGAGGTATAATCGACACTGGTCCGGCCGCCGGTCACGCTGACGAGTTCGACCGGAACCGTATCGCGAAGCTTCTTCTTATGCTCGAGCCGATGGCGCAGCGCATTGTTGCCGATCGTCACTTCCGATCCGGTGTCGACGACGACAATGATCTTCTCGCCCTCGAGCGTCGCATCGACGAGAACCAGCCGGCCGTACAGGCTGCGCCCGGTCACGACGATGACGTCGGGACCCCAGTTCTCGCGCCGCTTTTCCGATGGCTGGATCGACATCGTCTTGCGGGTGAAGTCGAAGACGACGCGCTGGGTCTTCAGGCTGTCCACCCCGAGCATTCCCGCCGCGCCGAGAAAAGCCGCGGGAAAGGCGGGGGCGTAGATGTTGCTGAAGCTGCTCTTGCTGATCTGGAGCGATGGAATGACGGCGGTGCCGACCATGACCGCCTCGGTCATGCTGTGGATCTTCACGTCGCCGCCCGCGTCGAGATCGAGCCGCGCCGCAAGCTCCTTCGAGATCACCGTGCGCTCGGCGCCGGTATCGACCAGGAAGCGATAGGGACCGGATCCCGACACGTTGACTGGAACCGTCATGCGCGAGCCCTTGTCCTCCTTGTAGGTGAGGATGTCGGCGACCGGCTCGGCCGCCGGCAGCACGGCGGGTGCGGCCTCGACGGGCACGACGGCGGCGTCCTGGGCGGGTGCGGCGATCGGACCCGGCAAAGGAACCAGCTGCGCGCCCTGCGCGGAAGCGCTGGATGCACAGAGCAAAGTCGCCGCAAGCGCGGCGAAACCAAGTGGAAGCCCAACCCTCTCCATCGACCGTGTCCCGATCTTGTCCGCACATGCTACGCCTCGCGGGAGGCGGCGGCAAGCGGTCTCGGCCAAGGGGGCTGGAGCGGCGGCCGGCGGACCCGTCGCGGGTCCGGCCGGCCGCGGATCAGCGGAGGCGGGAGGATGCCACCGACTGATATTGCGACAGATTGTCGTTGAAGCCGATGACCGTGCGGACGACCTCGTTCATCAGCCGCATCCGCTGCGGGATCGGCGCCGTGGTGCGGCCGATCAGCACGGCCACCGCATAGGAGCGCCCGTCGGGCGCCGTGATCACGCCGACGTCGTTATAGCCGCCGACGGTGCCGGCAAGGTCCTGACCCGTGCCGGTCTTGTGCGCCAGCGTCCAACCCGGGGCGAGGCCGCCCTTCAGGCGCTGCGGCCCGGTCTTGGTGTGCGACATGGTGTTGAGCAGCCGCGCGGTCGAAGACGGTGAGAGCAATTGCCCCAGCTTCAGCTTGGCAAGTCCCTCGGTGAGGCCGAGCGGCGTCGCTCCGTCCATCGGATTGGCGAGATAGCGCTCGAAGGCGGCGCGCCGGATCGACATCGGCAACTTGGACCGCGCGACGCTGAACGCATTGCCGACCGAATATTCCGGCTTCCAGGTCAGCCCGGCCGTCGCGCTCTGCAGCATGCGCTCGCCGGGGCCGAACCGCACGCCTTCGATCTCGTGGCGGCGCAGGAAGCTGCGCACGGCCTCGGGGCCCCCGGCATGGCGCAGGATGACGTCATTGCAGGTATTGTCGCTTTGTTGCAGCGCACGGCTCATCAGCTCGCCGAGGGTGGTCGTGTAGCTGCCGCCCCGCACCAATTGGGCGATCGGCTGGTGGAAGAGGGTGAGGTCGGCGCTCGTCAGCACGACCTGCCGGTCGAGATCGACCTCGCCGCGGTCGACCTTCTCCAGCGCGGTCAGCGCCACCCAGAATTTGCTGACGCTCTGCTGCGGGAAATAGGAGGCGCCGTTATAGGCGGTGAGCCAGCCCGTCCGGAGATCGCGGACGGCGATGCCGACGTGGCCCGGGAAAGTCCGGCCGAGCTCCTGGATGCGTGCGTCCAGCCGCCCGCGCGCGTCGCGTTCCGCCGGCGACGAGTTCATCGCCGAGACGGCGGGATAGGCGCGCTCGATCTGCGCCGCACGGCTCGGGCTCCAATGCATGCCCAAGGCCATCGCCGAGGCCAGAGCTCCCAGCCCAATGATATTCGCAAGTCTACGCGGTACGTTCGTTCCTGCGCGCAACATCTGTCCCCAAGTCCTTCTGCCCCAATGCGAACATCATACGCTTCAGGATGCGACTGTCAGCTGAATCGGACTCAGGTCCGACCAGCCGTTGCTTTCGCGCGACGGATTCCCTGCGGCCGGCGGATCAGAGGACGACGCGGGCCGTCACGCGGATGTCGCGGCCCGGAAGTGGCGCGAAATCCTTGAGAAAGCTCGCGTGGCGACGTGCGTCGACGTCGAAGATGTTGTTGGCGGACAGGGTGATGCTGCTGCTGTTTCCTCTCGACTTGAACGGCTGGAAGGAAAGCGATGCGTTGACCATCGTGTAGCTGTCGGTCGGGGTCTCCAGCTGGGCGGTACGGTGCTGCGAGGCCACCTGTTCCACCTCGATGCGGCCCTGCAGCCTGTCGGACTGCGCTTCGACGCCCCCGAGGAAGCGGAGCGGCGGAATGCGCGGAGCAGGCCCGCTCGAGACGATCGCCGCCCGCGTGTAATCGGCGAGTGCGTCGAGGTTGACCGCGTAATCGCCGATCGTCGCCACCCGGAGCGACCCTTCCACCTCGAAACCGGAATAGCGGGCATCGGCCTGACGATTCTGGAACACGGGAAGGTTGTCGCGCACCTCGCCGGTCCGTTCGTCGAAGATGTAATGCTGGAACCAGCTGCGGTAGAGCGACGCGCCGAGCTCGTAGCCGTCGCCCGAGGCGCGAAGCGTCGCCTCGAGGCCCCAGCTCTTCTCGACCTTCAGGGCGGGATCGCCCACTTCGAACGCCTGGGTGCCGCCATGCGGCCCGTTGGCGAACAGCTCTTCGGCCGAGGGCGCGCGCTCGGAATGGGAGGCGTTGAGGCCGAGACGGACGCCGCGGGCGATCTCGTAGCTCGCGCCCAGGGCCCCCGACACGGCGTCGAAGCTCCGCCGCATGTCGCCATTGCCCAGCCCCGCATCGGCGAAGGCCTGGATCGAGCTGTGCTCGTAGCGTCCGGCGGCCTCGGCCTTGAACGGGCCGCGCTCGAGCGATTGCAGCGCGAACAGGCCAAGCTCGCCGTCATTGTTGCGCGGCAGGAATTTCTCGGCGCCGATCACGTTGAAGTTGCGGTGCAGATATTGCGCGCCGAATTCGCCGCCCCAGCCGTCGCGGGTCGACTGGATGAAATCGAGCCGGGCTTCGTAGCCCTTGCTGAGGAAGGTCGTGCCGATGGCGCCGCTCGCCTCCAGCTCGTCATGCCTATAGTCCGAATAGCCGGCGCGCAGCCGCACGCTGTCGAGGAACCCGTCGCCGGTGTCGATCTCGGCGCGCGCATCGGCCCGGTTCTGCCGGATATGGATGCGGGGCGCCTCCGCGTCGATCGACGGATCGAGCGAGTAGCGGATCGGGACGCCGTAGAGGCTGTCGTAATGGTTGACCGAAAGGCCGACGTTGTTCTCGCCGTCGACATAGGCGCCTCCCGCCGCCACGTCCCAGGTACGCGCGGCGCTGTTCGGCAGCCGTCCCTTGAGCCGTGCGAGCGCCTGGACCTCCGGATCCGGACTTGCCGCCGCTTCGGCGCGAAGCGCCGGGCTGAGCACGAAGCCGCCGATCCTGAGATCGTCGGTCTCGCTGTAGTTCCCGTCCACGTGGAAGACGAAATTGCCGCCGACCGGCACGTCGGCGGCGGCGTTGCCGGATCGTTCGTTCGCCGCCGAGCCGTAGCTGGCGATCGCATCGACATGCGCCGGCTCATGGGGGACACGGCGCGGGATGCGCGCGTCGACGACGTCGACGATGCCGCCGATCGCCGCGCTGCCGTAAACCAGCGCCGCCGGGCCGCGCAGCACCTCGACCCGTTCCGCGGTCAGCGGGTTGATCGCGACGGCATGGTCGGCGCTGGTGCTCGAGACGTCGAGGCTGCCGATGCCGTCGGTCAGGATCAGCGCCCGCTCGCCCTGCATCCCGCGCAGGACCGGCCGCGACGCATTGGGGCCGAACGAGCTGGCCGAAACGCCGGGCTGGCGGGCCAGCGTCTCGCCGATCGTCGGGCGCAGCTCGCGCGTCAGCGAAGCGCCGCTGAGCGTGGCCGTCCCTGCCAATATGTCCTGGCCCTCGCGGCGAACGCCGGTGACGACGATCTCCTCGCTCGCGGAGGGCTGTGCCTTCGGGGCGTCCGGCCGAGCGGGGGCGGCCGGCATGCTGCCCTGGGGTTTGCCCGTCGGGGAAGCCGGATCGTCGGTCCCGGTCCGTTCGCCGGCCGGCGGTGCCGACTGGGCGATCGCGGCATAGGGCGCGAAGCCGGCGAGCATCCCGCCGAGGAGCAAAAAGAAGCGCAAGGGAAACTCCCGATACCGTCGCGCCCGCCTTTAACAGCGGTGTTATATCATAACAAGCGAGATTGGGGACTGCCCGCCCGGTCCGTCCGAAAAGCGGTCCGCAGCGGGTTGCGGCGTCGGATCAGACCCGGTGCGCCGGCTCGAGATGGCAGTTGCCTTCGGCTTCGGTCTCGATCTGCAGGGTCGCGTGATGGATATCGAAATGCGCGTGCAGGCTGGACTGGACTTCGAACAGGAACCGATCGCCCGGATGTCCGCCCGGCATGACGAGATGCGCGGTCAGCGCGTTCTCGGTCGTGCTCATCGGCCAGATGTGGAGATCATGGACGCTGGCGACGCCCGGCAGCTCCGCCAGCTCCCGCTCGACCATGCCGGGGTCGATCCCTTTCGGCACGGCCGCGAGCGACATTCCGAATGCCTCGCGAAGCAGTCCGGTCGTCCCCCACAGGATGACGAGTGCGATCAGGATGCTCACGACCGGGTCGATCCAGCGTGCACCGGTGACGATTATCAGCACTCCGGCGATCACGACGCCCGCCGAGACGGCGGCATCGCCGGCCATATGGAGGAACGCGCCGCGTATGTTGAGCTCGCGATGGCGTCCGCGCGCGAACAGCAGGGCCGTGAAGCCATTGATCGCGATTCCGATCGCGGCGACGACGATCACGATCATCCCGTTCGACGGCTCGGGCTTCACCAGGCGCCCGATCGCTTCCATCAATATGGCGCCAAGCGCGACGAGCAGAAGCACGCCGTTGAACAGCGCCGCGAGGATCGACGACCCGCGCAGGCCGTAGGTGAAGCGCTTGCTCGGCGGCGCCTGGGACAGGACCGCGCCGCCCCAGGCGATCAGGAGTCCGAGCAGGTCGGAGAGATTGTGGCCGGCGTCGGCGATCAGCGCCACCGAATTGGCGAGGAAGCCGAACGTCGCCTCGATCAGGACGAAGCCGCCGTTGAGCAGAATACCGAGCGCGAACGCGGTGCGGAATTCGACTGCGGTATGCTCGTGGCCGGCGTGGGAGCCGTGCTGGTGATCGTGATGAAGCAAACCCACGCTGAACCCTCGTGGACGCGGAGCGAGCCACATAGCCAAACGCGCGGATAACTCAAGCTGCGCCGTGGCGGCCGGCTTCGCCGCCGGCGGCGTTCGTGGGTCAGGGAATGGCGACGCGCCCCGCTTCACGCCGCGACGACGGCGGCCGCCCTCGCGTTGCCGGCCGGGACCGCTCCGGAGCGACGTGGCGCTGCACCTCGGTGTCGCTGATCAGGTCGCGGAACGCCAGGCCGAAGCGAGGGCGCTTGGCCCAGACGACCCGCGCGGGCACCACGGACTTTCCGCAGTGGAGCGTGACGATCGAGCCGATCGGCAGATTGTCGCTGGTGTCGATCAGCGCGCCGCTGCGCGAGAGATTGCGCAGGAAGACGCGCACGTCGCCATTCTCGGTCTCGAGCATTGCCCTGACGAGCACGATCGAGCGCTCGAACACGCGCCGCTCCTTCGTACCCGAAACTTTCTGCCACTTTCTCAAAGCGGGTTTCCCTGCCAGCCGATGAAATTGTGCTTTCCCCTCTCTAAGCGATCCAGCCTAATGTAAGGTAAATCGCGCACGGCGGGCGGCCGCGCATTCTCACAGCCACTGCCGCAGCTGCAGCCACCGAAGGCGCTTCTCGGGCAGCGGCAAGGTGTAGGCCGGGCTGCTTGAGGGCAGCGCCACCAGGGCGATGCCGCCCGGCTCCGGCAACTGGCCGCGGCCGATCTTCGCCGCCGTCCCGCCGTTGAAGGCGATCGCGCGAAGCCCGGGCAGGCCCGCGGCCAGAGCCGCGAGCCGGTTCGGCCTGTGCCCGCGGATGTTGGCGTCCAGGCTCCCCTCGCGCCCGGCGGATTCGACGACGTCCCAGAGGCCGACCCTGGCGTCGAGCAACGCCCGGAGCCGGTCGGGATAGTCGAGCGCGACGAGGTCGCGTTCGATCACCTCTCCGAGCAAGGTCCAGAAATGGTTGCGCGGATTGGCATAGTAACGCTGCTCCGCGAGCGATCGCTCGCCCGGAAGGCTGCCGAGGACGAGGATCCGCGTGCGCTCGTCCGTCACCGGCGCGAACGAGCGCTTGATGTCTCCCTGAACCCGGGCCCCGGCCGCCATGGTCCGCAAGCCGGCTATTTCTTGCGGTCGGTCGGCAGCGGCGTGTCCGTCGCCAGCGCTTCGCGGACATAGAGCCGCTTGACGAGAACGTAGATCACGACCGCGAGCGGAGCGCCGAGGATCACTCCGCCGAGCCCGAACAGCAGCGCGGAGGCGCCCAGCGCGAACAGCAGCAGAGGGGGCGGGATCGTCACCGCACGCTGCTGGACGAGCGGCTCGACCAGATTGCCTTCGATCTGCTGGACCAGGAGATAGAGGCCGATGGTCCAGAGCGCGCCTTGCGGGCTGATCGCGAAAGCGAGCAGCACCGCGGGGATCGCCGACAGGAACGGGCCGAGGAACGGGATGAATTCGAGCAATCCGGACAGCAGCCCGAGCGACAGCCAGGATGGAATGCCGATCAGGTAGAGGCCGGACGCGGTGAGGATGCCGACGATGGTCATCGAGACCAGGCGTCCCTTGAGCCAGAGGCCGAGCGCATGGCCCGATTCCTCGATCGCGGAGCCGATGAGGTCGCGGCTGCGCGAAGGCACGAGCTTGATCAGGCCGGTGCGATAGAGGTCGGGCTGCGCGGCGAGATAGATGCCGGCAACGATGACGAGGACGGTGTCGGCAACGCCGTTGCCGATCGACAAGGCAAAGCGTCCCAGGTTGGAAACCGCGCTCGAACGGACATTCTCCAGCCACCGGTGCAGCGGTTCGCCCCAGCCGGCCGTTTCGAGCCGGGTCTGCACCTTCTGCCAGGCGCCGGGCAGCGTTTCGCTGAGCGAGTTGGTCTGGCGCGCGATCTCGGCGCCGAAGAACCAGAACACCAAAGCGATGATCCCGACCACGAACAGAACGGCGATCGCGAGCGCGATCCCGCCCCTGACGTGCAGCCGGTCGCGGATCGGACGCGCGATCATCCGGAAGATCACCGACACCAGCACCGCGCCGAACACGAGCAGGAGCAGGAGCCGCAGCCGCCAGCCGAGCCACAACAGCCCGAAGATCGCGGCGACCACCATCACGCGCGCCACGAACGCACCGAGTTCCCGGGATTCCTTTGGCTCGGCCATCGCTTCCTCCCTTCGGCGGCGGCGCCGAAGCATCGTCGATTCGTAGCCGTCCCGGCGCTGCGCGCAAAGCTCTCGCTGCGGGCCTTGCGTGGGCCGCGGGGAACCGTAGAGAGGGAGCGGGAGAAGATATGCGCGATTTGAACGGAAAGACCGCCTTCGTCACCGGCGGCGTCTCGGGCCTCGGCCTCGGCATTGGCAAGGCGCTGGCACGGGCCGGCTGCCGTCTCGCCCTCAGCTACCGCAACGAGCAGCATCGCGATGCCGCGCTCGCCTGGTTCGCCGAGAAGGGCTTCGAACGACCGCTCACCGTCAAGCTGGACGTCACCGATCGTCCCGGCTTCGCCGCGGCGGCCGATGCGGTCGAGGCGCATTTCGGCAAGGTCCACATTTTGGTCAACAATGCCGGCGTGAGCGTCTTCGGGCCGACCGACACGGCCACCTATGCCGATTACGACTGGATCATGGGCGTCAACTTCGGCGGCGTCGTCAACGGACTGGTCAGCTTCATTCCCAAGCTCAAGGCGCATGGCGAGGAAGGCCATATCGTCAACGTCGCATCGATGGCGGCGTTCCTGGCCGGCCCGCAGGCGGGCATCTACACCGCTTCGAAATTCGCGGTGCGCGGCCTCACCGAGTCGCTGCGCTACAACCTCGTCCCCTATCGCATCGGCGTTTCCCTGATGTGCCCGGGTCTCACCCGGACCAACGCCTGGGATTCGGCGATGCGCCGTCCGGACGACTATGCGCAGAGCGGCTTCGGAGAGGTCGACCCCGAGCAATTGAAGACGTTCGGCGCGGCCTTCGAGCTCGGCATGGATCCCGAGGAAGTGGGCGACAAGACGGTGGCGGGAATCCGCGAGAATCGCGGACTGATCCTTAGCCATCCCGAGCATGGCGAGGATTTTCGCGAAATCTACGAGGTCTGCATGGCGGCGTTGCCGGACGAGGAGGCGCCGCCCGGACGGCTCGAGATCGAGCGCCTGCGCCGCGAAGCCGGCAAGGCCGCGATGGCGGGGTCCGTGATCAAGCTCGACGATCTCACCTGACGCAGAGGCGGGGGATGGACAGGTTCGACGTCTTGATCGTGGGCGGGGGCCACGGCGGCGCCCAGGCCGCGATGGCGCTGCGCCAGCAGCAGTTCGAAGGCTCGATCGCGATCGTCGGCGAGGAGCCCGAGCTGCCGTACGAGCGGCCGCCGCTGTCCAAGGAATATCTGGCGGGCGAAAAGCCGTGGGAGCGGATGCCGTTCCGCACCCGCGAGGCGTGGGTCGAGCGCCGCGTCGAGCTGCAGCTCGGCCGCCGCGTCGTGTCGGTCGATCCCGGCGCGCACAGGGTGCGGACCGCCGACGGGGCCGAGATCGGCTATGGCAGCCTGATCTGGTCGACCGGGGGACATCCGCGCCGGCTGACGTGCGAGGGCCATGATCTTGCCGGAGTGCACACGGTGCGCTGCCGCGCCGACGTCGACCAGATGATGCGCGAGCTTCCGGACGTGCGCGAGACGGTGGTGATCGGCGGCGGCTATATCGGCCTCGAGGCCGCCTCGGTCCTCACCAAGCTCGGAAAGAAGGTGACGATCCTCGAGGCGATGGATCGCCTGCTCGCGCGTGTCGCCGGCGAGCCGCTGTCGCGCTTCTTCGAGGCCGAGCATCGCGCCCACGGCGTCGACGTGCGGCTGGGCGTTACCGCCGAAGCCGTCGTCGGCAAGGACGGCCACGCCGCGGGCGTGCGGCTCCCCGACGGCTCCGTGGTTCCGGCGCAGATGGTGATCGTCGGGATCGGCATCATTCCCGCGGTCGAACCGCTGCTGGCTGCGGGCGCCGAAGGCGGCAACGGCGTGCGGGTCGACGGGCAGTGCCGGACCAGCCTGCCCGACGTCTTTGCGATCGGCGACTGCGCCGAGCATCGCAGCCCGTTCGCCGGCGGCGACTGGGTCCGGCTGGAATCGGTGCAGAACGCCCACGATCAGGCCGCCGTCGCCGCGAAAGCGGTGATGGGCGGGACCGACACCTATGCGGCGGTGCCGTGGTTCTGGTCGAACCAATATGACCTTCGCCTTCAGACCGTCGGCCTGTCGCGCGACCACGACGCGGTGGTCCAGCGCGGCGACCGCGCGAGCCGATCCTTTTCGCTGGTCTACCTGCGCGACGGCGTGGTGATCGCGCTCGACTGCGTCAACGCCGTGCGCGACTATGCACAGGGACGGGCGCTCGTCGCCGGCCATGTCCGCGCCGCGCCCGAGCAGCTCGCCGATCCTTCGGTGCCGCTTAAGTCGCTGGCGGGCTGAACAGATTGCGTTCGCGCCCGCGCTGATCCATATGGCGCGCGTCAGCCGATGGAGTCTCCGCTTTGAAAAGGGAGTTCTCCGTCACCATCGTCGTGCGCGCGCCTGGCTCGCTGAGCAGGACGCGCCAGAACTGCAGTTTTTAGGGGACGTTCGTGTCAAATCCCACTGTTCACGCAAATCTGGGGGTCGCTTCTCTCGTCGAGCACGCCGTGCGCCGCGAGGAAGGGCTGCTCGCCAAGCACGGGCCGCTGGTGGTCAAGACCGGAAAGCACACCGGCCGGTCGGCGCAGGACAAGTTCATCGTCCGCGACGCGGAAACCGAAGACACCATCTGGTGGGACAACAACAAGGCGATGACGCCGGAGCAATTCGCCGCGCTCAAGGCCGATTTCCTCGCAGCCGTCGACCAGCTCGACGCGCATTACGTCCAGGACCTCTACGGCGGCTCGCAGCCCGAGCACAGAGTTCGGGTCCGCGTCGTCACCGAGCTCGCCTGGCACAGCCTGTTCATCCGCACTCTGCTGGTCCGGCCCGAGCCGGAGGAGCTGGCCGGGTTCGATCCGCAATATACGATCA
>Ga0153915_10002860_pt1 | contig 15771 bp, 16 predicted proteins | sample Opewatmetagenome_2_FD_107003 | JGI IMG/M metagenome (GOLD analysis project Ga0153915, IMG submission 107003) | Freshwater wetland microbial communities from Ohio, USA - Open water 3 Core 3 Depth 3 metaG | ecosystem: Environmental > Aquatic > Freshwater > Wetlands | place: USA: Ohio, Lake Erie...
TCTCAAGGCGAGAGATTAGAAAGGAGGAAATGCTCTATGGCTGATTATAATACCATGGAACTCATGATATGCACCGCTGCAAGAGAGTTAGAAGACGGGGCTTCTATTGTAGTTGGAACTGGAGCTCCCAATGCGGCAGCAATGCTTGCGCAGAAGGCCCACTCACCAAACCTGGTAATCCTTTTTGAGGCCGGCGGGGCGGCGCCCTTGATCCCTGAAATGCCCATATCCGTGGGAGATTCCAGAACGACCTGGAAGGCCTTGATGGCGAGCGGCATGTGTGAAATTATGGAAACGTGCTGTCGCGGAATGATCGATTACACCTTCCTCGGTGGCGCCCAGATCGATATGTACGGAAATTTGAATTCCACGAGAATCGGTCCTGACCATCAGAAACCGAAGGTTCGATTCCCGGGGAGTGGCGGCGCCAATGACCTTGCTTCATTTTGTTGGAGAATGCTCGTCATGACCCCCCAGGATACGAAAAGATTCGTGGAGAAAGTACAGTTTATTACAACGCCGGGCTGGCTGACGGGCGGTGATTCGAGGGCGAAATCAGGACTGCCGCTGGGAACCGGTCCTTACAAGATCATTACCAATATGGCGGTGATGGATTTTGAACCGTGGTCAAAGAGGATGCGGATTATCGCGGTAAACCCCGGTTACTCAGAAAAGGATGTTCAAGATAATTGCGGGTTTGAACTTCTCAAGGCGAAGCAGATTGTGGAGAACAAGCCGCCCACGCAAGAAGAGTTATCCATCCTTAGGGACCAGATAGATCCCTATCGTTACGTTATCGGCAGGTAGTTATTGAAGGAATTGATTGCATTAAGGGCAATGATCAATCCAGTGAGGGTTGAGGAGGTCTATTATGGCGGATAAGGGATTGACAGAGAAAGTGGCCGTAAAGGAGCAAGAGGATGACAACATAAGGCATTGGGAGGAACAGGACGCGCTCCTCATGAAGCACCGGGAAGATGCATATCACATCGGGGGCGAGGAGCAGCTCAAGCGCCTTGCCAAGCAGGGAAAGAAACCCATGCGAGAACTCATCAGGATGTTGATTGATCCGGGCACGGAGTACTTTGAACTGGGGCTGGATGCGGGCTACAATATAGGAAAGATAAAGCTCTACGGAGGGGATGTCTACGAATCGGAGAAAAGAGGACATATCCCCGGCGGCGGCGTGGTTACCGGTGTCGGCATCGTTCATGGAATGGACTGCATGATCTTTGCCAACGAAAACCGCTACGCGGCAGGAACCTATTTTCCCATCACTTTGAAGAAGCATATGAGGGCCCAGGCGATAGCTGAGCGTCTCCGGTTGCCCTGCATATATCTCGCCGACTCGGGCGGTATCAACCTTCCGCTGCAGTTGGGCTGCTTTGCCGATGACGGTCATTTCGGCAGCATGTTTTATAACATGTGCCGCATGTCCGCCATGGGAATCAAACAGTATACTCTCTCCACGGGCGGCAACACGGCGGGCGGCGCCTACATTGTATATCTTGCATCCGAATCCGTCATGATAGAGAAGCTGGCCTTCGCCTTCCTGGCAGGCCCTCCTATGGTGAAATCGGCCATCGGTGAGACGGTGTCTATGGAAGATTTAGGAGGCGCCTATGTCCATACCCAGCACTCCGGCGGGTGTGACCATTTCGTGAGATCCCAGGAAGAAGGAATCAAGAAGCTCCGTGACATTATCGAGTTTGAACCGGCCCAGAAGCTTTACTGCGAGCGCAGAAAGTCTGTTGAGCCTAAATTTGATTACAGGGAAATGATGCATTGCACCCCCATCAATACCTATACCGCAATTAACATCAAAGATACCCTCAAATGCCTTGCCGATGACAGCTATTTCCATGAATACAAACCGACATACGGCCTCAACCGTGGTGAAACAATCGTTACCGGCAAGATGTGGCTGAAGGGCATGCCCGTAGGAATTGTTGCTTCCAGCGGTAGCGGTGTCATCTATATTGAAGCGGCAAGAAAGGCGACAGAGTGGATGATCCGCTGTGGAAACTCAAAACTGCCGGTTATCTTTATCCAGGGATCTCCAGGCTACATGGTAGGCAAGGCGGAAGAATGGGGCGGAATTGGAAAATACGGCTCTGACATGGTGCGCACCTGCAGTGCGCTAAACGTTCCGAAAATTCAGTACGTCATCGGTCCTGACCACGGGGCGGCCAACTATGGCATGTGCGGAAGGGCATTCAAGCCGGTATTCTGCTATACGAATATGAGAGGCCGTACCACCGTTATGTCAGGCAGGACCGCGGGATTCATCGTCGAGAGCGTCCGCAGGAAGAATATTGTCGACAAGGGCCAGGAGGTCAACGAGGAAGAAATGGCAAAATTCCGACAGATGATGATTGAACGTTACGATGCTGAGGGGCATCCCTTCCTGACCGGTTCCCTCTTATTCCATGATGGTGTCATCGCTTACAGCGAAGCGCGGGAAAAGCTGGGCAGGTCATTGGAGCTTTGCTACCGCGCACCCATAGAAAAGTCCGATTGGGGAGACCTGAAGGTTTAGTTTTGATTAAACACATTATCCCCTTCGCTTCCCTATACAGGTGGGGTTAAGGAAGCATCCCCGGTTTCCTGGACTGCGGCGGATATATACGGACGCCGCAGTCTACAGGAGGAAGCGCAACTAATAATTTGCATCTTGTGTCATTCCGAGAAGCGACGCGACGAGGAATCTTATGCATTGTTTCAAGTCTGGAAGGTACTAAGAGAGTAAGGAGGAAAATCCCTATGGCAGATATACTGTTGAAAGAAAGGACAGAAGAGGGCATCCTGATCCTCACAATGAATCGCCCGGATGCCATGAACTGCTTCAACTTTGATCTTCTGGCTATACTTGCTGAAACCATCCGGGAAGCCAATTTTGATATGGGTCTTCGCTGCATTATCATCACAGGAGCGAAATCTGGTGATGATCCCAAGAAATGGTCCTTCTCGACGGGGGCAGATCTGAAGGAAAGAAGGACACTGTCAGAAGACCAGGTACGCCGCTTCATCTTTACAATCCGCAGCACTTTCACCGCCGTAGAGCAGGTTCGCGTTCCTGTTATTGCGGCCATCAACGGCTTTGCCTTTGGCGGCGGTACGGAGCTTGCTCTGGCCTCTGACATTCGTATCTGCTCATCCAACGTCGTGATGGGTCTTACCGAAACCAGCCTTGCCATTATCCCCGGGGCTGGAGGAACGCAGAGACTGCCCAGGATTATTGGTGTGGCGAAGGCGAAGGAGTTAATCTTCACAGCGAGAAGAATCAACGCCGAGACAGCTCTGCAGATAGGTCTCGTGAGCAAGGTCGTTGAACCCGACAAGTTAATGGATGCAGCGTTGGAGCTGGCCAGAGAGATCGCAAAGAACGGTCCTATCGGCGTCGCCCAGGCCAAGTTTGCTATCAACTACGGGTCTGAGGCAAGCCTGGGCGTGGCGCTGCCGCTTGAATCCAAGGCCTATGAAGTTGTCATTCCGACAAAGGACCGTCTGGAAGCGCTTGCAGCCTTTGTGGAAAAACGTAAACCCGTATTTAAGGGAGAATAACGTCATTTCATCTGGAGATGCGTTGAATAAAAATAGTGTCAGGCGAGACGCCCGACCTACGGAGCGGTAGGACAGGCGTCCCGCCTGTGTCACATGAAAATTAAAACTGAGGAGGTCATGTTTTTTATGACGGAATATGATTACTGGAAAATCTTTCCCAGAATGCCGAAGAAGGTAACCATCGGTGACATAACTGTCCGTGATGGTTTCCAGCACGAAGAGAAATTTATATCAACGAACGCGAAGATATTCTATGCTCAGGAGATGATCCTGGCGGGGGCAAAGGAGATCGAGGTCACCAATCTGGGAAACCCGGCAGGCATTCCCCAGTTCAGGGATGCCGAGCAGGTCTTAACTGCCCTCAGGAGCGATGCATTCAAAAAACGCTGCGAGAGGGCAGGGGTCAAATACGATGAGCTTGTCATGACCGCGGTGACGATCCGCGAACCCGCTGTCGATACGGCGATTGAGCTCAGGCAAAAAGGGATAGGTCCGGACCGTGTCCTGATGATGGTCTCCACCGATCCGGAGCACCACTTCGCCAACTCCGGGACGACGCTTACCCATTACTGGAAAGAGGCGGAGCGCTGCATCAAGAAGGCCGCCGACGTCGGCATGAAGATGTGCGGCACCGTGAGCACCATATGGGGAAGTCCCATCACCGGCGCCACGGAGCTCAAGGATGCTGTAGAATTCACAAAACGCTTTTTCTCTATCGGCGCCCATGACATCGAGCATGCCGACCACGATGGCTCGGCGTCCGCGGCCCAGGTCTATCGTTATTTTTCCATGGTGCTCGACGCCATGCCGAATCCTGAGGCTCACCTCTGCCATCTCCATGAGACGAAGCGTGTTGCTTCCGCCTCGATCCTGGCGGCCCTCCAGGCGGGTATCTGCCGCTTCGAGGGAACCCTGGGCGGTCTGGGAGGACAGCCGGCCAATTTCCTCGATGACTGTCCCGTAAGAGGAACAGGCGAATACTATTACGATCCCAGGTATGTGGGTCTCATTACCATGGAGGATCTCCTGGTAATGATTGACGAGCTCGGTATCGAGCACGGGTACAATGTGGACCGTGTCCTCTCGCTCGGAAAGAAGATGGAAAAAACGATCGGGCGGAGGCTCCGTTCCGAGGCCATCATTAACGGCCGGACATTGAAAGAAGGGCATCCGGAACACGCCCGTCCCGGTCTTTCCAAACTCATCCAGAAACTGGGCGAAAAACCAGGCCAGCTGGTGCCTCCCGAATGGCCTCCACAAGCCGTTCTGCCGGAAAAATGGGGGCCTTCGGCCTGGAAGTAGTAACTTACTGAGGTTTGATGCAGGGAGAGAATCCTTTCTCTCCCTGTTTTTTTGATATAAAGGGCATTGAAAAACGCTCACTTTGTCATTTCGACCGCAGGGAGAAATCTTAAAGATTCATCACACTCGTTCGCAATGACATTACGTACATTATACGAAGATTTTAATGTTTGTCTATGCAAAGTAGTTTGCCACGAAAAATTGCCATCCACGAAGTCGTCCTGAGGGACGGCATCCAGAACGAGAAGAAGACAGTATCCACTGATGAAAAAGTAAAACTCATTAACGACCTGGTCGAGTGCGGAGTCCGGCGCATCGAGGTGTCATCCTTTGTCAATCCCCGTCTGGTTCCGCAGATGGCCGATGCTGATAAACTCTGGAGTATGATCGGGCGAAAAAAAGGAGTCGTCTATGCGGCGCTGGTCTTGAGTGAGAAGGGCCTGGACCGCGCGATACAGAGCGGGGTGCCGCATGTGGGAATTTATGTATCCGCAAGTGAAACGCACAGCAGGAAGAACAGCAACATGTCCATTGCCGAGGCGATGTGGGAAGCCCGGCGGCTGATCGTTAAGGCGCATGGGGCGGGCATGGAAGTAAGGGCGGGAGTGATGAACGCCTTCGGCTGCGCTTACGAAGGAAAAGTTCCCGCGGGTAAAGTAATCAAGCTGGTGAAAGATTTTATGAAAAGAGAACCGGACGAAATCTGTCTTGCCGACACGTCCGGCATGGCTAATCCTGAACAGGTGAAAAAGCTGATAAAGCGTGTGCAGGACATTGTGGGGACGGTGCCAATCTCCCTCCATCTTCATAATACACGCGGCCTGGGACTCGTGAATGTCTGGGCGGCCGTCAACGAGGGAGTTTCCATCTTTGATACGTCTTTAGGAGGGTTGGGAGGATGCCCCTTTATTCCCGGAGCCCGGGGAAACATCGCCACGGAAGACACCGTCAATATGCTCAATGAGGCAGGTGTAAAAACGGGAATCAACCTTGATAAACTCATTGAAGCAAGCCTGCGGTTTGAACTGTACATGGGGCATACGTTCCCGGCCACAGTTTCTCGCCTGAGATTCTCCCCCTTACCATCATAAAAAATAAAAAAAGCAGGTAATCATTGACACTGCCTTATCTTTTTGTAAATAAGAATTGAATCCGGCAGCGAGCGCATTCCCCGTAGCTTGCTGCGGGGTAAGCGAGCGAATGGGTAACATCATTATTCCTTATGGATCTTCAATTGTTATCACAGATCCGATAGCTCCTCCCCTGCCTGTTTCGGGAAGGCGTCAGCCTTGCATGAACGGTCTGCAAAAGAATATTCACGACCCCAAAGTTTTGGTCTATTTATTTTCCTGTAGGTTTTTCTTCTGCAACTTAGCTGTCCTTAAAGCATCTTTGATTTCTGTATTATGAGGGTCAATGGCAAGGAGACCCTGCCACAGCGCAATTGCACCACGGAGATTGCCTTTTCGGTATTCCTGAAATCCCTGTCTGGAAAGAGATTGCTTACATTGAGAAAGTTTTGCATTCAGGTGGGAGCTGTTGAATGAGAGCATCTTTTCGAAACCCTTGAAGCGTGGATAGTTTTTTAGCATAACATGATATTTCCTACAAGTGGATGCAAAGTCCTCCCTGTCTGACGCCTTGTCGGCAGCCGACTTTATATCCTCAAGACTCTTGACATATTCCTTCACCAGAGCTTGATCCTGCGGGTGCCTCCGGTACTCAACATTGTAGGCGTCTATGGCCTTTTGATACTCTCCTGCACTCATGAACTGTTTGGAATGAGTCGTGGTTTGTGCAGGGCTTTGTGGTGATACCAGGCTTTTCGTTCCCGCACACGATGGGACGATGAGCAAGAGTACAAGAATAAAGAAAAGCAGTTTTGTCCCGCGAAGATTATCCATCAGGCAACCTTCTCAACAGAAAGTGGAGCATCCTGGACTCGACTCTCTTTCATCAATTCAAGAAAGATCGCAACAAAATCCGGACGGAACTGTATTCCCGACATACGTTCAATCTCGCGCAGCGCTTCTTCTTCAGAGAGCGCCTTTCTATAGGGTCTGTCTGAAGTCATCGCGTCAAATGCATCCGCTATGCTTATTATCGCTGCAAACAATGGTATATTGTCGCCAACCAGCCCATCAGGATAGCCCTTGCCGTTATACCACTCATGGTGGTGGCGGGTGGAAGGGATGTACTTGACCAACGATGGAGCCCGGCTAAGGATTGATGCTCCGTCCTCCACGTGGCGCATCATATCCTTGTATTCAGCGGGGCTGAGCCTGTCGGGCTTGAGCAAAATGGAGTCAGGCGTCTTTATCTTACCTACATCGTGAAAGAGACATGCGACCTCCAGTTCTTCCAGTTCATCTTTTAGAAGCCCTGCTTGTTTGCCGATGAGAACGGATAACTGAGCAACCCGAGAGGAATGACCATGGGTATAGGAACCCCTCGCATCTATGGCTGCAGCCACCACTTTCACTATGGAAACGTACGCCTCTTCAAGGTCATACGCATACTTGTTAATTCTGCCCCGCTGCTCGACTATCAGCGCCGACATCTCATTGAAATTACGCGTCAGTTCTCCAAGCTCATCTTGAGAGTATATCCTGAGAGGCTTCTTTGCGATACCATTCTTTAATTGGTCCACACCCACCGAGAGCTCCTTTATGGGCTTCATAAGGAAAGATGCCAGTAATGTACTTGCAAATATTCCGAGAACGACGATGATTCCGAAGGCTATCGATATCCTGTCTTTGACTTTTTTCTGTGCCTCCACCAGGATGGACTTATTCATGCCAATGATCACATAACCTAGTGTCTTTTTCATAAAGACTATGGGACACGATATTTCGAAAATATTGCCCGATGGGTTTGGCATTTCTTTCACTGTTGTCCCGTCGTCAGCCCTTCTGTGAAGCCGACCCTGAACGACTGGCATGGTCTCCCCGACCATCGTCGTCTCACTATGGGCAACTGATTTCATGTCCGGATCGACAATGGCCACGTAAGGCATGTCGCTATTTGATGACTTTGCCTTGAAGACAAGATTGTCAAGGCCCAGAAGATCCCTCGACAGAAGGATGTACCCTGCTGAAGCAGCAATACTCTTACCTACGGATTCCCCTCTCTTAATAATCTCATTCAGTATGTAATTGTTCATTATCTGAACCGTCATGATACAGAGGACTAAAGAGGTGCTGGTCAGGAGAATGACCACAAGGAAAACAATCTTGAATCGAAGACTTGCAGATCGGTATCTCTGTGCCATCAACTGCAACGTTGCCTGGAATAACTTTAAGAGCGCAAGAAGGTAAGAAGTAATTTTACGCACAAACAAGAGGATATTAGTAATCATGACGGTCTCTCTTCAGCACGGGCATTTTTCACATTAGGGATCATACCTTCTCGGCTAAACCTTTTAACGATTCCATATACACTCTCGATGACTGTATGAGGAAACTTGATAACGGTCTGCCACTTAATCCCGGTATGTCCATAATGTGAATAATATTTCTAATCAGTATATTATTGGTATTAACTTGATTAACTCTATCGAGAAAGTGATTACGAGTAAATTTTGATTATATTTTGAGTGAACTGACGAAGAAGATTTGCCCCCCTCTTCTTCATACAGGAAGGATTATAGTTCCTTGGCTGCAAACTCGATAACCTTCTTATCGGTCTCTTCCATTTGACCTTGATCAGCATCATCCATAAGAGACATGCCGTTAAAGATAGCGCCCTCCATTATGGACAGTTTTCTTGTAATGATATCCCCGGAAACACATCCCGTTGATTTGATTTCGACGCTTTTTCTTCCCTTCAAACAACCCTCGGTTTTCCCAGCTATTGAGATACTGTTGGCCAAGATATCGCCTTTGACATATGACTTCTCGCCCAGGATAACTTTTTCACCATGTGTACTGCCTATGATAAACCCTTCGACAAGGATCGTTCCCGCAGATTCAACATCCCCTGTGATTTTTGAATTTTCCCCGAGAATCAGTTCTAATTTATCTGACTTTCTATTAAACATTAAGATCTCCTTTCTGTATAGCTCATTGGATTTTTATTTTTGCCATTATGCCAGACTTCATAATGGACGTGGCTTCCTGTAGAGGAACCGGTGGAACCAATGTATCCAATAGCATCTCCTCGCTTGACACGCTGCCCCACCTGTACAGTATTCTTCCGATTGTGCGCATAATAGGTGGAAAAACGATGACCATGGGCGATCACAACAACATTACCGCCGCCTCCGCTCCAACCGGAAAAGACAACAACACCATCTGCCGTCGCCGTTACGGGTGTACCTGGAGTCGTGGCAATATCAAGACCCCGGTGAAACTCAGAACGTCCTGAAATTGGATTGATTCTGTCGCCATATGCGGAAGAGATCGTACCTTGAACCGGGAAGCCCCTTGGGGTAGCGAGATAGAAATTCTTTTGGGATCGCAGGTAATCCTTGATGGCGCCTACGGTCTTCATGGAATATTCGATTTGCTCCTGCACTTGAACGATGTCGAATGATCCTATGTCCGACATGTCGACCTTTTCAAATATCTTTTCTTTGGAACCCAGGGAGATCAAATGATGGAGATCCTTCTCTGCGGTTTTCAAAGACACTAGTGTGGCCTTAAAATCGACGACCTTTTTTGAATAATCAAGGAGCTGTTTTTCAATTTCCTGGTATCTGATGGCATCAGGGAGCATGGTTATGAGGTAAACTGCACCGATAATACTGCAAATGGCGGATAGAAAGACACCTATTGCAGGGACATTCAAATTCAACGATCTACGGGAATCATCATGGGGGATAAACATGATGGTAACGGGAGTAAGGGCTTTTCTAAAGAATATTTTGAATTTTCTATAATGTAGCATAAAGGCCATCCTTCAAAAGTAATTTGAAATATTATTTCTGAGACGGCATCTATGAGGACACCTCCTCATTTGGTACCATTCTCCATTTTGAAGATTCTGCGAATAATGGTCCTTCTGTGGTGCAATGCAATAATGTATGGAAATTCTTATATTCACTGTCTTTATGGTTAGAATCGGTATTCGAACCTCGTTAGAAACCCGCTCATAGGCTGAGGCGATATCTTCAGGTCACAGCATTCCGACTTCAGCCGCTCGGGAGCCCATATCTTGGTCTTGAGAAAGCGGTATCCCTGGAATGCGGCAATGAATGCCAGGCTGGCGGCAAACATGTTTCCGGTTGATTCTCTAGAGTAGTGTTCATTACCATTGATATCCCATGGATAGGTCTTCCCGTTTGCCTCATTCGTCAAGCGAATGGCCCACTAATCAAAGTCATAGGGGATGGGATTCTGGACCATTAATCCGCCGAAGAATACATCACTCTTATCAATTTTTTCTGAGTCAAGGATAACTTCCGGTGTTACGGTAGGGGATATAAGGCCAGCTGAACTGATGGTGGGTTCATTTGCGTTGTTTTGGGTATTTTCCATGCCCACCGTGAATTTTGGGTTTGATAAATATATGAGTTTTTCTTCCCCAGCAGTAATATAGGCAGGTTTAAACAGTAAAATGACAAGAAATATGAAAATCAGAAAACAGGCAATATTGGCAATATTTAGCCATTCTGTGCTATCCAGCAAAATATTGCCAGGAACTTTTCCCACTGAGATTAACATTTTCCCCTCTCTTCATTTAAGAAAAACAAACTGAGATCAAAACTAATTTTATGAGAGAAATCGATGTATTGCCCATGCGTCCCCTTCATCTGTTGAAATTTTTTTGATCATCAACTGTTTATATATTCGGGGCAAGTTAATACGCTTCGTTAAACTTTTATATGTGGCTTCCTATGGATGTGATTCTGGGTATGAACTCTGATGACTTACTGGTAGTATCGGCATATAAAGAAAATAAAAACAGTAATGGGGATCACAAAAAAAGGAATTATTTTGTGCATACTGATTCGAGTTCGGGGATATCGGAAAAATTGATATCCCGCTTGCCGGATTGGTATATGGCAGGATCAATCCCCGCCATGGCAATCAGCTTCTTGTGATCTCTGAACTTCCGGATATCACCTCCCATCTCAACGAGAAAGTTTGTCGCCGTGTTCTCACCAATAACCTGAAGAGAAGTCACGATATCAATGTCATCTCCTATGCCAGAACGGCATTTGAATAATAGGGTCAGACTTGGTACTTGATATTTAATTTTCACATTTTACCTGACACCATCATTTCGGATACACTGCACTTCCATGTGCCATGATGGGTAGCTGTGATAGATCCCAATTGCCACGATTTACTTCTCTTTCCAGATCGCGGGTTCGATATGCCGAAGCGCGAACCGCAGGTCGCCTATGCTGGCACAACCATTCATGGCGGGCATGAACGTAGGCCTTTATCCATTTTTTTTCATCTCCTCCAAGGTCGGGCGGATTTTCCCGGAACTTCTGGCGGATAATCCATAGGATCGAACCGCTATGGATAAACGAGTCATATGTAACCAAAGCCGAGAGAGGAAGAGTGAACTCGTGATCATCTGCCCATTCCATGGCAGGAGAGAAGTAAGCCTCATCGAAAAATTGGTCTTGAATCCGACGCATTAATGCATCTTCCCGGCCGGCGCGGCGCAGAAGACTCTTGAAATTTGAGTCGTCAACCAGTTCCTCACTGCCTACTTTATCGGCGTATGGTTGGAGGGAGCTACTATATGTTCCATGCGCATCGACATACATTTGCACAAGCTGCCGCAGTTTCCCATATTCGGTCGTTTGGGAACGGCCATACGTTATCTGTCTCATGTCGTGGGGACCGTCTGCATAGATGGAGATTTTGCCGTAATCGCCATCAGACTTTCCGGTTTCAAAGCAGTTGATCACTCGTTCAATGATCGACTTTTGGGGTGATGTAAGCTGCATGATAAGACCTCCAATTATTCACCTAATCGGAAATAGTTATAAAGAAAATGGGAGCCAACTTAATTTCTAAGAGATTCTTTAGCAATTTAAGCCAAGCTATAGGGCATACTTTCTGTCTTTGTGTTCGCTTGTGAAAGGTTAGACAGCATGCTTTCAATGATTTCATTTATTTAGTCTTCGGCATGATCGTTATGGTTTCGACCTTCCCCGAACCTTTATTTATCATGAAGTTCATTCCTTTGTTGTCGTAGATCCTCTGTTCATAATTGTCATTGATCACAGCAGAACGCCCATCTCCATACGCACTGTTGAGTTCTTTCGAAGAACTGTTTATCCTTATGTTGCTGGATGGAATACGCATCACAGGATTGGTAACGATGATACTGACCAACGTTGAAGTCCTGTCAAAGACAAAAGTGAGTCCCTGCGGTTTGTAAATCAACCAATACTGCACCTCATTTCCCGCGGTAACGGTCTTCCCTTCCGAAGGTTTCTTGCCTATTTTTTTTACGACATCTTCCACTTTGTCGCCGATATTTATATTTCCGATACCTTTGCCCGGTCGCAGCGTGGCAATGGACGTGCTTTCAACGTCTCCACACAACACCAGGAGAGGATTTATGAGGAAGAATAGAATCGATAGCAATCCGATCAGCTTTCTTAATTTCATTTAACACCTCTCTGTAATGCCTTATTAATTTTCGTGGTGATAAAATCCGGCAATTTATCCTCAACCGTAACACCACTGGTTGTGGGTGTAGCTTGTAGATCACGTGATTCACCAAGTATCTCTCTTAGGCTTCTGGTGTCAGTTTTTAAAACCTTCATGAATTTTATGAGACTTCTTTCCACAATAATCATTTTTGCCGGCGGCTTAGCGCCTTCACAGTCAAAGAATATCTCCTTATCCGTCGTATGTCCCATGAGAAAAAATAGTGTCGTCGGCTCTTCCGAATCGATCTGATTTTTCAGATTTATCAATGCCCCGATCTTTGTAGATTCGGCAAAATCGATCCCTTTGATAGAAAATACTTCGACATCGAAAATTGTTTTTCCATATGCGATGGGTATTGACAAAAACAATCCGATAAACATCAGCACCATGAGATAGTAATAACCGTAAGAACGCGCCATAAAACTGCGAAAATTGAGTGCAAGATAAAACAAGATACCGAAACAAGCAGGCAGGGAAACCATGAAGAGAAACATATGATCAAGTTCTTCCATTCCCATTAGCTTGTTGGGGAATGTGTCCAGATTTAATGTTAATATGATCACAGCCATAATGAAGAGAGCGCCCAAAAAACTACCGACAATTTTGAATTTTTGTTTAATTTTATCCGTATAAAAACATGCCACAGCTACGGACAGAATGAATAAGATTATCATCACGGTAAAGAACCATAGATGTGCGCCGTAAATTTCCAGCATATTGACGAAGAACTTAATAGCCGCCTCTTTATAAAACTCCTGAGGAAATGTTGTTATGCCGTAGAGTTTAACTTTATCTATAAAACTGAGAATAATTGTGTAGCCAAACAAAATAAATAGAGAGGCAAATCCCACAAGTACACTGATAATCTTTACAACAATTGAAAAAAATTCTGTTAAACTTACATATCCTTTCCCGTCAAGGCTTTGTGTAGTTTGAGAATCTTTTTTTGAGGTATCTTGCTGCTGTGAAGGTTCGTTTTCCATATCAACACCTTCCTCTGCCTCTTAGGGCAGATCATTTATTGTGGTTAATTCAGGGACTGTACTACTTATTTCCGTTACACTATTAATCATAAATTGATAAATTTTCTTAATAGCTCGTATTTCAAGGACTGTCTCTATTGAGTCCTGCAGCGAGCGAATGGGGAACAATATTATTCCTTATGGATCGAATATTCTCGGCAGTTTACTGTGGAGAGCTTCAATTGAGTGTTATGTTCCCCCTAATTCTACTATCGAATGGAAATCGAGTTGAACCCTGCTGTTGTATTGTACGTAAAAACTTCAGCACCGCAAAACATACCTCTCTCGGCGATCCAGCCGCCCGAATTACTCAGAGTCAAACGCTTGGGTGCAGCCGAAGACACCGAATCGAGCTTCGGGGGATTTGGAGACTTCCATGGTATGGGCTGGTGAGTGTGACCAAAGATGACCCTCCAGGGAGCAGGGACGTTTAGACCGGTTCTGGCGTTGATATCTCCTATTTCGAGAAGACTCGAGTCATAGAATCTCCTGAAGCGTTCCTTCGCGTCTTTCTTATAGATAAACTCCTCGCTGTAGCGCGTCTGTTCAGTTTTGCCTATGGTGTCAAGAAGTTCGTCCTTGATCTTGCCGATGATGTAATCCACAACCAGTTCTTTCAGCCAACCGTAGTCCGTCAAATCGTCGATTTCTTTCTCAAGTCGATCGAGATATTTTTTTACCCTTTTGAGATCGCCATTTTTCACATCTGTCTGAACCTGTCGCGCCACCTTGGTTAACACACCTGCTTGTCCAATGCCGGTGCAGGCAAGCTGGTTTAACGGAAAGTTCATCTCCACCATTTCTTCAACATCCACCTCTCCAACCTTAAGATCGTCATAGGCCAGCTTGACTGCGATCTCACTCAGGATAGACCAATAAGGTTCGAGATACTGTCCGTGCGTAACCAAGACGGTTTCTCTATCCGTAACTATGTAAAGATTTGGATAGGCGAAATTAAAGACCGTCGGCGGGTTCGTTATATTGTCAAGAAACATACCACCATACTTCGGCCCCTTAAGGATCCCCTTTGCCGTTGTTTTGTCAAGGGTCAGACCTTTCTGTGCTTGTATTGTGGCTGTCCTGTCGTCAATAATGCCCGGCACCGAGTGCTGAAAAGACTCTGGAAGCTTATTGCCGGCAAGTCTGTTTATGACGCTCCTCTGATGTTGTATAATGTGCCAGATATCCGCGTCATGATTTCCTGCTACGTAGATTATCTCATTCGCTATTCCAGCATCTTTGACCAACTGAAAAAACTTCTTTCCATACTCGTACGCACTGGCATAATCAGCAATGGAAAAATCGAATACATCACCAGCCAGAACAAGATAATCGTTACCTTTGCCCACGGCGTCCACGAACTCCTGGTACTTCGCGCCTGGAACAATACTTCCAGGAGCCTGCTTCACCACTAAAAGACAACTATCATCTCCAAAATGTGTGTCTGAAATGATTGAGAGTTTCATAATTTTATCCTCCTTTCTTTCATTGAAGCGGTCCTGATTACAAGAACTGCCGATACAATAATTGCCCGTGCTGAGTGTGCCTTTGATGCGGTTTCCGGCGTACCAGGTAGCGAATTTACCGCCTCTGTGAACTAAACGAGATTTTACGGGAAAGCAATACTAGATTATATGGTAAGAAATACGAGGTAAATACCAGCACTACGATGAAGTAAAACTCTCACAAAATATTGATAAAATGGAGAAAGTTTCGCCACTTCGCTCCTCTTAAAGAAATCTCCCCTCTCCCGGCGGCAAGAGACCGAAGGAGAGGGGAGATTTCGAAATGACAAAGGGGAAATTTTTGAAAGATCACATGTCGCTAAAATGTGAAATCCACCGCCAGGATGGTTTCCGACAGTTCCTTCACCTTCGCCACGACAGGCAGATGGTATTGATTCACTTGATAACGGTTCAGGGCCTCCATGTCCTCGAAGGCGGAAACCAGGGCGAAATCGTAAGACCTTTCGGAGCGGACGATATCGCGGCCGAATTGATACTCCTTTATTTCCGGAATTCTCCCGGGAAGCCCGCCCAGGCCTTTCTCCAGCTCGGCGATATTGTTGTCAGTGACACCTGCTTTGAATTTCATGAAGACAATATGCTTGATCATGGTAATACTCCTTTCTGCTCTTGTATATAGTCCTCTTCCTTTAATGATGATAAAAGCTGAAAAAGGCAAGAAGAATATTTAGTTTTAATGAAGTTTATGTCTTCGGGCTGATCCGGCAGGGGAGAGCCTTCAGGTTGGGGGTGCCA
>Ga0153915_10002861_pt1 | contig 15767 bp, 32 predicted proteins | sample Opewatmetagenome_2_FD_107003 | JGI IMG/M metagenome (GOLD analysis project Ga0153915, IMG submission 107003) | Freshwater wetland microbial communities from Ohio, USA - Open water 3 Core 3 Depth 3 metaG | ecosystem: Environmental > Aquatic > Freshwater > Wetlands | place: USA: Ohio, Lake Erie...
CAACAATTGATTGACTATGTACTCTTACTGGAAAAGAAGTTGGACGACTTGGCAGAATACTTTCACGAAACAGTTGAAAGAGAAGTACTCAAAGGATAAAATAATGCCAACTAATTTTTTTAAAGAAACTTTTTATAAGGAACAATTTAAAAGTATACAAGCCGAGTATATAAAAGATCCAGTAGCTTATATGAAGAAATATAGTAGAGTTAAATGTGGTTGTGGTCATTATCCAAAGGATCATAATGTACCTGTTAAAGGGGGTAGTTGGCTTAAATGTAAGTGTGCATGTAATTGGTATTATCCCAATATTAATTATATTCGCCGAAAAAAAAGGAGAATTAAAGATGACACTCAACATAGTTGATGTAGACAACATGGATGATCTATCTAGAGAACCATGGCCAGAACAAAAAGAAATTCAAAATATCTATGAGCAGCGTATGCTGCCAATAATAGAAAGTCAAAAAGAGGAATCACATATCAATGTGTCTTTAACTAGATCGGAATGGGATAGGATCTGCGTATTTTTTGATATGTTTGCTTATTAATTAGTTGCTCGCTTAGTTTAGTCGGGAAAATAAGGGTCTTGTAAACCTTAGTCGGTGGATCATTCCCACCAGCGAGCTCATATAAAGAATCGATTAGGACTTTGTCCGACGATGTAGTAAAAATTAAATAAAACGAAGGAGATTTAAATTATGAAAACAAAACAATTTTTGGTAGGTATGCTTATGGTATCAATGTTGGCGCTGGGCGCATGTAGTAAGACAGATACTACACCCGTACCAGCGACTACAACTGAGCAGGCAGTCCCGGCTGCTACTGACACGGTAGCTGCACCAACAGGACTTACAACCGATGCGGCACCTGCTGAGCAGAGTGTACCAGCCTCTGATGTACCAGCCACTGACGCTGCGAAGTAAGTAACAGGGTGGGTAGTGTGCGCTTGGAGCGACGGGAGGGGGACCTCAGTGGTGTATGCATAGTAGCATACGAACAGTTCGAATCTGTTCTACCCAAAATTTTAAAGAAAGGGGAATTAAATGAATATAATTTTAAACTGTTAGAAAATGGAATCGAGACAGATGGTTCATAATGCAACGTCACAACTAGGAGAATTACTATGTTTTTATATTACACATTATTAAGTATAGTAGTGCTGACCTTTATCTTTATCATAGTATTAGAGAAAGTGATAAAACCAAAGATAAAGGCTGCTAAAAAAGCGGAGGAAGAGCATTTTGAACGCATACGAAAAGAGCGTATGAGATGGGCAAATAGACATTGTCCGCCACCGGGCCCCTCTGGCACACCCTACGATATTAGTGGTCAAAACATAAGAGTTGTAAACAATATCGACCATATAACAACATCAAGCGGTATAACTGGCAATACATGCGTAAGTGGTACTTATACGAGTATAGCATCAGCGGCACAAGAGGAATATAAAATTGCTGCTGAAGATAAGAAAGATGAGCATAGTATATTATTAGATATAATAAATACTATGCCACCTAGTTAAAGGAAAAGGAGGTCATATATGACTAAAGATGGATTTACCAAGTTGAATAGACATGTTAATGTGATGTTTGGATGGATTATAGCTCTTGCTGCAATAATGATTATATTAGCAGCCGCAACTGGGCAGGTGTGGGCACTGTGTGATGCTGTAATATACGCTGCATGCGCTATATTTATCAAGACGCATAAAAGTAGGGTAGCGGGTGTAGTTGCAACCTCTTCGTTTTTTATTGGCAAACTAGCAACATTTCCAACATTGATAGCAAGCCCGATGGCAATGCTACTGGCTATTCTTGTTGCATTCTTTTTTGTGCGCGGAACCATTGCATTATTTAAGTTGGCAAACGACACAGTAGTTGAAGCTGATTGTGAGGAAGTAGAGGAAATAAAGGAATAACAATTTAACTGGGGCTGTAGATCACTTTGGGAGATCACCTGACTTGCACTCAGGAGGCAGTCGGTTCGAGACCGTCCAGCTCCACAAGAATTATCCGGTAGTGGCGAAACTGGTAAACGCGTTAGAGTTACATTGAGGCTTTCATGAAGCCATGTGGGTTCGAATCCTGACTGCCGGTCAAAAAATTTCAAGGGGATATAAAAATGACATTACCTTCAAAAGATGTTAGGAAAATAACTATTAATAATCGTGATTATAGATATGTGGTAAAAGGTAAACCTGATGATCAAATTCGTATTGTAATCCAAACACCGGAAGGTAAGCAGTACCCATATCATCTCAATGATCCAGGGGCAATAACACCCTCATATATTGAGGCACTAATTAAAGACAAGGGGATTTAAATGAATATATTAGGAGCAGTAGCAGGCGATATAATCGGATCTACTCACGAGTTTGGAAGAGGTAGAATAAAAAGAAAAGATTTTGATTTATTTCCAAAAGGATCTACATTTACAGATGACTCGGTATTAACTATAGCGCTGGCTGATTCAATACTTACAGGTACCCCTTATGTGGATAATATGAGAAAATTTTTTCGGCTATATCCAGATAGTGGGTATGGCGTTAGATTCAGAGAATGGGCTATGAATAAAAATGCTGGCCCTTATAATAGTTTTGGTAATGGTGCAGCTATGCGTATTAGCCCAGTGGCTTATGCATATGGGGATTTGGATACCATATTAGAAAAAGCTAAGGAGTTTACTGTACCTACCCATGGTCATCCGGAAGGTATAAGAGGTGCTCAAGCTACAGCTGCTGCTATATTTTTTGCTAGAAGCGGCTATTCAAAATATGAGATTAAATCTGATATAGAAAATATGTTTGGATATGATTTGAGTAAGCATGTAGATGATATCAGGCCCGACTATAAGTTTGATGAGACATGCCAGGAAACAGTCCCACAAGCTATCATATCATTCCTTGATTCAACTGACTTCGAAGATGCTATAAGAAATGCAGTTAGTCTGGGTGGAGATGCTGACACACTCGCCTGTATTACAGGTAGTATATCACAAGCTTTTTATAAGGGAGTTCCAGAAGCAATAGCTATAGAAGTATTTCCTATAATAGACAATAGAATAACAACTATCATGAAAGATTTTATGGAGTGCTTCGAAATAATATAATGCTTAAAGGAGATTTAAATATGAACACAAAAAAGATGCCTACAAAAAGAAACGCGAATAAACGAAAAATAAGGAGGGTATGGTATTTCAAACCCCACTACAGGAAGGACAAATAGATCATTTATCCTCGTTGAGATTTGATATCTTGGCGGGGTATTTGCGCCTATAGTTCAGCTGGATAGAATAAGGGATTTCTAATCCCTAGGTCGGGGGATCGTAGCCTCCTAGGCGCACACCGGAGAATAAATGAGAATAATCTCAAACTACCACGACTACTACGATACTTGCTTATCATATGGCATAGATCCAAAATGTATCTATAAACGTGACGAAGTAGTCTATCAGTCGAATGAAAAGCAACCAGTAAATATAAACTTAGATTCCACATATTTTGAGCGAGTATATTTCCATATGGGGCACGATGCCAGAGGAATTATATGGTTTTGTGGTAAATGCTATCCATATATAGAATATCAAAGTAGTAAAGTAGCTTACGATCATAACAACCTAATTAGCTACCCAGTACATTACTGCTATTCCAAAACAGAATTAGATGAAGTAATAAGCAAAGAGGGTTCAAAGGACGAAATTGATATTTATTTTGCCAAGAAAAAATCGTTTAGGCACTGGCATAGAACTACGGCTGATAAGATAGAAAAGTTTTTCAATGAAACTACATTCAATGAAAAAACAATAATAGATGAGCTTTGTAGGTTGGGTGTACCTTGTTTGAAATGGATAGGCGGTTCCACTACTCTAAACCCCAAGCTCAAAGACATGCAATTCTACAAAGTAAAAGACGCATTCACAACCTTTCAAGACTTGTCTATGTTTATTAGTGGTGTCATGGGCGGACAAGCTCCCCCTATGGTTCCTATAAGTGATCAAATAAGAAAAGAAAAACATGGCTTCGATGAATGGTCTTTTAGAAAGAAAGTGAGGTAAGTCAGAATAAGGAGGCATCTCAATAAATAATAATAATGGATACAAGCATAGAAGATTTAACTGGTTTAAGATTTGGAAGGCTATTAGTAGAAAAGTTTGCTTATATTAAACGAAGGTGCTATTGCTGGATATGTCGATGTGATTGTGGTAATAAAAAAGTAGTGTATGGATATAGTCTGAAATCAGGTAATACTAAATCTTGTGGTTGTTTGCATAAGGAACGATTAAAAAAATATAATAAAGATAGAGTATTTTCAGAAGAAACTTGCAAAAAGATGTCAAAAAATCATGCTGATTTTAGTGGTTTTCATCATCCAAGATATAACCCATATATTACTAATGAAGAACGCGATAATAGAAATATAAATAAAAGGATTTATCCTAAATATTATGAGTGGCGTAAATCAATTTTTGACCGAGACAATTACACTTGTCAAAAATGTGGTAAAATAAGAACAAAATTACAAGCTCATCATATTGAGTCCTATGCTACGAACAAAAACTTAAGAATCAATATTAATAATGGCATTACATTCTGTAAAAGATGTCATAAAGAATTTCATCATCAGTATGGTTATAAAAATAATACAACACAGTTAAGAGAATTTATAAATAATAACGAGGTATAAAAAAAATTCCTATTTACGAATACAAATGTAGTAAATGTGATTCTGTTGAAGAGCATATAATATTAAGCTCAGACAAGCATCCTGTACGATGTCAGCAATGCGGAGGCAAGCTCAAGCAGATTATGTCAAAGAATTCCTTCCACCTACAAGGATCAGGATGGTATAAGACAGACTACCAAAACAAAAATACCAAGAAAAAAGAATAACGCATAATTGATTGCTCCTTTATGCGCAGCGCCGATAGATGTATGGTGAGCATCTGTCGGCGCATCTTTCTACCCGCTTACCTACTAGTAGCCCTCCCAGTAGCAGCAACTATTAGTTGCTCGACCCCCGACGACTCGCATCCAACCATAGACCAACACTAAGCTCCTAATATCTTATCAATACTAATGACTCTATGTTTTTATTTGTATTATTCAAAAAAAATTATTTCCTGCGAAATTTTGAACCCGGGAACCGGACTTCATTTTTGATGCAAGAAATAAAAAAGGCAAGATGTTATTAGCACCTTGCCTTATAATATAGATTAGTTATTAAACCCAATCATATGTTCTTTCAAAAATTTCCTTGTCGCAGATATATAATTCTTTCTGTACACCTTGCATCAAGTAGTCACCTGCTTTTCCCTGTTTGTAATCCCCTTCCAATGTATCCACTCTAAACTCTTCGTCCATTTGCTTAGCATGTATTATTATAGGTCTCTTCCTACAAGGATTCAAGCCTTCTACTTTTTCAAACGTCCCAAATATCTTCATAATAGTAATCCTCCATAATTCTTTACTTCTTTTTTTATCCTGCGAAAATTTCTGCTAGGACCTTGCCATTATTTTAATGCAGCTATTTTAGCCTTAATGGCATCTGCAATGGCTTTGGCATCTGTGCCAGCCTTTGCAACTATAGCATCTATATCTATGTCAGATATAAGCTTTATAGCTTTAGCCTTGTTATTCTTTACTACCAGTACTGCTACTATAGCAGTTACTAACATTCCTGAGAAAAAAGATATCATTTTATATCTCCTCCTTATTAAATTTTGATTTTATTTTATTATATGCTGAGATAACTAAATTCTTAGCAATCATTTGAACTGCTTGAGGCATAAATAAGCAAAGAATAAATCCACCAACAAACCATATTATTGACATGCCTTATCCTCCTTATTTTTTATTAGATTTAATTGTTGGGTATAAATCAACCCTTTGAGATCTAAACAATTTAAAAGAAGAGCATTTTTTTATATGCTTACATTTATCACAAATTCTATAATGCATCCTTCCATTACGTCTATCACATTGAATATAATCACCTATTGCTGTATCATTGGTTCCTTGCAAGTTGGGCATAATACTGTTTCTCCAAATGATAATTTACTTACTTCTACGTCATGATTACAAATAGGGCATACAAACTTTTTTACCGCAGCCCTAGCGTATTCTTTTCTATCTGCAGGCTTTATACGCCCATTTTCTTGATGCATAAGTTCAAGTGATTTATCAACATCTACTTCCATTTTGATTGACATTGTCCTTCTCCTCCATGGGTTCCAAATCCCATTTTTTTATCTCGACCGCAGTATTGGCGTGCGCAGGGCAAAAACACCAATTAGGATCGAATTTTGACCTCGCTGTGGCAACTTCCCCACATGTTACATAATACGGTTTTCCATTCGCATCTACTTTCAAATCCATCGGTACTGTACAAAGTTGTGTCATAATTTAAATCTCCTTTTATCTTCTATATTTGTTGTTCTACATGTGTATTATAGAATATTTTCAGAGATTTGCTAGATATTATTTACTATTCTCTAAGTATGCCTTTATTTTCTTATCAGCTATTCTCCTAAAAAGATACACTTAAATTTAATCCATACTTAAATTTATCACCATCATAATCAATAGATGGTCCAACATACGAATTAGAAATAAACGGAATTACCTGACCAATATTCCAATCGAAGGGTATAAATTTACCATAGTAACCATTCTCGTTATGGCTAATACCTATTTGACCAAATCTCCAATCCAGATCCTTTTTAGTAGTACCATAACTCATAGGACTAAAAGAAACTCCTAATCCTAAGTGTGTGTCTCCCGTAATGTTTACGTTAGGAGTCCACCAAAAAAATTTTTTCTCAGGCAACTTGAGCTCAATAAATTTTGCATTAACATCAACTGCAATTTTATCGCCTTTACTATTAAACATCCAAGCATTTATATAAGAACTTATAGCACCGTCTTCTCGTTGCGCTCGTATTATATCTATGTTATAGTTCAGACCATAAGTATCTACATCCCATAGTTTTGTCTTAGGATAAAATTTAACTGAGGCTAAAGCAAAATCAACTTCTTTCGTAACATCATCTTTGCTCTTACCTTTAATACTTATGTTTTTATTATATGAAACAACTTGTTCGGTTGGTATAGACCCAGTCGGCTTAGGCGTATTATTCGTAGCAGTATTTACTGAATCAGATGGCTTGCCAGCATCATGCGACTCAGGAACCGTAGTAGTAACCTTTCCAATAGAGATAATCTGCTCATTGGCTTTTTTTATTGCATCGTAAAGCGCATCGTTGTCAGTTTTGAGAGCGGATACTTCAGATTTCCATAACTCCGAGTTGGAAGCAGTAATATCTGTTTGCGCCCTGATCTTTCCTATCTCTATTTCCATTGAAGAGATATGTTGCTGATACCCTGCAATAGTATTATTTGCTGTATTTAAATCACTCTTCAATTTAAAGAATCCTATTGCTGCAGCTATTAGACATATTACAATAATAATATCTTTTATAAATTGATAGTATTTCATATTATCTAACCTCCTATTATAGGGATATGTTTTATAAAGCATACCATCCCTATAATAAAGAGGGGTTAGATTATGAAATCATAAAATCCCGGGTCAATAGATAGAATTTGTGCAAAAGGCACATTCATCTTATCTTTATTCATTAACCTATAATAATTATACATTTTTTTAGTTCCATAGAGTTCTAAACGTTTATTAATTATTTTTCTATGCCAGTCTTCGCCAGACCTACCAGCCAACATTTTGTTGAATGTATTAGGAAAATTAGTGCGTAAGAAATGAAAGAACCCACCTTTGGCAAGTTCCCATATAATTTCTTCACGAACTATTGACAACTCACTATAGGGATATACTATAACAACATTCCAATCGTTAGACATTTCCTCATATTTAGTCAATGACCATACTACTTTTACACCAAAATCAAGTACTTCAAATACTGCAAATTCATTTCCAGATAATTTCTGTGAAAAATCTACCCCCAATTGATGTAATATATGCTCTACATCATCATGATCTATCATTTCTTTTTTACCCTTCTTTTCCTTTTTGGTTTTACCTCAACAATTTCCCGTGGTATGGAATTTTCTGGTGGCGGTGTAAATATTGTTCCTGCATCTTCTTCTACTATAATAGTATTATTTTCTAAACGAGGAGCAGACACTTCTATCAATCGTAATGGTTCTTCTAAAGATTGATACTGATATATCATCCCACGATTTATATGCCAAGACCATCCATCAGATAAAATATAAGATTTCATTTCTGATTTATTTGTACCATAAGTTAAATTCATATTACCCATAATGATTATAATAGATTTATCTTTCTCATCATTAAAAAAAAGTGGGGATTGAGTATTTTTTGGCATCTCTATAGTTTTTGCCATATATCCATCTGTCAATGCCCATATAACTTCACTTCCCCACGATCTTTGTGTAAATAAATTTGATGTTAACTTATTCATCTTTAGTTGCATCCATATAAAACGGCGGACTGTCAGGAGAATCATCTTCCTGTTGTTGAATATCAATTTTCAATTCCCCGTCCTGTATACTTACCTTTACTATAGATATATTACCCACTGATTCATGAAGTAATTTCCTTGCCAGTGGAGAAGATATCTCTTGCTCAATAGACCTCTTTAAAGGACGTGCACCGTATTGATCATCAATACCTTTATTGTATATATGTTCTACTAAAGAATCATCAAATTCAAGAATTATTTGTGAATATTCCGTACCGCTGAGTTTCAAATTGAGTTTAAGTTTATCAAGTTCTAATTTAATAATTTTAAGATAGTGCTCTTTAGTAAGACTATTAAAATTTATTATACCAGTCAATCTATTTAAAAACTCAGGCTTAAATTGTTCTTTCAATGCACTTTCAACTGCCTTCGTTCTTTTCGCATCTGTAATTTTACTACCACTTCCAAATCCAATTGTCTTACCAATTGCATCTACTTCTTTAACACCTATATTAGAGGTCATAACAATAATGGCATCTTTGAAAGAAACAGGATGCCCCTTACCATCAGTAAGACGTGCCTCTTCCATTATTTGCAATAGAAGCTGATGCACTTTATCGCTTGCCTTTTCTATTTCGTCAAAAAGAACTACAGAAAATGGTTGCTTCTTTATAGCGTTTGTCAAGTAACCACCCTGTTCATATCCAATATACCCTGCAGGTGCACCAATCAACTTAGCATATTCATGATCGGAAGAATATTCAGAACAATCTATTGTTATCAAACTTTTATTACTACCAATAAGCGTCTCAGCTAATACTTTAGATGCATAAGTCTTACCCGTCCCTGAATATCCAGCAAATACAAAAGCACCTAATGGATGTTCTGGATCTTTCAAGCCTACACTAGCCCTTTGAATAGCATCAACGATGGTATCGACGGCCTGGTCTTGCCCAACAACTTTACTTTTTATCTCACCACCAAGTCCTATCAATGTTTCTTTTTTTATTTGTTTGAACAATTTTACTTTAGATGTAGATTCAGTATCAGGACCTACTAATTTTTCATCGGCAGTTGCAGTCTTTTTTGAATTAAATAATTCTGCGTCTTCGTCAGACCTACAAGCATTAGTTGATAAAAAAGGATTGGATGCCGTACATAATTCGTATAACTCATGAATCAGATCCTGTGAAGGCACTCTATTAGGAAGTCCCAGTTGATCTAATTTCTGAAATAAATCTTCTACATCTTCAATACAAACAGTTACTACGTATTGTCTAAATGCAGCTTGAGTAGGAAACTCTCTACCGCCTGTAATAATATCCGCATCTATCTCAGAAAACTGTTTCACAGTAACATACTGACCCAGTCTCTTCCAAAATTTCTGAACAGGAATATACTTTAAGTCCTTCAAGTTCTTTATTTTGGATGTGTCTAAAGCCTTTTGATCTTTTTGTACAGAAGGCTGTGCCATTTGAGGTACACCTTCCTTATAGTAATCCCGCATCCATAACTCATTTTCAGTTAATTTTTTACCAGATCTACTTCCCCGCTTAGATATTTTTATTACGTTATTCTTATTTATAACCATATTATTTGGATCTAATAAAGGATTAATTTTTATAATATTCTCTATTATTTCAGCACGAATCGCATTCACTTGATCTAATGTAACTTTCGTAGTTTGCAAATACTCAACCACATTTCCAACATTAGTTATGCATGTACCGATTAAGAAATCATCGAATTTACTTTTTTCAATAAGACCCTTATCACGGGTAAAATATGTAAGTTTATCCTCTACTTCATTTTCAAGTAATTTCAAAATCATCACATCAAACGCCATACTTTTTATATGGACACGGGTAACTTCATATTTAATATCGTCTTTCATTTAGACCCTCCAATCTTATAATTTACGTAGGTTATTACCGTACTGAATCAATTTCACTGCATCTAAATATGTTACATTATCAAGAGATGATGGTAAATCAGTTGTTCTATCTATTGACTTTGCAACTAATTGTGGAAATGTCAGTCCATAATGACTCATTACTTGTTCTACCGCCACTTTTTGTACAGATGTTATCATAACTACATCCGAGGAAGCTACAATACCACTATCAAAACTCGGCTCAGGTCTGCCAGAATTCTCTGGCATAAATGTAGGCACTGGTGTAAATCCCATATTTGATGTCGTAGCTTTTGTCATACCTGAATTAGGCATTGGATTAAACCCAAAACTTTGTGCAGATGATTCAGATTTTACTGACTGATTTACTCCAGGAAATCCAAATGGTGACGCAACATCTTCAGTAACTACAGGCTCTTTTTTAGCCACAGGTATCGATGGTTCAAAAATGGGCGCTGAAGATATTGATGGTTTTGATTCCGTAGTCATAGGAGTAAATCCCATAGATGCTGAAGCAAAACTACCTTCATGCTCTGAGTCTTCATCTAAGTTGAGTGCCACACCCCATTTTGCCACGGCAGTTTTAATAGCCTTTGACATTGCGGCTTTATAGGAGTTGCCTATATCTACAATCTTGCCTGCGTTTGACCCACCTGCATGCCTTGTCAATGGATGACTGGCATAACCATCCTGCCATAAAACTTGTTTGCCATCACTACTTGGTACATACACCCTTACACGCATAAGTACATAGTCCTCTATAATCTCTACATCACGAACTTCTGTACTCCACTCACCTTTAAAAACTCTATTCATTCTATCAACTATGTCAGATGTCTCAACATACTTGAATGTTTTATTACCAACTCCTTTTCGTTCTCTCAACTGAAAAGGTTCATACAATTGTTTTAACACTAATTCATCCATAAATTAATTCTCCTTTATTATTTGCTTCGTATATATTATAGAATAAAATCCAGCTTTTGCTAGACTGTTTTTTTATATTTCGCGCATCATATTGCAATTCCTTTAAGTATTTAATAGTTTATAGACTAAAACGCTAGTTGCCCCTATAGTAAAGAGGCAACTAGCTCTAAGGGATATCCAAATTAGCAGCCTTTACCGCCCTTTTTTCCACCCTTTTTTCCACCTTTTTTAGCCATTTCATCATCCTCCTTTTTAGGTTACAGCCTATCTTTAACAGATAGGGCTTCCTGATAAACACTCAATGATTTCTTAAGTGCATTGAGGTAATTCTCTTTTGCTTTATTTATCTTGCTTATGTCGCCATTTGCCATAATTATATCTGTATCAAATGTGTCGTAAATAATTTTGAGCGTATCATTATTACCGCGCTCTATTGCATCTTCTACTTTAGCTTTGAAGTCTTTCATTTTTCTCTCCCGATTTTAACATTAGAATCCTTGTTTGGTTTATATATATTTGCATCCCTTAGGCATAAATAATAATGTCTTGCCCTATAAAGGGCACAATCTTTACATAGATTACCTGATGTAAGACATTGCATTTTTGTTTTTGCCATAAGCGATCTCCTATTTTAATTGGTGGAGCTAGTCGGAATCGAACCGACGTCCGTAATGTTCCAAATAGAACTGATGTACAATGATTTGTCAACTATTGATTTCTTATAAAAAGGAAGCTGACTAACTCGTTATAAGACCTGTCTCCATGAACCAAGCCTCGTGTGACAGGAGCCATAAGGCTTAGCTCCGAACGTTCTGTTCCAAGCTCGTCGGAAGCCGTCGCAGCAATTAAGCTGCAAGGGTTTTGAGTACTACAACGTCAGCAAGCTGCGCGTTGGCGTAATCAAAAATAGATAAACTTTTTGCGTTTATATTTAATTTTATGATTTTATCGTAGTTCATAATTCTACGCATTGCATTTCTATCCTTCTTCACCACGTCGAACCCTGTTTAGCCCCAATTATTGTAGAAAATTAATAATTTTGTTTCTACATAATTCTTTGTCTTTATCCCATTCTGAATAAGTTACTATTAATAATTCTATATTTAATGCTTTGTAATTCCCATAAGTCCATAGTAATCCTTATAAATTATGCTGGAATAAAATGAATCGTCAAATTAACTAGTTGACCATCTGTTTGTCTTTGCCATGAAAGTGCATCTACAGAGCAAAGATTGATACCCATATTATTAGGAATTATCTCAAGTGGAAGTGGTGATTTAACATGTCCAGAAATAATGTCGCTCACTTTTGCAAATATTGTTTCCATAATTCTATTCTCCCTCTTTTATTTTTCAGCCCACCAATGATTACAATAACGGCAGTCTGTAATCCAGTAGGCTAATAATTTTCCACAGTGCTGACACTGTTTTGCTAAAGACCCATCACATAAAAAAATGGCACTTTGGGTTCTTCTTTTATACACTTATGTATCTTTTTTGTTTTAATGGTCATCGTCACTCTCTATATCTTCTCCTACTTGAGCCATGGCCTCTTCTCGTTGTAAACCAGAGAGTTCCTCTCGTTTATAAACTACATAGTCAAGCTCAATAAGGGTATCTACTATACTAGATTTTTCCTTGTGATCCTTAACCCATTTCTTTGCTTCTTTCATAGTGTATTGTTCTTTATCAAATAGATAAGTAACTATTTGTTTATTCTCTACATCATAAAGAGCTTGTATACCTTTAGTGATTTTAATAGTTCTTATCTTAGCATTCTTTTTCTTTTTTGCAACAGGAATTCTACGTAATGTGTCCGTTGTTTCTGGCATTGTTTACTCCTTCTTTAAATAATTCTTGGGATAATTCTCCGCCCATAATTCACAAATAAAAATATTTTTCCTATTGGGGTCTAACCCCCTACATAATTGAACATCCGTTTGAGTTCTATAATCACAAAATGAACCAAACGGGCAAAGCTGATGAGGCTCAAGTTTTATCATACTCTTTCCTTCGCAATTGTATTATAGAATAAAATTTCAATTTTGCTAGATAAAAATATATTTATTTCATAACCACCCCTTGCATCCGATAAACGGGTGAAGTGAAGTGTTATAAACTTAAAACTTTTCCCCCTGAAAGGAGAATTTAAATGGGACATTATGTTCAAGTACATTTAGTTAATGGTGATAAACCCATATTCAAATGCACAAAGTGTATCAAAACATCCCAAGGATACCTATTTGAATGTAAGGATGGAAACAGAACCTTCCTTACAAAAGAAGTAGAATCTATTGATGATCCTTTTGAACTACCAAATGGTTTCATTATTGATAGAAATAAACGATATTAATTTCTACAAAATTCTTGTAGTTTACGATACTGGTCTGCATAAACACTGTGAGAATGACCATTCTTAAAAAAAAGAATACAATACATCTCGTTCCCACTGTTGTCTTTTATCAGTTTTGCGGCCTCTAGATTATTGGCGTCTATAATTATACCACCTAAATCTATAAAATCTGTATCGTATGAGTTTACATTATAACCCATAATTTGGACCTCCTTTTTATAACATCAGGTTTAACAAGGGCGTGTTGAAAATCACACGCCTGTTGACCTGTCGTTCGACCGGACAAATTTGCCCGGCTAATTGATCGCTTCGCGCCCATTATCCGGCCAAATTCGCCGGTCAACTCGCGCATTATAATCTTCTAAACTTGATCCCCTAATTAAAGGAGAATTTTAAAAATGATAACTTTCAATTTCCACACTCAAAACGGCATAAAAGACTTTCAAATTGTTTCACCAGAAAGTCAGTACACATTCAGAAAAGGCGATGAAATATATTATGAACATGAATCTTTCATAGTGAATTCAGTAGAATATCAAGTATCAGAAAAATCTATTGAGCAGATAGTTTCTTGTGAGCCGAAACACGGTAATTAGTCCACATAGATTCAGATCGTAGTTTTTCTCCTGGTATAGGCAAATCCTTTGCGGATTTTAAAGGAAGTGGTATATCAAATTTTGCAATTTCTTGCTCCACATCTTCAAGTTTCGTAAACAATGTAGAATCTTCAAGACTGTACCTGGTTAATAGATATATGATGTGCGCTATATCGTTTGATAAATCTACTAAAGGTTTTGAAAGTACTGTACTTCTATTTAACTCTTTTATATTCATTAAAAATACCTCACTTTTGATTAAATATTTAATAACCAAAAATTGCAGTGGACTAAAAACCGCCACTGAATTTTATTGTTATAACCTTCTAAACTTGATCCCCTATGAAAGGAGAATTTTTAAAATGCCACAAAAATATGTAATAAAACTAAAATATTTAGGACTTCCTGAATTTACATTTAATACCACGGCCAACTCAGATGAAGAGGCCATAGGCGAAGCAAAGAAACAAATAATTAAAGAATTTCCTAAATTAATGGGTCAAGATCATCTTGAAGCAACCGTTGTGAAAAGTAATGACCCATATTAATACACATCTCTTCTATAGTTTTGCCTGTATAAGAAAGTATTAATTCACCCCCATTTTTATATGGGTCGGGTAATCCATATAGTTTTATTTCATAACCATTGTTTTCTGTAGGCCTTATTTTACATTTGCAATCTATTGGTAAACTTAAAAATTTCATAACTAAGTACCTCACTTTTAATAAATTTTTTATAACATCAGGTTTAACAAGGACGTGTTGAAAACTACACGCCTGTTAACCTGTCGTTATTTTCCTAAGTAGATGACATCAGGGATGTCTTTTTTAATAAAAAATTGATTTTCGACCCCAATTAATATGGGGGTTTTTAATAATTCAAAGTAATTGGTGTACCATCTATATGTATTGTATTCAACAAGAGACAGTTCATCATTGTTTTCCAGCTTGCTTAGTGTCATTTTTTAGTGACTTGCATATACCACTATCACAAAAAGAAATTGTTGAAAGGTGCCCAAAAGAATTTAACAAAGGAAAATATGAAGAAGGTTCAATAAACTCATATTTTCTTTTAAAGGACCAAATAGTTTCAAATGAATTTGATATAAAATGCAAAGTCCTTCCTCCTGATAATATAAATTTAAATAAGAATGAAACACTGTTTCTATTCGTTAAATGGAAAAACAATCCATCAGACAATCATTGTATTAGGTTTTGTCACAAAACAATATCGTATATCTATTTCATGAATCCAACTTATGGAAAAATTGAACGATGCGACATAAAAACACTATGTAGTTGGGTTACAATACCTATACTGATTACTAAAAATTAAAAATAACCACCGCATTAACTCAGACCGCATAAAAACCATGCGGCTGGTTATGCGGGGTGTTATAATCTTCTAAACTTAATCCCCTAATTAAAGGAGAAATAAAATGCCCAACCTATATGAGTTACTCGCCAAATTAAAAGTATTGTTTGAGCAACAACATGAACTTCAAAAAGAAATTGAG
>Ga0153915_10002862_pt1 | contig 15767 bp, 13 predicted proteins | sample Opewatmetagenome_2_FD_107003 | JGI IMG/M metagenome (GOLD analysis project Ga0153915, IMG submission 107003) | Freshwater wetland microbial communities from Ohio, USA - Open water 3 Core 3 Depth 3 metaG | ecosystem: Environmental > Aquatic > Freshwater > Wetlands | place: USA: Ohio, Lake Erie...
AGACATAGAGCGCGAACAGCACGACGATCACGGTCACGCCGACGAAGCCCCACTCCTCCCCGATCGTGCTGAAGATGAAATCCGAGAACGCGAGCGGCAGGTACCCGAGCTTCTGCAGCCCCTGGCCGAACCCCACGCCGAACGCTCGCCCCGCGCCCATGCCGATGAGCGACTGCTTGATCTGCCAGCTGGTCTCGCTGGCGTCCGTCCCCGTGCTCAGGCAGGTGAGAACCCGCGCCAGGCGATACTGGACCTGCGTCAGCTCGTGCCAGGCGATCGGGATGGTCGCGAGCAGCAGCAGGAGGAAGTGGCCGATCTTGGCGCCCGCGGTGAACAGCACGACGCCCAGGAGAATCGCCCCGAGGGTCGCGGTCGAGAGGTTGGGCTGGAACAGGATGAGGCCGCAGACCGGCCCCACCACCACCAGGAACGGCAGGACCCCCCGCTTGAACTCGCGCACCAGGTCGCCCTTCTTCGCCGCCAGCGCCGCCGCCCACGCCACGATCGCGAACTTCGCGAACTCGGACGGCTGGAGCTGCACCGGCCCGGCGCGGATCCACCGGCGCGCCCCGTTCAGCTCGGGTGCGATGACGCGGAGGCCGGGCACGTACGGGATCATGAGGACCACGAGCGCCGCGAGGATCATCGGCCACGCAAGCCGTTGCCACAGGTGGTAATCCACCCGCGCGGCGACCACCAGCAGCACGCCGCCCGCCACCACCCCCAGCAGCTGGCGCAGCGCGTAGTACGACCCCGCGTGGCCTTGCTGCACCGCCAGGATCGACGACGCGCCGTAGACCGCCGCCACGCCGAACACGGCGAGCGCCGCCGTCACGGCGGCGAGCAGCCGACCTTCCCAATTGACCGGCGTCGCGAACGTCGGGCTCGTCACAGGGCCTCCACCAGCGCACGGAACCGCGCGCCGCGCTCCTCGTAGTTGCGGAACAGATCGAAGCTCGAGCACGCCGGCGACAGCAGCACCGCGTCGCCGGTTGCCGCCCAGCGCCGGGCGGCGGCCACAGCCTCCTCCAGCGTGGGTACCCGGGTCACCGGCAGCAACCGGCCGAGATCCGCGACGACGAGCGGCCCAGCTTCCCCGTACGCCAGGACGTGCCGGCATTGGTGCTCCAGCACCGACGCGAGTGACGTGTACGGCTCGCCCTTGTGGCGCCCGCCGAGGATCAGCACGAACGGGCGGTCCATCGCGCGCGCCCCGACCGCCGTGGACGCGATGTTCGTCGCCTTGGAGTCGTTGATCCACACGACGCCGTCCACGGTTCGCACGATCTCGAGCCGATGAGGCAGTCCGCGGAACGTGCGCAGCCCGTCACGGATCGCGTCGCGCGGGAGTCCCGCTGCCCGCGTCGCGAGGATCGCGGCCAGGGCGTTCGCGACGTTGTGCTCACCCAGGAGCGGCAAATCGCCCCGCGGGAGCACCGGCGCGGCGTCCAGCATGAGCACATCGCCCGTCCGGTCCAGCCAGGCATCGGCCCGCCCGGCGAGCCGCCACAGGGAATGGGTTCCGGCGGCACCGCTCGCCAGGGCGAGCACCGCGTCGTCATCGCCGTTCAGCACCCAGACCGACCCCGCGTCCGCGTTGCCGAACAGCAGCCGCTTGTCGTCGTAGTAGGCCGCGACGTCGGGATACCGGTCCAGGTGATCGGGGGAGAGATTCGTCAGCACCCCCACGGCGGGCCGCAGGTCGGGCGAGTCGTGCAGCTGGAAGGACGAGACCTCGACCGAGGCCCAAGGCGGCGGCGTGGAATCGAGCGCCAGGGCGATCAGCGGCCGCCCGATATTCCCCGCCGCCGGGCACGGCATCCCCCCCTGCTCCATCAGGTGGGCGATCAACGCCGTCACCGTGCTCTTGCCGTTCGTTCCCGTGATCACGATCAGGCGCGTCGTCCGGAGCGCCCGCGCCGCGAGGTCGATCTCCGACCGGACGGCGACCCCGGCGTGCCGCGCGGCGACGAGCGGTTCGGCGTCGGGCGGCACGCCGGGCGAGGCGATCACCACCGTCGCGCGCGCGATCCGGCCCAGGTCGTGGCGGCCGAGCTCCACGGCGACCCCCAGCGCGCCGAGCGCGCGGGCGGTCTCCTCCAGGCCGGCGCTCGCCCGGTCCGACGCGTAGACCGAGACGCCCTGCGTCGCGAGCCAGCGACTGGCCGCCGCCCCGGTGCGGGCGAGCCCGACCACCGCCACCTCGCCGCGGCGCCAATCGTCCGGAATCACCGGATCTTGAGACTGGAGAGGGCGAACAGGGCGCACAGGAGCCCGAGGATGTAGAACCGGGTCACGATCTTGGACTCGACCCACCCGATCTTCTCGAAGTGGTGATGCAGCGGCGCCATGCGGAACACGCGGTGCTGCTCGGCGTATTCCCTGCCCCGGCGCCGGCGGTGCCACTTGAAGACCGAGGTCTGCAGGATCACCGACACCGTCTCCGCCACGAACACGCCGCCCACCATGAGGAGCAGGAACTCCGACTTGAGCAGAATGGCCACCGTCCCGAAGGCGCCCCCGATCGCGAGGCTGCCCGTGTCGCCCATGAACACCTGCGCCGGATGGGCGTTGAACCAAAGGAACCCGATGGCCGCCCCCATCAGCGACGCCAGGAACACAGTCAGCTCCCCGGCGCCCCGCAGGTAGAAGATCCGCAGGTATTCCGAGGCGTCGATGCGCCCGAACATGTAGGCGAATATCGCGAACGTCGCGGCCGCGATCCCGGTGAGTCCGATGGCCAGGCCGTCGAGCCCGTCGGTGATGTTCACCGCATTGCTCGTACCCGCCAGGACAAACGTGACGAACGCGACGTACGCCAGGGGCACGAACACCACGATGACGTACTTGAAGAACGGCACCGTGGTGGCGGTGGCCGGCAGCGTGTCGGTGAGCGGCCGCCAGATGAGGTAGCTCCCGAGCACGATGCCGAAGGTCACCTGGCCCACCAGCTTGTAGCGGGCCACGAGCCCCCGCGACTTGCCCTGCACGACCTTGAGGTAGTCGTCGAGGAACCCGATCGCGCCCATCCAGAGGGTCGCCGCCAGCGCCACCAGCACGTAGCGGTTGTCGAGCGGGGCCCACAGCAGCGTCGGGATCAGCGTGCAGAGCAGGATCAGCAGGCCGCCCATCGTGGGCGTGCCCCGCTTGCTCTGGTGCGTGGCGGGGCCCTCCGCCCTGATGATCTGCCCCACGCCGAGCGCCTTCAGGCGCCGGACCACGGACGGCCCGGCGATGAACGCCAGCAGCACGGCCGTCGCCGCCGCGCCCGCGGCCCGGAACGAGATGTAGGTGAACAGGTTGAAGAGGATGAATTCCCGGGCGTAGGGCGTCAGCAGGTGGTAGAGCACGGGGCCTCGCTGTCGGACAGGAGGTACGGGAGCGCGCGTTCGAGCCGCATGCCACGGGAGCCCTTGAGCAGGACCAGCGCATGCGCCGGCAGCCGCGGCGCGAGCGCCCGCCCCAGCGCGTCCGCGTCTGGCGCCGTCACAAGGCGGTCACCGAGCCGCGCGCGGTGCGGCTCGAGCGCCGGCACGAACTCGCCGATCGCGCCCACCAGCGCCGGGTCGAGCCGGACGATTGCCTCGGCCATCCGGGCGTGTTCGATCGCCGTCGCGTCGCCCAGCTCCAGCATCGAGCCGACCGCGAGCACGAGCGGCCGGGTGCCGCGGATCCCCGCCACCGTTTCCAGCGCGGCGCGCAACGAGGCGGGATTGGCGTTGTAGGCGTCGTGAATCACGGTGCGCTCGGGACCATCATGCACTTCCCACCGCCCCCCGGGAAGCGACACCGTTTCCATCGCCGGCCCGACCCGCCGCGGGTCCAGCCCCAGCAGTTCCGCCAGCGCCAGCACGAGCATCGCGTTCTCCACCTGGTGCCGCCCCGCGAGCGGCAGCCGGATCGAGACGCCGCGAAACACGATCGCGCCCCGACCGGCAGCATCGAGCGACCATGCGTCCGGTCGGACGTCCGCCGCGGGGCCCAGCCCCGCGCTCACTACGCGGCCGGCGGCGCTGCGGGCGCGCGTCGCCAGGGCCGGCGGCTCGGTACCGACCACGGCGAGCGGCACGCCCGTGAGGAGCGAGATCTTCTCCGCCAACGCGCCGTCCCGCCCGCCGAACCCCTGGAGGTGACCGGCGGACACGTTCGTCACGATCGCCACCGTCGGCGCGATGACCTCGCGCAGACGCGCGAGCTCGCCCGGCACGCTCGCGCCCGCCTCCACCACGAGCGCTTGCGCGTCGTCCGGCGCATCGAGGATCGTGAGCGGGACGCCGACCTCGTTGTTCAGGTTCCCGCGGGTGGCATGCACGCGCCACCCCGCGCCGAGCGCGCGGGCGGCGAGCTCCTTGGTGGCCGTCTTGCCGTTGGTGCCGGTGACGGCGACCACCGGTCCGGGCACCGACTCGCGGCGCCGCCGTGCCAGCCGGCCGAGTGCGTGCAACGGGTCGTCGACGGGCAGCAGGAGCAGCCCGGGCACCGGCGCCGTGCCGCGGCGCACCACGGCGGCTACGGCTCCCCCTGCGCGGGCCGTCTTCAGGAAATCGTGCGCGTCGAATCGCTCGCCCTTCAGGGCCACGAACAGGGCGCCGGGGCCGAGCGTGCGCGTGTCGGTGGCCACGCGGGCACAGGCGAGGTCCGGCGGCACATCGATTCCAAGGGTCTCCGCGAGGCGCGTGCCGCTCCAGATGCTCACCGGCGGGCGCGCTCCAGCGCGTCGCGCACGATCACCCGCTCGTCGAACGGTAGCGGCGTGGTGTCGACCACCTGGTACGTTTCATGGCCCTTGCCGGCGAGCAGCAGGCAGTCCCCGGGCTGGAGCAGTGCGAGCGCGCGGTGGATCGCGGCGCGCCGATCCGCGATCCGGAGGTGGGCCACGGCTCCCATGCCCTCCTCGATCTCGCCGATGATCCGCTCGGGATCCTCGCTGCGCGGGTTGTCCGACGTGACCACCGCGAAGTCTGCGTCCTGCGCGGCAATCTCGCCCATCACGGGCCGCTTGCGTCGGTCGCGGTCCCCACCGCACCCGAACAGCACGATCAGGCGCCCCGTCGTGAGCGGCCGCAGCGCGCGTAGGGCGCGGCGCAGCGCATCGGGCGTGTGCGCGAAGTCGCGCAGCACCGTGAAGCCGGCGGACGCCAGGCGCTCCATCCGTCCGGATACTTGCGGCGCACCGGCGAGGCGGGCCGCGATCGTTTCGGGCGTCAGGCCGCGCCCCCACGCGACCGCGGCGGCGCCCAGGGCGTTGCTCACGTTGAACTCGCCCATCAGCGGCACGAACGCGTCCGTCGTCGCGCTGCCCAGACGCAGGTGGAACGCGGCCCCCTGCGCCTCGAGGCGCACGCCATCGGCAGCGACGTCGGCCCGCGCGCTCATTCCGAAGGTCAGCCGACGGAGGCTCTCCCGCCGGGGCAGCCCCGCCCACGCCGGATCGTCGAGGTTCACGACCTCGAGCCCGCCCGCCACGACGTGCGCGGACAGCAGCGCCTTCGCGGCGAGATAGCTCTCGTAATCACCGTGATAATCCAGGTGATCGTGCGTGAGGTTCGTGTAGATCCCGGCCGCGAAGCGGAGCCCCGCCACCCGACGCTGGTGCAGTGCGTGCGAGGACGTTTCCATTACGACCGTGCGGACGCCACGGCGCGCAAGCTCGGCGAACGCGGCGTGGAGCTCCACGGGGCCCGGCGTCGTGAGACCGGCGTTCGCGGGGAGGACCTCCCCCGCTCCGTCCATGCCGCCGAGCGTACCCAGGGCGCCCACGTTCCCTGCGGCGTTCAGCAGGTGGCGGGTGAGGGCGACCGTGGTCGACTTGCCGTTCGTGCCGGTGACGCCGATGAGCTCCAGGCGGTCGGCCGGCCGGCCGAACCAAACCGCGGCTGCCGTGGCCGCCGCCGTGCGGCCGTCCGCGACGACGATCTGCGGAATCGGATCGTCCACGGGGCGCGCGACCAGCGCGGCCGCCGCGCCGCGGGCGCGGGCGTCGGCCACGAAGCCGTGTCCGTCGGCGACCGTGCCTTCCACCGCGCAGAACAGCGCCCCCGGTTGCACGCGCCGCGAATCCGCGGTCACCCCGGTGATCGCGGGCAGCCCGTCGGGGACGTGCACGAGCAGTCCCGCCGTGCGCAGGGCGCGCACGATCGTCACGAGATCGCTCACGGCGCCCCGCCGGACTCGGCGACCACGGTGACGAGGGTGCCGGCGGCGACCGAATCACCCGCACCGGGTGCGGTGCGCACCACGCGCCCGAACCCGCTGAGCCGCGCCCGGAGGCCGGCGCGGTGCAGGCGACTCACGGCTTCTCGCACCGACAGGCCCCCGACGTTCGGCACACGACGCGGCGCCGCCGGACGCGCGGTGCCGGGGTCCGGCCACGCAAAGGCGTAGAGCTGGCCGGGCGCCTCCTCGACCCGATGCGCGGGGGCGGGGGGCGGCGCGGTCACCGTGAGGCGCCCGCGATCGAGCGCCCCGGTCTGGGCGGCCAACACCTGCTCCAGCACGCGCCGGGTGAGCGGGGCCGCCGTGAGCGCCGCGTAGCTGCCGCGCGGCGAGTCGAGCTTCACCACCATGACGAGCTGCGGGTCCTCCGCCGGAAACAGCGCCGCGAACACGGCCGTGGCGGCGCCCTCGACATAGCGGCCGCCGGGCCCCGCCACCCGCGCGGTCCCCGTCTTGCCGGCCACCTCGTAGCTGGTGAGCGCCGCCGCGGCGCCGGTGCCGCTCGCCGACACGACTCCGCGCAGCATCTCGCGCAGCTGTGCCGCGACCTCCCGGCTGACCACGCGCCGCACCGGCTCGGGTCGTCGTTGGTAGACGATCCGGCCCTCGGGGTCGCGCACGCGCTTCACCAGGCCCGGTTGCAGCAGCACACCGTCGTTGGCGATCACGGTGTACGCGGTCGCGAGCTGCAGTGGCGTGACGGCCATCTCGTACCCGATCGCCAGCGACTGTGCCGAGACGCCGCTCCACTCCGTGGGCCGCGGCAGTCGCCCGCGCGACTCGGCCGGAAAGTCGATGCCCGTCGGCGCGCCGATCCCGAAGGCGCGCAACATGTCGAACTGCGTGGCCGGATCCAGCCGACTGGCGAACTTGACCGTGCCGATGTTGCTCGAGATCCGAATCGCATCGACGAGCCGCATCCAGGCGAACCCCTCGTGGTGCTCGTCACTGATCGTCCGGTGCGGAAGCTTCCACCGGCCGCCCTCGCCGTACACGCTGTCGTCGGGCGCGACGAGGCCGCGCGCCAGCAGGGCGGCCGCCGCGAAGATCTTGGCCGTGGACCCGGGCTCGAAGGTCGCCGTCAGCGCTCCCGAGCTCGAGCTGCCGTCGGCCAAGCGCGACGTGAGCGCGAGGACCTCCCCAGTGTGGGGATCGAGCACCACGACGTCGCCGCCGGCCGCGTTCAGCCGCTCGATGGCGTCCGCCAGGGCGGTCTCCACGATCTCCTGCACGCCGGCATCGATGGTGAGGAACACGTCGTATCCGGGCACCGGGAACGCCGCAAGGCGGGATGGCGATTCGAGCGCGCGGCCGCGGCTGTCGCGCAGCACCACGGCGGCGCCCGGTCGCCCTTGCAGCACGGAGTCGAGCTGACGCTCGAGGCCGGTAGCCGCGCGTCCCGCCACCGCCGGCCGCCCGAGGATCGGGCGCGCGAAGTCCGGATCGGGATAGCTGCGCACGAGGTCACTCGTCAGATAGACGCCCGGCATGCTGCGCAGCGGCAGCACCTGCGCCGCGGAAAACGGCCCCTCGAAGTGGGCGTACTTCCGCCGCAGCGCGCGGCGCACCTCGGCTTCGGACAGCCCGAGCTGCCGCGCCACGCGCCGCGCGTCGGCGCCGAGGTGCCTCAGCTCGCGCTGGTCGAGGCCCACATGGAAGACTTCCTGGGTCGTGGCGAGGGGCACGCCCGCACGGTCGTACAGCGTCCCCCGCCGGGCCGGCAGGGCCACCGAGTCGGTCCGCTGCCTCTCGGCCTGGGCGGCGTACCGCGCGCCATCGATCAGCTGGACCTGCGCCGCGCGGGCGACGAGCGCCGCCAGGCCCACCGCAAGTCCCAGGCCCACCACCGTGAGGCGCACCTCGGGCTTGGCCATGCGTCAGTGCCCGGTCCCAGGGGGAGGCTGCAGGTTGATGATCTCGCTGTCCACCGCCTGCCGCAGCCCGAGCGACTCGGCGCGCGGGATCAGCACGGCGCGGCTCTCCGCGGCCTGCAGCCGGCGGGCCAGGGCCGTCCGCTCCGCTTCGACCGCCAGGCGGTGCGCGCGCACGTCGCGGAGCGTGCTCGCCAGGACCACGCTGGCCGTCTGGCGCGCGCTCACCCAGGCCAGCACGACGAGCGCGAACAACAGCCACAGAAGCAGCCAGTGTCGGCCCTTAGCCGCCATGTCCCACCTCGAACACCCGGAGCTTCGCGCTGCGTGCCCGCGGGTTCGCGGCCACCTGGTCCGCGTCCGGCATCACCGGGCGTCTGGTGACCACGCGGCCGAGCGGCGTGTGCCCGCACGTGCACACGGGCTGGCGCGGCGGACATACGCAGTCACGCGCCCAGGTGCGGAACGCGTCCTTGACCAGCCGGTCCTCCCCTGAATGGTAGCTGATCACCGCGAGAATGCCGCCCGCCACGAGGGCGTCGCGCAGCGCCGGCAGGGCGGCGGCGAGCTCTTCCAGCTCGCGGTTCACGGCGATCCGCACCGCCTGGAACAGCCGCGCGAAGTCCCCGGGCCCCGTGCGCGGTCCGAGCGCCCGGCGGATCGCGTTGACCAGGTCATCGCTCACGGCAAACGGCGCGCGCGCGCGGCGCTCGACCACGGTCCGCGCGAGGCGGCCCGCGCGCCGCTCGTCGCCCCCGTCGCGGAACACGCGGGCGAGATCCGGCTCCGGCAGGCGATTCAGCAGGTCCGCGCCGGTCGGACCCGCCAGGCTCATGCGCATGTCGAGCGGCACACCGGGGCGGAACGAGAACCCGCGGGCGTCCTGGTCGAGCTGATGCGACGACACCCCGAGATCGAGCAGCACACCGTCGGGGTGGAACGCCGCGATCCGGGCGAGCACGTCGGAGGCGGCGAAGCTTCCCGCCAGGTAGCGGACGCCGTCACACCCCAGGCGGGCGCGCGCGGCGGCGAGGGCTTCGGGGTCACGATCGATCGCGAGCACGTCGGCGCCGGTGGTGCGGATCAGGGCGGCGTGCCCGCCGCCACCGACCGTCCCGTCGACCACGCGGCGACGGTCCCCGACGAGTCGGAGCACCGCCGCGGCCAGGACCGGAACGTGATATGCGCTCACCGCCACCAGGTAAGACGACGGCCCCGCAGGGAGTTGGGGCGGGGCCGCCACGTGGAACACGCGCGCTACGCCTGCACGGGGCTGACGGGGCTCGAACCCGCGACCTCCGGTGTGACAGACCGGCACTCTAACCAAGCTGAGCTACAGCCCCCCGATTTCCCGCAGCACGCAAATGTAGGCGCGTGCGAGGCGCGATTCAAGCGCCGGGCGTCACGGGCACTTCCAGGCCGCCTTGTACTTCGGCAGGTCGCCCTCGAAGCGCGTGAGATACGGGAGAATCTGGTCCGCCGTCGGCGCGCTGATCGGTCTCCCGATCGTGAGCGCCCGCTTGCCTCGCAAGGTCATGTCGAGTTTCCGTTGCACGACCTCGCAGGACTTCGTCTTCTGCATGGTGTCCAGTCCCTCGAACACCTGGAAGGCGTACGCCAGCCCGAGGAAGAAATTCGCCGGGACGAGCAGCGCGCCGCTCTTGTCGTAGCGCAGCGCGCCCTCCAGAAATCGTGCCGCGATCGGCAGCCCCGCCGCGATCCGCAGCTGCGTGATCTTGGCCGCCGGATTGTAGTACATCCGCGCGACGTTGATCAGGGTGAGGGAGTCGCTCGTCTGGGTGGCGACGAGGGTCAGCAGCCGATCGGCCTCATGCAGCCGCGCCGTATCGAGCGGCACGCCCGTGTCGATCACCAGCGTGCTATCGAGCAGCAGCTGCGCGGCCGCGAGCGCGCTGCCCACCTGCGTGGAGTCGAGGGTGAGCAGTCGCTGGTAGGCGCTCAACGCGCCGGCCCGATCGTCCACCGCCTTCAGCGCCGCGGCCCGCGCCCGCCACAGCGAGCCGGAATTGGGGAACCGCGCCACGGCCCGACCCGACCAGAGGGCCATCGCGGCGGTATCGGGAATCGACTGCGCCGCACCGAAGATTTTCTGGTAGAAGATCGAGTCGGCGACGAGCGTCGTGTCGATCTGCGCTTCCTGATCGAGGGTCTGCAACGCGCAGCGCCACATCGTGCCCTCGAGGCACGCGCGCTCCTTGAGCCCGAGCAGCACGAGATCACCCGGGTTCAACACGAGCCCCTCGTCGGCGAGCGTCGCGGCGTCCTGGTATTCCCGTCGAATGATCAGCGCGGCGACGAGGCCCACGCGCAGTCTCTGGTCCGAGGGTTCGGCCCGCAGCTGCCGGCGCGACGCGTTCAGCGAGCCCGCCGTGTCGCCCTTCTCGACCAGCCGGCGGCTGAGGTCCTCCCACGCCCGCTTGTTGAGCGAGTCGCCCGCCGCGGCCTTGGTGAGCACGGCGATGAGACTGTCGACCGGTTGACGCTGCAGCTCGTACACCAGCTCGAGGCAGAGCGCCGCTCCCGTGTGGTTCGGGTACAGCTCGAAAGCGCGCTGCGCCTGCGCGACCGCCCCCTTCGTGTCACCGCGCTGGCGTCGCTCGTTGCAGGAGCGGGCCCGCTCGGCTGCCCTGATCTCCGTGTCGAGGCCGTCGGCCACGGTCTGGCCGAACGAGCCGGCCTGCGTGGCTGCGGGCGTGGCGAACCGCTCCCAGCCGGTGAGCCCCGAGCCCGCCGCGTCCACCAGGCGCAGCACCAGCACTAAGCTGTCCGGGCTGACCCGCAGCCACCCGACGATGTACGCCGTCACCTGGAGGAAGCGCGCCAGGGCCGCCGCGTTCTCGAGCGGGAGCGGGGCGCCGCAGCTGAACCCGGACGCCTCGAGCGCTTCGCAGATCTTCTCGGTCGGGATGACCAGGAACTGGAAGCGGTACTTGAGGCTCATCCGGTCGCGGATCGCATCCGCCAACTCCGCGGAATAGGTCGAGTCGGCCGGGTTGCTCGTCACCGGCGCCAGCACCAGCAGGCGCTCGTTGGACGCCTGGCGCGCGAGCTGCGCCCCGGCCACAGCCGGAACCGCCAGGCCCACGCACACCGCGCTCGTCATCACGGCGCGGCGCATCACCATACGCATAGGCTGCACGCGTTCGTCCTCCGAAGTCGTCCCGGGCCCGACGCCACCGTCACTGGGCGAAGAGGGATTCGAACCCCCGACTTCCTGCGTGTAAGGCAGGCGCTCTGAACCGCTGAGCTATTCGCCCGGGCCGGCCCGCGCCTAGAGTGCCAGGCCGAGCGGGAACAGTACGCAATATCCCAGCACGAGCAGGATTGGTGCCAGCGTCGTTGATCCCCGAGCCAACAGGAAATACCCCACTGCGAGCGCGGCGATCGCTGCCGCGAGCAGGAGGAAGTTCCTCGGTCCGAACCGTAACTTCGCGGGCGACGAGACCTTAGCCGGCATAGGCCATGATGACTAACCCCTCGGTCCGGTCACGTCAAGCACTCCCGTCCGGCCCCGGCGGCACCACCCACCCCTCGTCGAGCGCCGCCCGGCGGACGCGGTCGCGCCGACGGCGCTGCCACCAGACGATGCCGACGACCAGGCCGACGAGGCTCCAGAATGCGGTGAACGACGAGACGAGCAGCAACCACCCGTAGCGCTTCCGGAGATCGCCGCGCCACTGGCTCTCGATCGTTTCCACGGAGGTCAGGTAGGTCTGGCGCGCCGCCGTCTCGAAGTCGGGCGCTTCGGCCAGATGGTCGATCAGCGGGCGAAGGCCGCGATCCCCGCCGAGCCGCTCGAGGTAGAGCACCGCGGCCATGGCGAGCGCATACGCGGCGTGCGCGCTCGATGGGCCGGCGCGGAGCTCGCGATCGAGCTGCGCGAAGGTCGGCGCGCGGCCCCGCGCGAGCTCCCAGTTCACGCTCAGCGCATCCAGCCCGCTCCATTCGCCCGCCGCACGCGCCGCGTACCCCTCGGCAAACCATAAGGGCACACGCGGCGCGACCCGCGCGAGCATCAGGTGCGCGAGCTCGTGGCGCAGCGTCGGGAACGGATCGCCATCGATTCTCAGCACGATGGTGTTCGCGCGTGGGAACGCGGCCGCGCCGGCCCACCCGGGCAGCCGGCGGCGCGTCAGCGAGTCGAATCGGGCCTCGGAGCGTGTGACGATGATCGTGATGGGAAACGGGTCGATCGGCGGAAGCCCCGGCCACTCCCCCGCCCGGTCGGCGTACTCGGCCAGCGCCGTCGCCAGGCGCTCGTCGCCGCCCCAATAGACGGCCCGGACGTCGTTCACCTCGACAAAGCCGGGCCCTTGCGCGATCGCCGCGAGGGCGAGAAGCCAGGCTACGCGCGCGGGGGCTCCTGACCCTGGGCCGCGAGATCGAGCGCCTCCTGGCAGCGCGCGCCCCAGGGGTTGAACCGGTTCGCCTTGAGCCCGTCGGCCCACGTCTGCCGCGCCCCCGCCGGGTCGCCACCGTACCACTGGGCGCGTCCCAGCTCGAAATAGGCCTCGATCAGGTTGGGGCCGAGTGCCAGCGTCTTCCGGAAGAAGCTCTGCGCGTCCTCGTACATCTCCCGCTCGAGGTAGACCAGCCCGAGATAGTAGTGGGCGTACAGCGTCGCCTTCTTGTCGTTGTCGAGCCGGATCGCCTTCGACAGGTGCTCGATCGCCTCGCCGAAGATTCCCTTCTTCAGACAGATGTACCCGACATTGATCCGCGCCAGCGCGTTGGCCGGCTCCTTCGTCAGCACTCGCTGAAAGCTCTGCAGCGCCTCGTCATACTGCTCGTGGCGCATTTGCGCCCACCCGAGCAGGGACTCGGCCTGGGTGTCGCCGGGCGCATAGTGCAGCGCCGTCTCCAGCGCCTGAATCGCCCCGTCGTAGTCCCCGAGCGAGATCAGGTGCCAGCCCTTCTCGATCAGGGTGGAGGCGTCGATGTGACTGGTGTGGACCGCCGGCGACTGACCGGTGAACTGCGGCGCGCGGTCGCCGCTCTGTCCGACCTGAAGCTGCTTGTACTTGTCCACCAGGACCCGGATGTCCTCCTTCAGCGCCGCCAGGTCGGCGAGGCCCTGATCGACCGTCTTGAACAGCGTGATGATATCGCGCTTCACCGCGTCGCGCTCCGCGGGGGAGCGCACCTCGTCGAGCCGGCGCGCGATCCCCTCGTACGCGGCACGCAGGGCCGTCGCTAGCGACCCGCCCATGGACCCGCCTCCACGAGAAGGTCGCGCAGGCCAACCTGCTCGGTGGACGAGAGCAGTCGCGCCGCGGCGAGGATCACGACCGTGCGGCCGTCGATGACGGTGATGCCGTGCACGTACTCGGCGGCAAGCCCCTTGACGAGGCCCGACGGCGGACTGATCGCGTCGGCCGCCACCTTGCGGACGGCGAGCACGGCATCCACCACGACGCCGACCGGCCCGACGTCGAGCGCGAGCACCACGAGCCGCGTTTCGTCACGGATCGGCGCGGGCACACCCAGTCGCTTGCGCAGATCCACCAGCGGAATCACCCGCTCGCCGAACGGAAACACGCCTTCCAGAAAGGCGGGGGCGCTGGGCAAGGGTGTGGGCTCCTGATATCGCAGGATCCGCTCGGCCTCGAAGATGTTGACCGCGAACGCCTGCGACCCGACCCGGAATACCACCAGCTGGACGTCGTCCCCGGTGCTCATGCGGCCGCCTCCGTGCTGCGCGATCCGATGCGCTCGACGAGCGCGCCCACGTCCGCGACGGGGACCAGCGCCCCCGCCCACCGAACGCCGCCCAACGCCCACCCGGCTCCCCACTCGGGCGGCAACGGCTCGGGAACCTGTCGCACGAGGTCCACAGCTTCGTCTACCTCGAGCACCACCCGCCGGCTTCCCGCGAGGATCACGACCCCCACGGTTCCCCGCGCGGTCGGTGCCGCGCTCCGAGCAATCAGCGCACCGAGATGCACCACCGGCGCGAGACCGTCCCGCACCGCGACGACGCCGCGGACGGCGGGCACCAGACCGGGGGCCGGGACCGTGGCGTCGATCGCGAGCACCTGCTCGAGGTCCTCCAATAGGAGCGCGACCGTCCGGTCCGCGCTGCGCACGAGCAGGCAGGTCGTCACCGGCCCACCCGCCGCCCCACCGCCGCCGCGATGTGGGCGGCGATCGCGCCCAGCGGCGCGACGGTGTCCGCGCCGCCGAGTTGGACCGCGACCTGGGGCATGCCGTAGATCACGGCGGTGGCACGATCCTGCGCGATGCCGGCGCCACCGGCGTCCCGGATCGCGCGCAACCCTTCCGCACCATCCCGACCCATCCCCGTCAGCACCACCCCCACAGCCCGCGCGCCGAACACCGTGGCCACGGACCGGAACAGCGGATCGGCGGCCGGTCGCACTCCCCACACTGGGGGGGTCTGGTCGAGTCGCAGCTGCGGTCCGTCGCTCGAGCGCTCCACTCGCATATGATAATCGCCCGGGGCGATGTACGCCGTGTCGCTGAGGAACGGCACGCCGTCGTCGGCTTCGACCACGCGGAGGGCGCTGCCCTGATCGAGCCGCTCGGCGAGACTGCGCGTGAACCTGGGCGGCATGTGCTGCACGATTAGCACGCCGGCGTTCCCCTCCGGCGCGAGGCGCGGGATCACTTCGGCGAGCGCGCGCGGGCCGCCGGTGCTCGCGGCGATCGCCACCGCGACCCGCGCGCGCCCCTGCATTTCCGCGACCCCGCGCGACCGGATCGGCTGCGCCGGCGTCGGGCGCCGGGCCAGCACCGGCACGCGGGCGACGTCCGCGGCGACCGCCGCGTCGAGGGCCGCGAGCAGCGCCGGGCCGATCGCCTCGAGGGCGGCCCGCTGATGCTCCCCGGGCTTGCCGACGACTTCGACCGCCCCGAGCTCGAGCGCGCGGATCGCCGTGGCGGTGCCCGGTCCGGCATAGGCGCTCACCACGACGATCGGCGTCGGCGCTTCACTCATGATGTAGCCGATCGCACCGAGCCCGTCGAGCTCCGGCATCTCGAGGTCCATCGTCACCACGTCCGGGTGGTGCCGGTGGACCTTCTCGAGCGCGTCCATTCCGTCCCGCGCAGCGGCGACGACGCGATAACGCCCCGACTGCTCGATCAGGTCGCTCAGCACGCGCCGCATCAGCGCGCTGTCGTCCACCACGAGCACGGTGCGGGCCGGCCCCCCGCTAGAGGCGCTCGGGCTCACGTCCGACGGAGCGCACGGTCAGCGCGCCCGACTCCACCGCCAGCCAGACCGAGCGCCCGATCTCGCCACCTACGGCCTCTGCCGTGATTGGGATCGCGGCCGCCTCCAGGGCGGCGCGACACGCGTTGACGTTCCGCTGGCCCATCTGCACCGCGCCGGCCGGCACCAGGTTGGTGAACATGCTCGCCCCTCCCACGAGGCGTGCCGAAAGGCGCCCGCGCACCGCCCCTGCGCGCAGCGTCTCGGCGATCAATAGGGGGACGGCCGTCTCGGCAAAGCGGCCCGGGTTGGAGCGGTCGCGGGAGAGCGAGGTCGACGGGAGCACCACGTGCGCGAGCCCGCCGACCTGGGCCTCCGGGTCGTGCAGCACCACCGCCACGCAGCTCCCGAGGCCGAGGCAGGCCAGCGTGCCCCCACCCCGAGCCACCGCGTAGTGCCCGAGCCCCACGGCCTGACTCCCGGTC
>Ga0153915_10002863_pt1 | contig 15766 bp, 15 predicted proteins | sample Opewatmetagenome_2_FD_107003 | JGI IMG/M metagenome (GOLD analysis project Ga0153915, IMG submission 107003) | Freshwater wetland microbial communities from Ohio, USA - Open water 3 Core 3 Depth 3 metaG | ecosystem: Environmental > Aquatic > Freshwater > Wetlands | place: USA: Ohio, Lake Erie...
CACGATCGCCACGCTTTCGCGCACGCACGCGCGGACGACCTCGGCAACTTCGGCCGTGGTGGCGGGACGCACCACCGCTTCGGCGCGCGCCGAGTATTGCCGGCGCCAGTCGGTGAAATACCCGGCGGTGTCCTCGCTCCGCGTAAGGACATGGGCGGCGCCTACAATGTCGCCGAGCAGCTTTTGCAGATCCATCCTTGAGCGGATTCTCTTACATTGCAGCGGCCTTTGCCCTCGCGGCGGCGTTCGCCGGCGCCCGCGCCGAGGAGCCGCCGGTCATCGTCGGCGCTGTCGTCTCGCAGACCGGATCGCAGGCCGGGCTCGCGGAGGGCTACGGCAAGGCGCTCGTCGTGTGGCAGGACCAGGTCAACGCCGCCGGCGGGCTGCTCGGCCGCAAGGTCGAGCTGCGCGTGCTCGACGATCATTCGGAGGCCGCGCGCGCCGGCCCCGCCTACGCAGAGCTGATCGCCGGCGGCGCGAGCCTGCTCGTCGGCCCGTACGGCTCGGCGGCGACGCTCGTCGCGGGCGCAGAAGCGGAGCGAGTGGGCTACGTCATGGCGAACGGCGGCGGCGCTTCGGCGCGCGTGTACAAGCGGCCGCAGCGCTACGTCTTCCAGACCGTGGCGCCGTATGCGTCCTACGGCGAAGGCGTAGTCGAGTTGGCGCGGCAGGCCGGCTGTCGCTCGCTGTACATCCTCGCTCGCAACGATGTCGCCGCGGTGGAAATGGGGGGCGCGGCGCGCGAGCGCGCGCTGAAGGTGGGATTCAAGGTGCCCGAGCTCGAGGTGTATTCCGGCAGCGACCTCCTGCCGCAGCTCATCGCCAAGGCCAGGGAAGCGAACTTCGATGCCTGGATCGCTTTCGGCGAGCTGCGGGACGCGACCGACACGGTCATTGCGATGAAGCGGGCGGGCTACGCGCCGCGCTTCTTCTTCGCGAGCAGCGCCGGCGACGCGCGCTTCGTTCAGAAAGTCGGGCAGGACGCCGAATTTGCGCTGGGGTCGCTCGAATACGATCCGGCCTGGACCACGCCGTACAATGCCGCCTTCGTAGCGGCGTACATCGCGCACTGGGACAGGCCGCCCGACGAATCCGCGGCGCAGGGCTACGCGGCCGCCACGGTCCTGGCGCGGGCGGTCGAGCAGGCGGGCTCCTTCGACCAGGAAAAGCTGCGCGCGGCGCTCGCCCGCCTCGAGACCGGCACGGTGCTGGGAACGTACCGCGTGGCGCCGACCGGGGAGCAGATCGGCATCAAGCCGGCCGTGATCCAGGTTCTTCGCGGCCGCGCCGAGGTGCTCTGGCCGCCCGACCTGCAGGGGAAAGCGACGCTGCAGCCTTACGTGAACTGGAACGAGAGGACTCTCCTCAAGTGAATCGCTCATTTCTTTTTGCTCCGGGCAATGTGCCGCGGCGGGTGGAAAAGGCGCTGACGCTGGACGCGGACGCGGTGATCCTCGACCTCGAAGACTCGGTGGGGGCGGCGGAAAAGGCGGCCACGCGCGCGCCGGTGGCGCAGGCGCTGGGACGCCCGCGTCGCCCGCGCGCCTATGTCCGGGTGAACGCCCCCTCCACCGAGTTCTGCTATCGCGACCTGGCCGAGACCGTGCGACCGGGGCTCGACGGGGTCGTGGTGCCGAAGATCGAGAGCGCGGCCGACCTGCATGCCATCGACTGGCTGCTCGCCAGCCTCGAGCGGGAGCAAGGCCTCGCCGAAGCCTCGATCGACCTGATGCCGATCATCGAGACCGCGGCCGGCGTGCAGCGCGTCGACCGCATCCTCCAGGCGCGCAGCCTGCGCCCTTACCGCGCCGCCTGGCGGGTCAAGCGCGTCGCCTTTGGCGCCGCGGACTACGCGAACGACGTCGGCCTCTCGCCGACGCTGGAGGAAAACGAGCTCGCCGACGCCCGCTCGCGGATCGTCCTTTCGTCCCGCGCCGCCGGCATGGAGAACCCGATCGACAGCCCGTGGTTCCACTTCAAGGAAACCGAGGCGTTTGCCCGTGCGCTCGAGCGCAGCCGGCGCAGCGGCTTCCAGGGGCGCATGTGCGTGCACCCGGACCAGATCGCCCCGGTGAACGCGGCTTACCTTCCCTCCGCCGCGGAGATTGCCGCGGCCGAGCGCATCGTGAATGCGTTCCGCGCAGCCGAGGCGCGCGGCGCCGCGGCCATCCAGGTCGACGGCCAGATGATCGACTATCCGGTCGCTTACCGGGCACAGGCCCTGCTCGAGGCGGTGGGCAAAGCGAAAGCGAAGTGAAGGACGGCGAGTGCGGGAGGTCGTGCTCGCCTCGGGTCTCTGGATGCCGGCGGCCGGCATGGCGCTCGTCGCCGCGCGGCTTCGGCGCGCCGGATTCGCGCCCAGAACCTTCGCCTACGACGGCCGGCAGCCTCTCGAGGCGAACATCGAGCGCTTCGCGCAGTTCGTCGCCGCTTCGCGCTCGGACGAGGCCCCGCACCTCGTGGGCCACAGCCTGGGCGGCGTGCTTGCCTTCGACACGCTGAGCGCGCATCCGGAGGTTGCTGTGGGCCGCGTAGTGCTTCTCGGCTCGCCGGTGTGCGGCTCGCTCGCCGGCCGGCGGCTCGGCCGCTCCGCCGTCGGCCGCTGGATGCTCGGCGCCAGCGCGCCGCGCTGGCGCGAGCGGGAGGCCGCCTGGCAGCGCCGCGAAGCACTCGGGGTGATCGCGGGCACCTTGCCCCTGGGACTCGGCCAGCTCCTCGGGCGACTGCCCGGCGAGAACGACGGCGTGGTATGCGTGGCGGAAACCACGGTCGCCGGCATGGCGGACCGGGCGCTCGTTCGCCACGGCCACAGCATGCTCGCCTTCTCCGGCGAAACGGCGCTCCTGGTGCAACGGTTCCTGGCCACGGGCCGCTTTGCATGAGGCTCGCCCTTGCGCTTGGCGCGCTCCTGCTTTGCTCGGGCTGCGAGATGCTTTCGTATTACACCCAGGCGATCGGCGGCCATCTCGACGTCATGGCCGAGGCGCGGCCGCTCGATGCGTGGCTCGCCGACCCGGCCACGCCCGCCGATCTGCGCGAGCGGCTGGAAACTGCGCGCCGGATCCGCGAGTTTGCGTCGCGGCGCCTCGCGCTGCCCGACAACGCGAGCTATACGTCGTATGCCGACCTCGGCCGGCCCTACGTCGTCTGGAACGTGTTCGCTGCACCCGAGTTCTCGGTGGAGCCGAAGCGCGAGTGCTTTCCCTTCACCGGCTGCGTCCCCTATCTCGGCTTCTTCGCCGAGGCCTCGGCGCGCGACGAGGCGGCGCGGCTCGAGCGCGACGGGCTGGATACCTACGTCGGCGGCGTGCCCGCCTACTCGACGCTCGGCTGGTTCAACGATCCGCTGCTTTCGACCTTCATCCGCTATCCCGATGTCCAGGTCGCGCGCCTCATGTTCCATGAGCTGGCGCACCAGGTCGTCTATGCGGAGGGCGACACCACGTTCAACGAGTCGTTCGCCGTGGTCGTCGAGGAGGAGGGCGTCCGGCGGTGGCTGCAAAGCGAGGGCCGTAGCGCGGAGCTCGCCGCGTTCGAGGTTGCCCAGGCGCGAAAGCGCGCCTTCGCTGCGGCGGCGAAGCAAACGCGGGAGCGGCTCGCCGCCCTCTACGCTTCGCGCCTCCCGCCGCAGGCGATGCGCGAGAAGAAGCGAGCCGAGCTCGACCGGCTGCGAGCCCAATTCCCGGGCGCGGTGCCCGCGGTGCCGAACAACGCCTTTCTTGCCTCGGTCTCGCTCTATACCGGGATGGTTCCGGGCTTCGAGCGCCTGCTCGCGCAATCCGGCGGCGACCTGCCGAAGTTCTACGACCGCGTGCGCGAGCTCGCGCAGAGCGATCCGACGGCGCGCAATACGCTCCTCGCGCGCCGTCCCTAGCGGCCGTCAGGAGAGCGGGATGTCGACGATCTTCCGGAACGCCGGCCGCTCGCAAAGGCGGTCGAACCAGGCCTTCAGGGGGCGATGCTCCGGGCGCTCGATGGGCAGGCGCATCCACAGTTGCACGTGACAGCCGAGCGGAATGTCCCCCATGGTGAAGTGATCGCCCGCGAGGTAGCGGCGCTCCGATAGTACGGAATCCGGGATGGCGAGGAGCGTCGCGCACTTCTGGCGCGCTTCTTCGATCGCCTTGAGGTCGCGCTTTTCCGGCGGCGTGCGCACGAGCGGCCAGAAGAGCGGCCGCTGAAATTCCCGCGAGAAGGTGTGCGTCCAGTCCATCCAGCGCTCGGCGTCGGCGCGCTGGCGCAGGTCGGAGGGGCAAAGCGTCCCGAGGCCGTGCTTTGCCGCGAGGTAGCGCACGATCGCGTGCGATTCCCAGAGCACGAAGCCGTCGTCGTCGATCGTCGGCACGAGGCCGGTCGGGTTCATGCGCCGGTACTGCGGCGTATCGTTCACGCCGAAGTGCAGTCCCGCGTCGACGCGCTGGTAGGGCAGGCCGAGCTCTTCCGCGGCCCAGAGCACCTTCTTCACGTTGACGGAGTTGGTCCTGCCCCAGATCTTCAGCATCGTCAGAAGCCGACGGCCTGGCCGTCGCGCCGCGGGTCGCTCGCGGTGAAGTAGCCCCCGTCCAGCTTCCAGATGAGCTGGGCCGATCCGAACTGGTTGTAGTCGTCGACCGTGACGATGCGATGGCCCCGGCGCTGCAGCTCTTCGAGCGTCGCCGGCGCAAAGCGGCCCTCCTCGACGCTGACGTCCAGCCCCTGCACGACCCGGAAGCGGGGTCCGTCGCACGCGGCCTGCGGGCTCTGCCCGTAGTCGGCGATGCGCACGAGGACCTGTGCGTGGCCTTGCGGCTGCATCGTTCCGCCCATCACGCCAAAGCTCATCACCGGCTTGCCCTGCTGCGTGACGAATCCGGGAATGATGGTCTGGTAAGGCCGCTTGCGCGGGCCGACGCGGTTGGGGTGCCCGGGCTCGAGGACGAAGGTGCTGCCGCGATTCTGCAGGGAAATGCCGTCCACGACCACGCCCGAGCCGAAGCCCATGTAGTTCGACTGGATGAACGAGATCATCATGCCCGAGGCATCGGCGGCGGTCAGGTAGACCGTGCCGCTCTGCGGCGGCTTGCCGTGCCCGAAGTCCTGGGCGCGCTTCATGTCGATCAGCTTTGCCCGGGACTTGAGGTATTCCTGGTCGAGGAGCGCCTGCGGCGTGACCTCCCTCATGTAGTCGCTGTCGGCCACGAAGCGGCGCGCATCGGCGAAGGCGAGCTTCATCGCCTCGATCTGCAGGTGCAGGCTGTCGGGGCTGTCCACCGCGTGCGAGCGCACATCGAAGTGCTCGAGCATGCCGAGGGCCATCAGGGCCACGATGCCCTGGCCGTTGGGCGGGATCTCGTGCAGGGTATAGCCGCGGTAGTCCATCTCGAGCGGCTTGACCCAGTCGGGCTTGTTGGCGGCGAGGTCGCTCGCCCGCATGACGCCGCCGTGCTTCCGGGCATGCGCCTCCAGCTTCTCGGCGTATTCGCCCTGGTAGAAAGCTTTGCCTTTCGTGGCCGCGATTTTCTCCAGCGCGCGCGCGTGGGCGGGGAACTTGAAGCGCTCTCCCGGGCGGGGCGCACGGCCGCCGGGCAGGAAGGCCTGCGCGAAGCCCGGCTGGTCCTTCAGCTCGGCGACCTGCTTCTCCCACTGGCCCGCGATCGTCGGGGAGACCAGGAAACCGTCGCGGCCGTAGCGGATCGCCGGCTCGAAAAGCCTACGGAAGGGGAGCTTGCCCCACCTCGCGTGGATCTCGACCCAGGCGGCAACACACCCCGGCGCGGTCACCGCGTTCCAGCCGCGTATCGGCATCGCCTTGCGATCGCCGAAGTAGTCGGGCGTCCAGGATTGCGGCGAGCGGCCGGAAGCGTTCAGCCCGTGCAGGCGCCGGCCGTCCCAGACGAGGGCGTAGGCGTCGGAGCCGATGCCGTTCGACACCGGCTCCACGAGGCTCAGTGTGATCGCCGTGGCGAGGATGGCGTCTGCCGCGCTGCCGCCGGCGGCGAGCATCTGCAGGCCGGCCTGCGCGGCGAGCGGCTGCGAGGTCGCCACCACGTTGGCCGCGAGCAGCGGCTTGCGGGGCCAAGGGTAAGGGTTGTGCCACGAAAAAGGCGTCGTGGCGCCGGAGCTTTTCATCGTCATATCGCGCGGACCTGCACCATGTCGGTATGCCCCTGCAGCACCTTTTGGATGCCATCCTGCTTGAGAGTGCGCATGCCGGCCGCGAGCGCGGCCTTGGCGACGTCGGCGACCGGCGCGCGCGTCTGCACGAGGCGCTTGACGGCCGCGTCCGCAGCCATGAGCTCGTAGACTGCCATCCGCCCCTTGTAGCCGGTGCGGTCGCACTCCTTGCAGCCCTTCGCTTCGTACAGGGTGATTTTCTGCTGGCGCCACTGCTTCACGACGGGGTCGGCCTCGAGCCCGGTATCGCCGCAGTATTCGCCGGCCAGATCGTCGATTTCGCGCACGCTCGGCTCGTGGCGCACGCGGCAATGGGGGCAAAGCTTCCTCACGAGGCGCTGCGAGAGCACGCCGAGCAGCGCATCGGCGAAATTGAAGGGATCCATGCCGAGATCGAGCAGCCGCACCACGCTCTCGGGGGCGCTGTTCGTGTGCAACGTCGAGAGCACGAGGTGCCCCGTGAGCGACGCCTCGATGCCGATCTTCGCCGTCTCCGCGTCGCGCATCTCGCCGACCATGATGACGTCCGGATCGGCGCGCATGAAGCTGCGCATCGCCGCAGCGAACGTCCAGCCTATCTTGGCGTTCATCTGCACCTGGCGCAGGCCCGGCTGCGTGATCTCGATCGGGTCCTCGGCGGTCCAGATCTTCTTCTCGCCCGTGTTGAGGAAGGCGAGCAGCGAATGCAGCGTGGTCGTCTTTCCCGAGCCGGTCGGGCCGCAGACGAGGAACATGCCGTGCGGCCGGGCGATGAGGCGCTGGATCGTCTCCTGCGTCGCGGGCGCGAAGCCGAGCTCGCCGATCGGCTTCGGCGTCGCCGCGGCGAGCACGCGCATGACGACATCCTCGAGCCCGTTGGCGGTGGGGATGGTCGCGATGCGCAGCTCCACGTCGAGCGGGGCGAAGCGCTTGAAGGCGATCTTGCCGTCCTGGGGCTTGCGCCGCTCGGCGATGTCGAGCTGGCTCATGACCTTGAGGCGCGAGATGATGGCGCTGCGGAAGCGCGCCGGGATCTCGAGGTAGTTGACCAGCACCCCGTCCTTGCGGAAGCGCACCCGCACGCTCTTGCCGCCCGGGTTCACTTCGATGTGGATGTCCGAGGCGCTCTGCTCCACGGCGTCGACGATGATCTTGTTGACGAGCTTGACGAGCGTGCTGTCGATCTGCGCGCCCTGCTGCTCGGTCGCCTCGTCGGTGGCCGCCTCGCTCGAGAGGCGCAGCGTCAGCTGCTCGATGCCGACGTCCGTTTCCGCGCGCCTCACCGCAGCCTCGAAGTCGCGCTCGGTGCCGTACGCCGCGTCGAGCGCGTCCTTGATGTCCTGCGCGGGCGCCATCACGGGAATCAGCTTCGTGCCCGCGGCGAAGCGCACCTCCTCCATGCGCTCCATCTGCGTCGGATCGTCGACCGCGACGACCAGCGCGTTGTCGATCTCGGCAAGCGGCAGGACGCCGTAGCGGCTCGCCACGGCCGGGGGAATGCGCTTCAGCGCTTCCGGCGCCGGCCGGAACCTGCGCAGGTTGACGTAGGGGACGCCGAGCTTCTTCGCCATGATGCTGTGCACGAGCTCGATGTCCACGACCCCCATGTCGGCGAGGATCTGCCCGAGCGGCACCGCCCGGTCGCGAGCCTCGATCGCGAGCGCCTCGTTCAGCTCGGTTTTCGTGAGGAAGCCCAGCTCGACCAGCATGTCGCCGAGCTTCTGCGCCGGCCGTGCCCTCTGCTGCTGGAGCGCAGCCGCGAGCTGCTCTTGCGAGACGACCTCGTTGGCGGTGAGGTACTCCCCCAGCTTGCGCGCGCGCAGCAGCCGCTGCTTCTCGAGCGCCTGGGTAATCGTCTCCGGCGAGGTGGCGTTTTCCTGCACGAGCAGCTCGCCGATCGGCGCCCCGATGCGGGCGTCCTGGGTGGCCAGCGCGGGCAGGAAGGCGCGCAGCACCCTGCCGTCGGCCTCGGGCAGGAAGAGGAACAGGCCGCAAAGCGCCTGCACGTGTCCGACGGTCTCGCCTTCGAATGCGCCGCCGTTGGCGAGCTGGACCGAGAAGGGCTGGCGGTCCGATGGCGGAAACATGGCGCCGTCCACCGGCACGCTCTGGCGGAGCACGGCGACCGGGCGCAGCAGGCGCACCAGGAGCAGCGCCGAGAAGGCGATGGTCACGGCGCTCCTCGCCTGGTCGGGGTGGAACTTCAGCATTTCCGACTCCGGCACGAAGCTCTGCACGAGGCCGGTCGCTTTCTCGCCATCGGTGAAGGTGAGCAGGCACGGCTCTCCGCCGGGCTGCGGCTCGTCGATGAGGTCGTAATACGGCGGGGTCGGCCAGATGAACTTCCCCGCCGGGACGCTGCGCTGGCGGCCGAGAGCCATGCGCTGCGTCCGCGAGAGCTTGCTCGTGCGGTCGGGATCGCTCATGCCTCGAGCGATTCGAAGTCCAGCACGACCCGCCCGAGCACGCGGCCGGCCTTGAGGTCCTCGAGCGCAGCGTTCGCCTGGGCGGCCGGGCGCGTCTCGATCGGCAGTGCCTTGAGCTTGCGCTGCTTCGCGAGCGCCACCACGTCCTTCAGCTCCTGCAGGTTGCCGACGTACGAGCCGACGATGCCGATCGCGCGCTGCGCGATCGGCGGCAGCGGGTGGACGAGCTCGCCGCCGTAGAGCCCGCAGATCACGTAGCGGCCGCCCTTCCTCAGCGCGCCGATACCGAGCGCCGCGGTGGCCGGGCTGCCGACGAAGTCGAGCGCGCCGGCGATTCCCTGCAGCTGCGCCGCGGCACCTTCGGCCCGGGTGTTCACCGTGCGCTTCGCGCCGAGCCGCGATGCCGCAGCGAGCTTCGCATCGTCGATGTCGCAGGCGACGATCTTCTTCATGCCGCGTGCGCGCAGCACCGACAGGGCGATCAGGCCGAGGCCGCCGCAGCCGAGCACTGCGACCTCGTCCTTCGGGCCAAGGGAAGGAAGCTTCGCCGCCGCGCTGTAGGTAGTGAGCGCCGAGCAGGCGAGGGTCGACGCAAAAGAGTCGTCGATGCCGGCCGTGTCGATCAGGTACTTCGCGTCCGGCACGAGGAGGTGCGTGCTGTACGCCCCGGCGCGGTTCACGCCGAGGTAGCGCGAGCCCGACACGCAGTAGTTGTCCTGGCCCGCCTTGCACACGGCGCATTTGCCGCAGCCGATCCAGGGATAGACGAGGCGCCTCTGCCCGACCCGGACGCCTCTTGCCTTCGGGCCGAGCGCTGCTACGATGCCGAAGGGCTCGTGGCCGAGCGTGAAGGGCGGCACGCAGCCGCGCTCCTTCACGTAGAAGCGCTTGCCGCCGCCGAGGTCGAAATAGCCGTCCCAGATGTGCAGATCGGAGTGGCACACGCCGGCGCGCGTGACGCGCACGAGGACTTCGCGGCCTTTCGGCTCCGGGGTGGAGGCGAGCACTTTCTGCAGCGGCCTCCCGTGCTCGATGACCTGGTAGCTGATCATGCCTTGGCCGAGGCCGCCAGCGCCTGGTCGATGTCCCACAGGATGTCCTCCAGCGTCTCGATGCCGACCGAGACGCGGATCATGTCGGGCGTCACGCCCGCCTTGATCTGGTCGGCTTCGTCCATCTGACGATGGGTGGTCGACGCCGGATGGATCACCAGCGTCTTGGCGTCGCCGATGTTGGCGAGGTGGCTCATGAACTGCGCGGCCTCGATGAAGCGCTCGCCCGCCCGGGCGCCGCCTTGCACTCCGAAATTGAGCAGTCCCGAGGCGCCCTTGGGGAGGTATTTCTTCGCCAACGAAAAATATTTGTCGCCCGGCAGCCCGGGATAGTTGACCCACGCCACGCGCGGATGGCTCGCGAGAAATTTCGCCACCGCGAGCGCATTCGCGCAGTGCCGGTCCATGCGCACGGGCAGCGACTCGAGCCCTTGCAGCAGCAGCCAGGCGTTGAGCGGCGAGAGCGCCGGCCCGAAAGTGCGCATGATCTCCATGCGCGCCTTCATGGTGTAGCCGAAGTCGCCGAAGGTCTCGTGGAAGATCACCCCGTGGTAGCCGGGCGAGGGGGAGGTGAACTCCGGGAATCTGCCGTTTCCCCAGTTGAACTTGCCCGACTCGACGATCGCGCCGCCCATGGTCGTGCCGTGCCCGCCGATGTACTTGGTCGCCGAATGCACGACGATGTCCGCGCCCCATTCGATCGGCCGGCAGAGGTAGGGCGAGGGCACGGTGTTGTCGACGACGAGCGGGATTTCCGCCTCGTGCGCGATCTTCGCCAGCGCCTCGATGTCGACGATGTTGATGAGCGGATTGCCGAGCGTCTCGGCATAGAGCAGCTTGGTGTTTTTCCTTATCGCCTTGCGGAAGTTGTCCGGATCGTCGGGCTGGACGAAGGTCGTCTCGATCCCGAGCTTCCTGAGGTTGACGTGCAGCAGGGTATGCGTGCCGCCGTAGAGCGTCGAGGCCGAAACGATGTGGTCGCCGGCGCTGCACAGCGTGAGGATCGCCGTGACCTCGGCGGCCTGCCCGGTCGAGCAGGCGAGCGCCGAGCGGCCGTCCTCGACCGCGGCCATGCGCTCCTCGAAGACCGCGACGGTGGGGTTGGAGATCCGGCTGTAGACGTTGCCGAACGTCTGCAGGTTGAAGAGGCTCGCCGCGTGCTCGGCGGAATCGAACACGAAGGAGGTCGTCTGGTAGATCGGCGCTGCGCGCGCACCTGTCGCGGGGTCGGGAATCTGCCCGGCGTGAAGGCAAAGCGTCTCGAAGCCGAACTTGCGGTCGGCCATCTACCTACCGGTCGGATTCGTCCGGGTCGTTCTCCGATTCTTCCTGCCGGCTCGTCGCCGCGCGGCGGTACTCCGAGGGCGGCACGCCGACCTGGTTCAGGAAGAAGCGCGTGAAGTTGCTCTGCGCGGAAAAGCCGAGCTCGGCGGCCACTTCGGCGATCTTGCCGCGGCCGGAGGAGAGCCGCGAGATGGCAGTCTCCACGCACAGCATGTCGAGGTAGGCGCGCGGCGAGAAGCCGGTGCAGACTTGAAATAGATCGTAAAAACGCGAGCGCGACAGCCCGACCTGGTTGGCCAGGTCGTCCATGTTGAGCTCTTTGTTCGGGTGCGCTCGCAGCAGAGAGATGGCGCGCCGGATGCGCGTGTCCTCGAAGCGCGAGCCGCGCCAGAGCGGCGAGGAGGCGCGGCGGCGGGCGAGGTAGGTCTCGACGATCGAGAGCAGCAGCTCCTGGAGCATGAACTCGAGCCGCTCGGGCGACAGGAACCGGTCGTTCAGCACTTCGATCGACATCGTGTCGGCCAGCTGGCGGATCCGCGGCGTGATGGCCTCGACGCCCACGGTAAAGGGGCGTGGGTCCTCGGCGGTGAATACCGCGGGGAATCCGGAACGAAGCCACTCGCTCGCCGAGTGAAACACCACGACGCGCGTGGGTCCGGGGCTTACATGCACTTCGCCCGGGTTGAGGAAAAGCACCCCGTCGTAGCGCTGCTGCAGGACGATGACGGGGTCGGCCTGGGCCTCGATGCGGTCGTCGGCCGCCAGGTCATCGAGCACCAGCCGGCCGAACCGCCCCTCGAATAGCCTCAGTGTCCTCCCCATGCGGGAAGGATACCTCAACGGTGAGCGCCCCGGGGCGCTAGTAGGCGAGCCAGCGCGGGCGCTTGGCCGAGATCACCCGGGTATTGACCCCGACCCAGTTCAGGCCCCCGAAAAGGCGGCCGTGCTCGATCTTGACGCAGCGGTCCATGACCGCGTCCAGGCCGGCGGCGCGGGCCTTGGCGGCGGCGGCCTCGTTCTTCACGCCGAGCTGCTGCCAGAGCACGCGCGCCCCTACGGCGATGGCGTCCTCGGCGATCGGCATGACGTCCTGCGTCTTGCGAAAGACGTCGACGATGTCGATCTTCTCCGGCACGTCGCGCAGGGAGGCATAGCATTTCTCGCCGAGGATCTGCGGGTAGCGCGGGTTGACGGGAATGATGCGGTAGCCGTGCTCCTTCATGTACTTCGCGGCGAAGTAGCTCGGCCGGAACCAGTCCGCGGACAGGCCCACGACGGCGATGGTGCGGTTCTCGCGCAGAATGCGGCGCAGCGTATTGATGTCGTCCATCGGCGGATAACTATAATCGATCCTTTCCTCGCCGAGTCTCCGGAGAAACGCCATTTACGTCGAAGAGCGCATCTATACGCTCAAGGTCGGCACCGTTGCCGAATACCTGAAGCATTACGAGAATGAGGGCATGGCGGTGCAGCTCAAGCACCTGCCGCACATGGTCGGCTACTACTTCACCGAGGTCGGCACGCTGAACCTGGTCGTGCACCTTTGGGCGTACGAGAGCCTCGACGACCGCGAAAGGCGCCGGGCCGCGATGGCGGCCGACCCCGCGTGGCAGTCGTACCTGGTGAAGATCCGGCCGCTCATGGACCTCCAGGAGACGCGAATCATGAAATGCGCGCCGTTCTTTCTCGATCGCCTCAAGAAGATGCTGGCCACGGCATGAAAACCGATTTGCAGACGCGCCACGGCGGCAAGATCCTCGCCGATGCGCTCGCCGCGCAGGGCGTGAAGATCGCCTTCGGCGTACCGGGCGAGAGCTACCTGCCGGTGCTCGACGGGCTCTACGACCTGCGCGACCGGTTGCGCTTCATCGTCTGCCGCCAGGAAGGCGGCGCCTCCTACATGGCCGAGGCGCAAGGCAAGCTGACCGGCGAGCCCGGCGTGCTCTTCGTGACGCGCGGCCCGGGTGCGTCGAACGGCGCGATCGGCGTGCACACCGGCTTCCAGGATTCCACGCCGATGGTCGTCTTCATCGGCCAGGTGCCGAACGAGTTCGCCGAGCGCGAAGCGTTCCAGGAAATCGACTACCGGCGCATGTACGGGCAGATGGCGAAGTGGGTGGCGCAGATCGACCGCGTCGAGCGCATTCCGGAGTACGTGAGCCGCGCGTTCCATACCGCCGTCGCGGGCCGGCCGGGGCCGGTCGTGCTCGCGCTGCCGGAGGATGCGCTCTACGCCGAGGCCGCGGTGGCGGACCTCGCCCGGCATCACGTCGTGCGCCCCGCGCCGTCGCCTTCTGCGCTTCACGAGCTGCAATCCCTGCTGGAGAAAGCACAGAGGCCATTCGTGCTTCTGGGCGGCGGCGGCTGGGACCGACCGACCTGCGAGCGCCTGCAGCGCTGGATCGAGGCGAACGGGCTGCCGGCCGGGACCTCGTTCCGCTGCCAGGACCTGTTCGACAACCGCAGCGAGTGCTACGCGGGGGATGTCGGCATCGGCATCAACCCCGAGCTTGCCCAGCGCGTCAAGGACGCGGACGTGCTGCTGGTGGTCGGCGCCCGGCTCGGCGAGATGACCTCCGGCGGCTACACGCTGGTCGAAGCCCCGCAGCCGAAGCAAGCGCTCGTTCACGTGCACGCCGGCGCCGAAGAGCTCGGCCGCGTGTACCGCCCGGCGCTCGCGATCAATTCTGGCATGGCGCAGTTCGTCGAGGCGCTGGAGACGCTTGCCTTCGACAAGCCGGCGTGGCGCGCCGAAAGCCGGGCGCTGCACGAGAACTATCTCGCGTGGAGCAAGCCGCGGCCGATTCCGGGCGAGCTGCAGTACGGCGAGATCGTCCAGTGGCTCGCGCAGCGCCTGCCCGAGGACGCGATCGTCGCCGGCGGGGCGGGCAACTTCGCCGGCTGGCTGCATCGCCATTTCCGCTACAAGGGGTTCCGCACGCAGCTCGGCTCGACCAACGGCTCGATGGGCTACGGCTTCCCGGCGGCGCTCGCCGCGAAGCTCGTGCATCCCGACCGGACCGTGCTGGGCCTGTGCGGCGACGGGGATTTCCTGATGACCGGCCAGGAGTTCGCGACCGCCGTGCCGTACGACGCTCCGTTCGTCACTCTGGTGGTCAACAACGGGCTGTACGGCACGATCCGGATGCATCAGGAGCGGGAGTACCCGGGACGCGTCTACGGCACCGGCCTGAAGAATCCGGATTTCGCGGCTTACGCGCGCGCCTTCGGCGGGCACGGCGAGACGGTTTCGCGGACGGCGGAATTTGCGCCGGCGTTCGAGCGGGCCTTGGCTTCCGGCAAGCCGGCGCTGATCGAGCTCAGAATCGACCCGGACGCCATCACCCCCGCGACCACGCTGAGCGCGATTCGCGACCGGGCCCTCAGGTCAAAGCAATGAACTCCGGGTCGTCCTGGTGCTCGCGCTCGAACCGGAGGAAGTCGTAGTAGCCGCAGTGCCGGCTGTCGGGATACTCGCGGCACACGCCGGGGCGCGACTCGTACACGCTGCAGCGGCGCTTCTTCTGGTCCAGGAACATGCATACCGTGGCGAACACGGTGTCCTTCTTGTGGCGTAGCAGGCGGACCTTTTCCTTCGGCTGGAGCTTGGTGAAGCGCTCCTCCGCCTGGCGGTAGGCGAGGTCGAAGCGCTTGGCGAGCCGTGCGATGTCGCGCGGCGTGACTTCGATCTCGGGATAGCTGCAGCAGTAGCCCGGGCACTTTTCGCACGAATAGCTCGTGCGCACCGGGATGGGGAAGGGCTTGCCGTTCTTCATTCGCTTTCGTGTCCTGCGGGAAGCGCCGCATTCTACGCGAGCGAGACGCCGGAATAACCCTGCCGCGGGGAGGGCCCCCGCTTTCAGTGCTGCAGGATCTTGGACAGGAACTGCTGCGCGCGCTCGGAGCGCGGCGTGCCGAAGAAGTCCTCCTTGGCCGCGTCTTCGACGACGCGCCCGGCGTCCATGAAGACCACGCGGCGAGCGACCTTGCGCGCGAATCCCATCTCGTGCGTGACGACCATCATGGTCATGCCCTCGCGCGCGAGCTCGACCATCACGTCGAGCACCTCGTTGATCATCTCCGGATCGAGCGCCGAGGTCGGCTCGTCGAACAGCATGGCGATCGGGTCCATCGAAAGCGCGCGGGCGATGGCGACCCGCTGCTGCTGGCCGCCGGAGAGCTGGCCCGGATACTTCTCCTGGTGCGCAGCCAGGCCGACGCGCTCGAGAAGCTTGAGGCCCTTGGCGCGCGCCTCGTCCTCCGAGCGGCCGAGCACCTTCGTCTGCCCCAGGGTGAGGTTCTGCATCACCGTCATGTGGGGAAAGAGCTCGAAGTGCTGGAACACCATGCCGACGCGCGCGCGCAGCTTGGGCAGGTGAGTCCGGGGGTCGCCGACGGATATGCCATCGACGAGGATCTCGCCCTTCTGGAAGGGCTCGAGGCCGTTCACGCACTTGATGAGGGTCGACTTGCCGCTGCCCGAGGGGCCGCAGACCACGACCACCTCGCCCTTCGCCACCCGGGTCGAGCAGTCGGTGAGCACCTGGAAGCTGCCGTACCACTTGCTGACGTTCTTGATCTCGATCATGCGGCCTCTCCGGGAGCCCGATCAGCGGATGACGGCGATTCTCGACTGCAGGCGGCGCACCCAATGCGACAGCGCGAAGCAGCAGGCGAAATATACGACGGCGACGAAGCTGTACATCTCCACGAGGCGCCCGTCGCGCTCGGCGACCTTGCTCGCCGCGCCGACGAAGTCGCTGATCGAAAGCACGTACACCAGCGAGACGTCCTGGAAGAGCACGATGGTCTGCGTGAGGAGCACGGGGATCATGTTGCGGAAGGCCTGCGGCAGCACGACGAGCCCCATGG
>Ga0153915_10002864_pt1 | contig 15755 bp, 12 predicted proteins | sample Opewatmetagenome_2_FD_107003 | JGI IMG/M metagenome (GOLD analysis project Ga0153915, IMG submission 107003) | Freshwater wetland microbial communities from Ohio, USA - Open water 3 Core 3 Depth 3 metaG | ecosystem: Environmental > Aquatic > Freshwater > Wetlands | place: USA: Ohio, Lake Erie...
AAGAAGGTGGTATTCGATATTTGGGATGATTTGTTAAAAGCTGGTGTCACTTTTGTTTGTAATACGTATATCGGACCGAAAATCACTGTGGATAAACTGTTTTCCGGTGGATACAATGCTGTGTTTTTGGGTGTAGGCACTACCGTGGATGCCAGAATGAACGTTCCAGGTGAGCATTTGCCTGGGATTTACAAGGCAACGGATTTCTTGATCCGCGCCAATGTGGATATGGACCTGCTTCCCCATGAGATGTGCACGCGACCTGAGGTGGGAAAGAAAGTGGTGGTCATAGGTGGCGGGGATACATCATCGGATTGCCTGCGAACCGCCTTACGCATGAATGCCGAGGAGGTGGTGTGCCTATATCGGCGTAGTGAAACCGAGATGCCCGGGGGGTACAAGGACCGAAAGATGGCCATCGAGGAAGGTGCCAAATATCACTTCCTAACACAGCCTGTGCGCTTCATCGCCGGTGCCGATGGTCGTCTGGCGCAGATCGAATGTGTGCGGACGAAGTTAGGCGAACCCGATGAAAATGGCCGGCGCAGTTTCTCGATTGTAGAAGGTTCTGACTTCATCATTGAAGCAGATACGGCTGTCATGGCGATTGGCTATAAACCCGACCCGGTCATCGGTGAAACGACTCCTGGCATCCAAACCCATAACTCAGGCTTGCTGATGACCGATGAAAATACTGGTGCCACACATCGCCGGGGAATCTTTGGGGGTGGTGATATGGTCACAGGTCCACATCTGGTGGTGACAGCGATGGTGGCTGGACGTAAAGCCGCAGCTTCGATTGATCGGTACCTGGGCTGGTAATAAATCTGTATTCATGGTTTATAATTCCGATGTGTGCGCCAGATGGCGGACACATCTTTTTTGTCACTGGTGAATTGGTGGAATGCTTAAGCCAGGCAGGATTTTGACTTCCTAAAGTAAATGGTGATTCTCCGGCATCCAAGAAGTAATGAAGGATTGAGGTTTTAATGGATATTGGAAATGTAGAGCAGGTTGATATCGACGAACAGATGCGAGCGGCGTACCTGGACTATGCCATGAGCGTAATCGTAGCCCGTGCGCTGCCAGATGCACGTGATGGGTTAAAGCCTGTACACCGACGTATCCTGTATGCCATGCATGATATGGGCATAAGCGCAACTTCTACCTACAAGAAATCAGCGCGCATCGTGGGCGAGGTTTTAGGCAAGTACCATCCGCATGGAGATGCTGCAGTTTACGAATCAATGGCGCGCATGGCACAAGATTTCTCTATGCGCTATTTGCTTGTGGATGGCCAGGGAAACTTCGGCTCAGTCGATGGAGATGCCCCAGCTGCGATGCGATACACCGAAGCCCGCCTTTCCCAAATGGCGGAAGAGATGCTGGCTAATATCGAGCAAGATACAGTGGATTTTACGGACAATTTCGATGGGTCTCTCAAGGAACCGCTTGTTTTACCAGCCCGCCTCCCTAATCTATTACTGAATGGCTCGACAGGCATTGCAGTCGGGATGGCCACTGCCATCCCCCCGCACAACCTGAGTGAAGTGGTGGCAGCAATATCCTTTCTGATTGATAACTACGAGCGCATGGATGAGCTTACCTCAGAAGAGCTGATCAAATTCGTTCCCGGGCCAGATTTCCCTACGGGAGGAGCGATTGTTGGCACCGAGAGTATTCTGCAAGCTTACAGCACCGGACGGGGAAGGATCGTACTGCGGGGGCAAGCTCATATTGAAGATATGAATGGTGGGAGACAGAGGATCGTGATTACCGAGATTCCCTATCTGCTGAATAAGTCCAGCCTGATTGAACGGATTGCCGAGCTGGCACGCGAGGGGAAGCTAAATGATATCTCTGATCTGCGTGATGAAACCGACCGGCGTGGGATGAGCATCATAATTGAGCTGAGACGGGGAGCTCAACCCATGAAAGTATTAAATCAGCTCTACAAGTACACGCCATTACAATCTACTTTTGGTGTACAGATGCTGGCATTGGTGGAAGGCGAGCCCAGATTACTCTCTCTCAAGCGCATGCTCCAGGTTTATATCGAACATCGGCAGGAAGTGATTATCCGCCGATCGCGGTTTGAGCTCAATAAAGCCAAGGCCAGGGCTCACATCCTGGAGGGTTTGCTTATCGCCCTGGCGAGGCTGGATGAGGTAATCCAAACAATCCGGGAGTCAGCCGATGCTGAGGTTGCCAAGGATAGGTTAATGTCGCGCTTTAAACTCAGCGAGTTGCAAGCCCAGGCCATCCTGGATCTTCAGTTGCGACGACTGGCTGCCCTGGAACGCCAAAAAATAGAGGATGAGCAACGGCAAACATTGGAACGGATTGCTTATCTCGAAGACCTGCTTGCCAATCCACGCAAGGTGCTGGAATTGATCAAGGCTGACCTGGGAGAGCTGGCGAAAAAATATTCCGATCCGCGGCGCACACGTATTGCCCATGAAGCCAGGGAGGAGTTCAGTCAGGAAGACCTGGTGGTCGATGAAGCGGTCCTGATCAGTATCACCCAGCGCGGATATATCAAACGGATAGCTGCCAATAGTTTCAGGCTGCAGACACGGGGTGGTAGAGGTGTTACCGGGCACACCACCAAAGGCGAAGATGAAGTGTTATTCCTCTTCCCGGCGCGCACTCTGGATACGATCCTATTTTTCTCTGACAAAGGCAAGGTTTATTCCGAAAAAGCGTACCAGATCCCAGATGCTGACCGAGCGGCCAAGGGCATCCCAATCGTAAATGTCCTTTCGATGGGGTCAGGTGAGGCGATCACCGCAGCTGTGGCTGTGCCGGATTTTATTGCGGCTGAGTATTGCACCATGGGGACGACCAATGGAAAAGTAAAGCGAGTGGAGCTGTCCGAGTTCAGCTCAGTGAGACCTTCAGGTTTACAAGCCATAACCCTGGAGGAGGGCGATGAGCTGGGCTGGGCACGCCTCACGGATGGACAGGACGAAATCATCCTGGTAACTGAGCATGGCCAGGCCTTACGCTTTGCTGAGGCTACTGTACGGGCGATGGGTCGGGCCGCTGGAGGTGTGATAGGCATCACCCTGTCTGAAGGTGACCATGTAGCCAGTATGGAGGTGGTAGAACCGGGTGGCGAACTGCTGGTGATAACCAAAGAAGGGTATGGGAAACGCACCCCTCTGGCGGAATACCCTCCCAAAGGACGTGCCACTGGAGGTGTACAGACCATTGATCCCAACAGCCTCACGAAACTTGGATTGATCGCGGCTGCCAGAGTGGTGCAGCCAGTGGATGAAGTGACGATTATTTCAGCGGGTGGGGTGGTATTGCGGACACGAGTGAAGGATATGAAGCTTGGTGGGCGGACAACGAAATGTGATCTATTGATCTCTCTAGAAGAGGATTATGTCGCTTCGCTGGCGCGCATCTCAACTGCCGACCTAATCCTTGCTGGAGTGAAAGAGGGTGAATAATAAAGATCTCTTGGGATAATGCTAAAGCAATTCATCAACCCATAAAGGGCAGGTAGACTTTTAAGGTCACCACCAGGAACAGCCCCCCGACAATGATGATCATCATTAAAAGCAGGAGGGCAACAATGAAGCGCTGAAAGGGGGTCATACCCAGAAAGTAGCCATCACTCTCAGGTGGCGGCTCTTTCGGGGGTTGCTGCTCTTCATCTTCAGCCGCAAGGGCAGCTTCTTCTACTTGTTTGCGGAAATCTTCGAACATGGTAATTCTCTCCACACCAATCAAATGTCAAGCAAAGCTGAGTTATTTACACAGGTCTTAGATGAATATCTCCGACCGGCTCGATGACCAACATGCCAGAGCTGGTAAGTAATTTCAACGAGCCATCCTGGGTGAGACCCACCATCTTCCCCACTTGAGGGGATGCGGGGGTGCGCTCATCTTTCGGGATGGATAAAGCATCTCCGTTTGAGAGCTCCACCCATTGGTTGTGGAATGCAAGGGCGGACTCCCAGGTTGAGATAAATTCTGGCAATGATAGCCGGGGTAACCATGAGATAAACTCCCGAAGGATGGCATGTAATACTTCCAGGCGATTCACAGGGTGATCTGTTTCTAATTCAACACAGGTTGCCGGGAAATCCAGCTCTACAGTTGAGTGATTCGCCTTACTGACAAATCCTGATGCAATGTTAATGCCAATCCCGATGATGGCCGAGCACAAAGATTCACCCTCCCAGCGAGCGTCCACCAGCACACCTGCAACCTTACGACCGTTGAGCAAGACATCATTCGGCCATTTAATCTCGGCTGTGAGATTAAATATCTCATGCAGTGTATGCTGCACTGCAATTGCACCCAGACCGGTGAGACGTGGAATAAGGCCTGAACCCAGCGGCGGGGAATGCAATATCAGGCTGAATGCCAGTCCAGTCCCAGGGGAAGTGACCCATCGACGTCCTGAGCGGCCTCGACCCGCAGTCTGCTCATTCGCCACGACGAGGCTGAGGTGGTAAGCACCACGATCAATCCACCGGTTGGCTTCATTGTTTGTCGAATCAATGGTTTCGAAATAGCGGATCGCAGGTAAATTCAGGTCAGACAGGACGGCTTCAAGAGAAGTCTGATCCACGCTTACGATTCTACCTCATCTATGACATGGTTACATGCTAGACGTTTGCGGGTGGCTGTGTCTGCTTGGGAGCCTGCTGGCGTCCTTTGATAAATTCGATAATGGCAGGCAGGACTGAGATGATGATAATTGCGAGCAGGACAAAGGTGAAATTATTCTGGACAATGGGAAGCTTACCAAAAAAGTAACCACCAAAGATGAATAAAGCTACCCAAGCGATTCCCCCGATTACATTGTAAGCGATGAACTTGGGGTAGGTCATCGCACCTATCCCAGCGACGAAGGGCGCAAACGTGCGGATGATGGGTATAAACCGGGCAATGATAATGGTCTTTCCGCCATGTTTTTCGTAAAAAGCATGTGTACGATCGAGATATTCTTTTTTTAGGAAGCGAATGCTGCCGCTGAACGCTCGTGGGCCGATATAATGGCCAATCCAATAATTGGCAGTATCGCCTGCGATGGCAGCTGCGGAGAATATAACGAATAAAATCCAGATATTCAAGTACTCTCCAAGTCCGGCTAAAGTACCGGCTGCAAATAATAGAGAGTCACCCGGGAGAAACGGTGTGACAACGAAACCAGTCTCCATGAAGATCACAAAAAACATAAAGAAGTATGTCCATATATGATATGTCTGGATAATATCTCCAAGGTATTTATCCAAATGCAGAATATGTTCGATAATATCTCGGATAAGACTCATTATATTCATTGGTATGATTCCTAATTTGTAGGATTTCCACCTTTGGTTTGATCCTGCGTACCAATTTCACTATTTAATGGTCCTTCGTTTGGCTCAAACGGTGGTGTGGAACTTAATTCTTTGTGGGACGGCTGGATATCTACAACTTGAGGTGGGATTTCATTTCCTGGCATGTTACGTCGCAAGACAGCATTGAAACCGACATACAAGACGAGGACAAGGGCACCCAGGATGATGATCCCCGTTGATGAAATGGGGCCGATTCGTTGCAGGTTGGCGGGAATGGGTATATTTGCTACTCCTTGTAATGACGAGGCAGCACTCAAGACTACCATTCCATTCCATAAACCATGCACGATCACGGCAAGAATGTAGCTGAGGCCCAGCCTCAGGTAGCGCCTTTGACTCCAGGCAGAAACCAATGCCCATCCAACCAATCCAGCAGTAAAACAATGAAGCAACAGCGTGCTGATCCGGCTGGAGGCGAGGAGCGCCCATGCCTGACCTCCATCGCTGGTATTCCCCAGGTTTTCAAAGATGGCAAAACCCACTCCGCTAATGACACCATAAACGAAACCATGGGCAGGTGTGAGTTTTTGCCCACCCAGGAACCATACTCCAAGTGGTTTGAGCAATTCTTCTATCATTGGGACGATAATAGCTATGAACGAGAAAATGATAAACAATATCCCTGGGTTAAGTATAAATGGGAGCAGGATGCGCAGGATTACTTCTGGATTGGAAGATGAATTTCGCAGTCGAATTATCAAGTTGCCCATCTGGCTGGATAAACTCGGGTCAACCATCGCCCACAGAAAAGCGATGATTCCCATCCCAACGAGTACCAGCAGCTCAAGGATAATAATGATCAATGGTCCCAATACCAACCCACTGGCAAATACTCCCCAGCGCCGTTTTGGTGATCCCAGAGGCAGCCCATGTGTACCTAAATAGACCAGCCACAGAGCGGGAAGTCCTGTGACAATAATATTTAGAGGTGGTAAAAGAAACCAGGAAAGAGTGTTATGTTGGGAAACCCAATTACCAAGGAGCAATGCACCTGGCACAAAGACAAACACGACGATGGTCAGGACGAGGCCAAAGCCACGGCGTTCGGATCCTTGCACTGGCACTGATTCCGGTTGGGAGATACTTTTCAAGGAATACCAGGCGGAGGGTAACACCAATATGCCTGTAAATGCCAGGCTGGCAGCCACCATAAATGATTGTGTTGGGTCCGATTTGCCAGTGCCAGGAGTGACCAACTGAAGGATATTCACAAAAACAACGATCAAAGCAGCACCGAGTAATAGTACCGCAGCCAAGATGCTCAAGATCAACTGGATAATGGAAGCCCAGCGAACGGTCGTTGTCGGTGGCAATGCAGAAGTTTCTATGCTAGACATAAATTGATATCCCCCCAGCAGCAGGGTTTATCAGCCCGCTCCTGGAAAATTCTACTCACTTCTCGTCGATGGTCACACTCAGGATTTTGTCTCCTGGTGGGAGGTCGCCCGAGGAGGCTGGATCGCGTGGAGTGAGATTGGTGACGACGTCCATGCCCTGGATCACGCGCCCAAAGATCGTATAGTCGCCATCCAATTTGGGCTGGGCAGAATAAGTGATGAAGAATTGGCTTCCGTTTGAATCGGGACCTGCATTCGCCATGCCCACCACACCGGGACCATCGAACTTTAAATCAGGAGAAATTTCATTCTTGAATGCATAGCCTGGCGTTCCATAACCCGTTCCACTTGGATCACCAGCCTGGGCGACAAACCCCGGAACGACTCGATGGAAGGTGACACCATCGAACCAACCATTACGAGCCAAGAAAATGAAGCTGTTTACGGTGATGGGGGCTTTATCTACAAATAACTCAATCACGATATCGCCTTTTTCAGTGTGCAGGGTGGCGACGTACTGCTTGGTGGGATCAATCGTTATAGCAGGGCACTGGGTAAATTGCCTGTCTTCGAGCAATGTCAGGCGGATAACAGAGGCGATATTGTACTCACTCATTTGGACGTTGCTAGGCCAAACCCTGTCATTTACCAATAGAGTAGGAGTGCTCGTAATACCAAGTTTTTGAGCATTATCCCAGGCATTTTGGGCGAACGTCACCAGCTCAGCACTAGCCAAGTCTTTTGTGAATTTATCCACATCAAGGTCAAGCTTAGTGGCTTGTCCAGTCAGCCATTGCTGGAAATCGGTTACAGTGAGGGTTGCCCACTCCGATTGGTTAGAAAATAGCGCCTGGTTCATTTCCCAAAATTTGCCCTGTTTCCCCGCGGCTTCAGAAGCTTGTGTGGCGAGGGCAGCTTTATCATGGAGAGGTTGTTCAGGAGTGCCAATGAGCGGAAATTGGCGATATACAAAACGCAGATCATTGGGGAATTCTGACAGGAGTTGCTCCATCACGGGAGCTAGCTGTGCACAGTACGGTCATTGGAAATCTGAATATTCGATGATCGTCACCCTGGCGTTGGCCGGTCCTTTGACCCAATCTGCGTCGCCAACAGGCGGGAAGATCGATTCAGCGGTAGGTCCGGGTGTAGGCTTCTTAGTGACCACCGTACAACCAGCCCCAGGTTGAATGGAGGCTTCATCCAGAACGGTCGGAACGACAGTTGGGGTAGGCGGGAGGGAAGATGTTGGCGTGGAGGTGAGCGTGGCTTGCACCTGGGGAAGACATCCCGTCAGGAGCACTGCCATTATTATCGGTAAGGAGAAGAAAAACTTACGCATACGTTTATCCGTGGACAAGTATTTCGCTATTTTGCCAGCGAAGCAATTTTACCAGCGAAAGGATAAATCAGGTTGCAGGGTACCACATACTCACGGGAGCTTAATTTTTGCCATAACAGGGTGCTTCTTGTGGTACACTGCATCCGTGCGGAGAAGCTGGACGATCGTGTGCATGTTGTTAACTCTGATACAGGGCTGCGGGTTGGTTATGGTATCACCGCTTAATGGGTCACCAACCCAAGTTACTGTCAATGAATCACCAGTACCATCAATGAGCCCAACAGGTCATAATACTGCCACCATTCAGGCAACAAGCGTCATCCCATCCGTTACCATTACACCAGAAGTGACCCGAACCTATACTCCGCGGCCTCCAACCTCAACACCAACACTGGTTGCCTGTCTCCGGGCAGGTGGCAGGGTGGAGGTGAACGAATTTACCACCATCCTGCTTCCGAACCCGTTGGTGTATCGTATTTATCTGCCACCGTGTTATGACCAACAGCTTGAATTGTCTTACCCGGTGTTGTATCTCATCCATGGACAGACCTATTCTGATACACAATGGGATCGCCTAGGAGCTCCAGAAGCTGCCGACCAGTTGATCGCTGCAGGTGAGAGTGCTCCATTCATCATCGTCATGCCCAGGGATCGTGTGTGGCGCGAACCGACGGAGGATAATTTCGGATTAGCCGTGGAACAATCCTTGATCCCCTGGGTGGATGAGCACTATCGCACCATCCCCGACCGGGCACACAGGGCAATTGGCGGTTTATCCAGGGGAGGTGCCTGGGCAATTCACCTGGGACTCTCGCACCCCGAGCTCTATAGCGCGATCGGTCTGCATAGTGGCTTCGTGTTTCAAAGTGATGTACAGGAAATCTATCTCTGGTTACACAATCTGCCGGAGGGAATGGTACCGCGGATTTATATGGATTTAGGCGACAAAGACCGTCCAGAGATTACTGTATCTGCCGAATGGGTGGAAGATCTGCTGACCCGCTACGATATCCCTCATGAGTGGCACATGTTCATTGGTGAGCACGAGGAAGCATACTGGCAGGCGCATGTTGAGGATTACTTGCGCTGGTATAGCCTGGACTGGCAGGAATGATGAGAATGGGTTTCCTTCTAGCAAAAACAGGTTACCAATTTCAATAAGGGTACATATCATCGAAGCTGAAAGGACATAATATGTTCACTAGCTTGCCGAAAGATCCCCAGGTCTTCATGCGGTGGAAATGGGAGCAAATCAAGCCCTTTACGGATGATTTGGTACAGCGCAGATTAGCGACCGTCACGGTAAATGATTGGGTGATGGATTGGTCTGACTTGAGTCGATTGGTATCTGAGATATACGCCCGTTTACGAGTGGCAACCACGGTCAATACTGCTGACCAGGAAGCCAAGCATAGCTTCAACGATTTTCTGGATAGGATCCACACCCCTTTCCAGGCAGTCAATCAGGAATTGAAGCAAAAGCTGCTCGCCAGCGGGTTTCAACCAAAAGAGTTTGAGGTCCCATTACGAAATATGCGGATCGAAACTCAAATCTATCGCCAGGAAAACCTACCCTTGTTGGCTGAGGAGAGGAAGCTGGCAAACGAGTACGATGAAATCATCGGGGCACAGACCGTGGAGTGGGAGGGTGAGGAGGTAACCCCTACACAGCTGGAGCCGATCTATCGAAGCCCCGATCGCTCCAGGCGGGAGAAAGCCTGGCGATTGGTGATGGAGCGCAAGCTCATTGACCGGGAGAAGCTAAACCAACTATGGGTACGGTTGATGCAGGTGCGCGGCCAAATCGCACAGAATGCAGGCTTTCCTGATTACCGCGCTTACCGCTGGCTGGAACTGTTGCGCCTGGATTACACTCCGGAGGACTGCATGCGATTTCACCGCGCCATTGAACAGGTGGCAGTCCCTGCAACCAGGCGGATGCATGGCAGGCGCCAAAAGCAGCTGGGTCTCACAGCATTACGACCCTGGGACCTGAACGTCGACCCACTGGGACGGGATGCGCTTAAGCCATATCAGACGATCAGAGAGCTCGAGGATAAAGCCTCTGCGATCTTCCACCGGGTAGACCCTCAGCTTGGCGGATATTTTGAACTCATGCGCAGCAAGGGCTTACTCGACCTGGAAAACCGCAAGGGTAAGGCTCCCGGTGCTTATTGCAGCAGCTATGATATGGTCAAGCTGCCGTTCATCTTCGAAAATGCCGTAGGCCTGCATGAAGATGTTGCCACACTGCTCCATGAGAGCGGGCATGCCTTCCACGTGTTCGAGGAGGCTCAGCTACCTTATTATCACCAGCTGCCGGTGGGAATAGAGTTCGCTGAGGTGGCTTCGATGGCGATGGAGCTGCTGGCCTCCCCTTATCTACCAACCAGCGAGGGAGGTTTCTACTCAGATAAGGATGCTTCCCGTGCGCGGATTGAACACCTGGAAGAAGCAGTGCTCTTCTGGCCTTACATGGTGGTGGTGGATGCCTTCCAGCATTGGGTGTATGAGAACCACCTGGCTGCTTCCAACCCAGATAACTGTGACCGTAAATGGGCAGAACTTTGGCAGCGTTACATGGTGGGAGTGGATTGGAGCGGGCTTGATGATCTGATGGCCACCGGCTGGCAGCGAAAACCGCATATCTTCGAGGATGCATTCTATTATGTGGAGTACGGCCTGGCTTCCTTGGGAGCATTTCAGGTGTGGGCGAATGCGAGGCTGGACCAACCGGGGGCAGTGGCTGCCTACCGCAAGGCTCTGGCACTCGGCGGCACTGTACCCCTGCCCAAGCTGTACGAGACGGCCGGGGCGAAACTCTCGTTCGAGAAAGAGACGTTAGAAAAGGCGGTTAGCCTGGCTGAAGAGGTGATTGGGCAGCTCGAGAAGGTGTGATTCTGATTTCACCGATAGGGGCGATGCGCCAATACGCTACGACGACAATATTGCAATTGCGAGGCGTTTTTGCCGAAGCAATCTTCTGCTTACAAGTTAATTCATCATCATGTCGTCGCTGATGGGTCTAGTTGAGTTACTTGGAGATTGCTTCAACCAGCAAATGACGCTGGTTTCGCAATGACAACATAAGGATTGTTATATCGGGCAGAGAGTGCCTCCTCGCAGTGGTAGTTGTGAGGCGGAATGTAACAGGAAGATTGCTTCGACCAGCAAACGACGCTGGTCTTGCAATGACAAAAGGAATTCCCACCCTGCGCCTCTACGGCGAAGAGATTGACCAGCAAAAGACGCTGATCTAGCAATGACACTGAAGTACAAAGGCGCAGCGGCATCTGGGATGAAACGTAAGGAAGTCCCTGCCTGCACCCCGACCACAAATGCTACTTCGAATTCGCCACCTCGTCAGCTGAGAAGACCACTTCTTCCTTGCCGGTAAGTTTCTCCTCCACCTTGAGGGCAATCAAATCGAGGTGACCGGGATGGGCGACGTAATCAAGCTCATCGGCGGGCACGGTGAGCACCGGGCAGAGGCTGAAATTGGCGATCCACTCCTCATAGAGCTCATTCAGCTGGCCCAGATACTCTGCGGTGATGGTACGTTCGTAATCTCGCCCGCGGTGAGAGATGCGCTCCTGCAGTGTGCTAACTGTGGCGCGCAGGTAAACCACCAGGTCGGGTGGCGGAAGGAATTCGGTAAGCACGCGGTAAAGCTCGCGATAGCTGAGGTAGTCGCGCTCATCCATGAGCCCCTGCAGAAAAAGGTTTTGAGCGAAGACCTCTGCATCCTCGTAAACGCTACGGTCCTGGATGGCGGAGGTGGGATGGTCGAGAAGCTGGCGGTGTGAGCGCAAGCGACGGGTGAGGAAGAAGATCTGCGAGTGGAACGACCATATACGCATATCGCGGTAAAAATCAACCAGGTAGGGATTCTCGCCCACCGGCTCAAAGAAGGGTTGCCACCCCAGATGGTCACATAACATGCTCACCAGGGTCGACTTGCCCACCCCGATATTGCCCGCCACAGCCACGAATTTTTTCATCTTCAATCCTCCTCACGAGATAACCTGTCGATGTAAATAAAAGCCGGCCGGAATTACTCATCCGGAACCAGGTAGGCCAGCGCCTGACCTTTCTCATCGTCCATAACCAACTCCAGATGGTGATCACGGCGGAAGGAGGCCACCTTGATCAGGCGGATAGAATCGACACATCCTTCCGCCTCAGGGAGAACCCTTATCAGCTGGTTCGGCGTATCATAGAAAAATCGGTGATTGAATTCGGCTTGCGGATCTTCCAGGTGGATGGCCAGTGGATAAATGTTGGATTCGACCAGATCCTGGAAGAAATGAGTGCCGAAGGATGGCTCGGAAACGGCGCTAATGCCCTTCCCGGTGACCTCAACCAGGGCACGGGTGTTATAAATATCGCCGTAGTTGATTGGCACACCCAAATCGGGGTTGATCGTCCCCCAACGACCGGGGCCGACGGTGATGAAGGTTTTGCCGAGCAGGCGCGCGTTCAGCTGGCTGATCAGATGCCCGATATGTGCTCTTTCCGCCTCAGTGGTGAGGGAGAAATAGCCTTCAGGGGTGACGAAAATGACATGGGTGATGCCCGTCACGCGCCCGGAAGGCACCAGCCTTTGCGTAGCAAGAATTACATCAGCCGGATTCAAGCTGGTGGGCAATTGAGCGTTGCTTTCTCTGAATTGGGATTGTGGGCGACATTGAAGCAGGCAGATCACCACCGCAGGTTTGCTCGATTGGGGGTTAGTCAGCTGCAGGGTGAACTCGATATCCACCGGTGAGTGATAGTTTTCTTCCAGCTTGCCGAGCAGCTCACGGAAGTACCCTGCAAGAGGGGTGCGTTGAAAGAGCTCGTCGAAGGTGATCGCCAGAGCGCTGCTGCTCCCCTCCAGCAGGTTAGTGCGAATGGGAAGCAGGTAGTCTTCGCTGATGATCTGGGCAATATAGCGTAACGCCGGGTGCTGGACGGACAGCACATCCTCCACAGGTAAGGTCTTGAATTGGTTGTCCTGCAAGTCAATCAGGTCAACATAATGCTGCGAGTACTGGTGGATGAGGCTGGGGGTGGCCTCCGGGTGCAGCAAGGGATGACTAAGGGCAACGAGGCGGGGATAATCATTACCCACGCGCTCAACCGCACGCGTGCCAAGCCCCCACACCAAGCGGATGAAACCATCCTCGCGCCGGATGAGGGGATTCCAGCGGAACTGGTTGCGACTGAAGGCCACCCCTGACCCCTGAGGCAGAAAGTAGCGCCCGACCTGTTCTCCCTGCACCACCCGGATCAGGATAGCCATCCGTTCGTCGTAATCCTGGAGACCTTTGCTGCGCCGGTATAACAGGGCGTCGGGATTGAAGATGCTGGCGTAGATGTGCTGGATGGCCTGGGAGAGCTGGTACAGGTTCTCTTCCGGTGCGCCCTGGTTGGGACAGAACAGGCTATCATATTTACCGGCGAAGGATGTACCGAAGTTATCCTCCAACAGGCTGGATGAACGCACGATCAGTGACTGATTGCCGACTTTACTCAACAAGATGCGCAGCTCGCCCAACGTTTCGGGAGGCAGCTTCCCAGCCAGGAAATCGTGAATAACCTGTGGATATTCGAGGCGGATATCGCGCTCCGATTTATATTTCTGATCATTCCAGTGCATCAGGTTGTTCAGCGCCATGAAGGCGTACGCCAGGTCTGCCCCCAGGTAAAACGATTCGGGAATGGTGAGGTGGGCATTCAGCTCGGGTGAGGCTACCATTTCAAGGATACGTCGGGCGAGGAGCATACCGGCAGATTTGCCACCGATTTTGCCACTGCCGATTTTGTGTTTATAGATCTCGCGCAGGTCCTGGATGGTAAACCAGTCTTTGGCGATGTTGACGTAAGCGAGCTGGTCACTGATGAGGGTGCGAATGAGGACGACTTTAATCTCGCGCAGGTGGGGCTCAGCAGCAAGGCGCTCGTCGGGAGGCAGGTTTTCGATGGCTGAAGCCTGCTCGAATAACATGGATTGAGGCGCCAGCTCGGGATTGAACGAAACCAGCAGGTCATGCACACGCGCACCGCGCTCGGCAAGGGTATCACGCACGATCTGCTCGAAGAGCTCATACGGCAGGTTGTAGGCGAAATAAAAGTCGGTCAGGTGGTCGCGCAGGCGCGAGAGGCGCAGCTCCCAGACATCAGCTGGTTCCTCCGTGAGTGGATTTTGCAGGGCTTCACGTTGTTGAGAGTGAATGGCCTGCTCGCGCACCTCAGCTTCGAAATCAGCCTGGTTGATCACGCCATGGTCAAAAATAGCGCGCCGCATACGGGCGCGAATCTGGGTGCTCAGGATGGGATATTGAGCCAGAGCCAGATAGATCCTCAATGTTTTTTCAGTGCTGACAGATGGCAGGGTCATTTTCGTTCACAGAGGTGAAGGACCAGCTTATTATTTGCCAGACATCACAGAAAAGGCGCAGGGGAGGAATTCGAACCTGTGACATTTGCGATCCCTCCCCTGCGCCCTTGCTTTTAAGATTGTCCTACCAGGTTTTACCCACCCAGGTGCATGGGCATGATCACATGCAGGAAATTATCCTCGCCAGCGGGGCGGAAGACCCCCGGCGTGGTTTCAATGTTGGTCTCCAGGATCACGTTCGGGGTCTTGATCACATCCAGCACCTCGCGCAGGAAGCGCACGTTGAAGGCAATCAGCAACGGGTTGCCCTCGATATTGGCGTCGATCACGGTCTGGTTGAAGCCGGTCTCTTCGGATTGCCCGGAGATTTCCACCGTCCCAGGCGCCTGTTCGGAGCCGGGGGTGACCTGGATACGAGCGATGTGGGTGCCCTCGCGGGCGAAGATCTCGGCCTGCTTGCAGGCTTTGAGGATGGCAGGGGTGGAGATGACCGTGCGCGTCTGGTGAGAACGGGGGATGACTTGCTCCAGGTCGGGGTAGGAACCTTCGATGAGCTGGGAGACCAGCTCGAAGTCTTTCATGTGGAAGATCACCTGCCCACGGTTGGGAGGCAGCACCATGGTCACGGTGGTCCCGCTATCGCTGGCGATGCGCGCTAGCTCGTTGAGAGCACGCGCGGGGATGATGGCTTTGATCGGACGGGGCAATGGTGAGGAGAGCTCTGCTTTGCGGATGGAGAGGCGGAAGCCGTCGGCGGCTTGCAATGAAATCTGGTTGCCCTGGGCGTTCAGCAGCACACCGGTGAGCACCGGGCGGGCTTCATCGCTGGAGGCGGCAAACGCCACCTGTTGGATCATCTCTTTGAAGTCAGCCACATTGATCTCGACGCCCTCTGCCAGGTCGGGCATGGGCATGGGAGGGAATTCCTGGGCATCGATACAGTTGATATCGGTGTTGGAGGAGCCACAGCGCACGTTGAGCTTCTGGTTACGTACATTGAGGCTCATCTCCACCTGTTCCGTGGGCAGAGTGGCGACCAGGTCGGTGAAGGTACGGGCCGGGACGGTGGTGGAGCCTTCTTCGACAATCTTGGCACCGATCCAGCAGGTGATGCCCAGCTCCAGGTTGGTGGCAGAGAGGCGCAGCCGACCTTCATCGGTGGCAACCAGGACATTCGCCAGCACTGGCAGGGTGCTGCGGGGTGATACGGCGCGTGAGACCATGCTCAGGCCATGGGCCAGGTTCTCTTGCAAGACGGTTACTCTCATGTCAAAAATTCTCCTCGCTAGGGAGGGCAGAAAAAAAGCCCCAGGGTGCATTGAGTATACAAC
>Ga0153915_10002867_pt1 | contig 15744 bp, 14 predicted proteins | sample Opewatmetagenome_2_FD_107003 | JGI IMG/M metagenome (GOLD analysis project Ga0153915, IMG submission 107003) | Freshwater wetland microbial communities from Ohio, USA - Open water 3 Core 3 Depth 3 metaG | ecosystem: Environmental > Aquatic > Freshwater > Wetlands | place: USA: Ohio, Lake Erie...
TCACTTGAAGTCCTTTGTTCAATTATTTTAATTGCCGTCCTGAGCTCTCCAGGACAATCAGCAATAAATTAAATTGAAATCTTTTATAATCTTTTGACGGTTATTTTTCAATAATTTCTTCGCCTTCGTTATATGGAGGATAGCCGTGCCAGATCGAAAGGGGAAATGTGCGGGATAGATCGGTTGTCAACAAACCTGGTAGCCCATCTGCACCCAATAATGCCTCCTCAACCGCTTAGGCAGTTGCCTGCGGGGATGCTTTGCCAACTACCTGCCATCGAGCCTCAATGGTGTCGGCTGATAAATCAGCGCCACAATCCCATTCAACAAAATATCCGCCATTGAAAACCTTCAGAAATTCGGTGTGATTTTGAAGAGCTTCAAACGCTTCATACTTCAGATAGGGACTGACATCAAAATTGCCGATGCGACCATCGTCCGCAACAATGGACAATACACTGTTAGGTTGTGGAGAAATTTTTACTATTCTCATTGGTCAAGTCCTTTGATTGGAAAAGGTTTCTTGCCGTTTACAGCTAAATTCCAATCGGCAAATAAATCTTCTTGATGAATTTCAATCCACGCTACGACCAGTTTGTGTTTGTTCGGTGGTAGCTCACCAGCCAGAAGCGTCCCGTCAATAATTGAATACACTGCAACATTCCCTTGATAATCAGCATGTATGTGTGGCACGTGATGTTTCTCAGTATCGCGAAAGAACATCCGGATGAGAATCCCATAAAACATTGAGATTGTCGGCATAAGGTCACCTTTCAATTAAATTAAAATCATTAATAATCTATTGCTGGTTATTTTTCAATTATTTCTTCGCCTTCGCCAGAATATCCTGGGGCTACTCGACTGGGCATTTCGGCCCTGAGCTCAATGCCGAAGAGCTCGTCCATGTCTTGTCACAGGGATGGTGGGACTTGTGCCAGAGGCTACGTCCCGACAGGTCAGCCTTCGTTAGAAGATGCAGAGGATGAAGATAGCCGTGTTAGGTCGGAAGGAAAGCTGGGCTGGACCAGATGTCAGCCTAACTCATAGCCCATTCGCACCCAATAATGCCAATCCTCAACTTCTTGCTTGTTTCTGTTATTTCTGCATCCCGATATTGACCATCTTTGCGAGTGACTTTGCCAGGGCATGAAGGGCTGATTCATCAGGCAAGGTGAAGGTCATTTTTAATTGACCCTTATCATCCTTGTTAAGACAGCCTGCAAGATGTTTTTCAAAGGTCTCGGCCAATTGATTGACTTCTTCTGTCTCTTCCTGTTTCGGGAACATCTCGCCGATGAAGTTAAAGGCCGCGCTAAGGAGCTGTCCGCCTGCATTTTCAATCCGTTCTTTCCTTGCGAGTGTTTCCGCCTCATCTTCAACATGCGCCAGCATGCTTTCATCCTGCGGCTCATCCGGTTTATTGCCGATGAGTATCTCCAGGCGCCTTTTGAGTTCATCCATGCCGCTCGCCATATCAATGGCTGCCTCACCTGATTCCGGATCAAGCGCGGCAAGGAAAAGGGCCTGTTTAGCGGACAATGTCCCTAGCAAACTTTCTTCCAATGTATCTTTTGTCACCAGAAGGAATATTTGAACCGGTCTTTTTTGCCCCATCCTATGCGCCCTGCCGATGCGTTGCTCCAACACCGCCGGGTTCCAGGGCAGATCCACATTGATGACTGTGTTAGCCGATTGAAGGTTCAATCCGGTTGATCCTGCATTTGTGGTGATAAACACCTTGCATTCAGGGTCTTTTTGAAATTGATTTATCAAACCCAACCGCTTTTTTTGAGGAACAGAACCATCCAGCCGCACATAACCCAGTTGATGTTTTTCCAACAGGGGTTCGATCAGGTTGAGCATGGTTGTCCACTCTGAAAATAAAATAATCTTGCGATCTTTTTCAGCCATGAGATTTTCCAAAAGCATGTCAAGCTCTTCCAGCTTGCTGGAGTACCCCGGATGTTGTTTGTCCACCAGGAAGGTGCTGTTGGCTGCCATCCTGCAAATCAATAATGCCTTTTGCAGACGCAGGAGATCCATCTCCGAGATATATCTCTTGGAAAGGATCTGACTCACAATGCGTTTGTTTTGATTATGAACATTCAGTTGTTCATCAGTAGGGGTTATTCGTCTTATCTCGGTGAATCGCGGCGGCAGTTCCTTCATGACTTGCGCCCGGGTGCGCCGGATAAGAACAGGCTTGAGCTTTTCCCTCAAGGCATCCAGATTTTTATAACCCAGGAGCTTTCCTTTTTCATCGGTGACCCGGTATGTATTATAAAATCGAAATGCCGGCCCCAGACGCCGGTCATCAATAAATTCGACAATGGAAAAGAGTTCTTCCAGCCTGTTTTCCAGCGGAGTTCCAGTAAGAACCAGGGCAAAGGGGGATTTCAAGGCCTTTACGACCTGGCTGGTCTTGGCCTCCCAGTTCTTGATTCTCTGGCCTTCATCCAGTATAATCAGGTCCCACTTTATCTTCTCAATGGTTTGAATATCCCTTAACACCTGTTCATAGTTGCAAACTGTATAGAAACAATTATTGTCATATTGAGCGGCCCTTTCCTCAGCCTTTCCCAGGACAAGTTGGCAAGACCGGTCTGTAAAGCGCTTTATCTCTAAACGCCACTGGGATTTCAAGGAAGTGGGGCAAATGATCAGGACCTTGGCTATATCGGCATCCTGGGCCAGCAATTCAGCCACCCCTACGCCCTGGATGGTTTTGCCTAAACCCATATCATCGGCAATGACCGCCCTCCCTACTCCAACGGCAAAGGCAATGCCGTCAAGCTGATAAGGGAGCAATTCCGTTTTCAGGAGGGTTTTTCGCAATGGATGTATTGCAGGGTCTTTGCGGATGTCGTCCACTTTGCGTTTGACCCGTTCACGGTAGAGCGTTTGGTTAATATATTCTTCCGCGTCCGGGTAGATAATCACATCATGTCCTGCTTTTTCAAGGAGCCTGACCTGTTCCAGCAGTTTGTGGACATCTTTAATGGGCTTGTCCATAAACGGGCGGATGGTCTCTATGGATTTCTGGTCAAGATCCTCCGGTGTCAGGAGCCGCAATTCCAGATCCGTGCTGTAACGCAAATAGATAGATATATCTTTTATCTGAAAGGGAGTTTCCCGGATGGTCTTATTAAATCGTTTACGCACGGTATCAATGGCGGACAGAATATGCTTGCATGTACCAAGGGTATTTTTTCGAAAATCCGGACACGTGCAATACGATTCGCCCCTCTCCCATCCCCGCAGGGCAACCCTATAGGATTTGCCGGAAGCGAAGTTCGTAATGGAATAGTCGGTCCATAGCTCGTCTTTGTTAAATGACTGAACCTTCATCTTCTGGGTATTGGCGCGCTCAATTCTATCTTTCAGTTCTTGTTCCACAAGCGCTACATCAGTCAGGCTCTCAATAGGAACACGCTCCGGCGGAGGCGCTGAAAGCCCAAGCGCCAATTTTTCTTCAAGGACAAGAGACATGGCTGCGCCCTTGTGATCGCATGCAGTGTTGCATGCGCTGCACTGACACTTCAGTTGTTTTTCTCTCATCGGGTCCAGACTAATGGTGACAACGGCCTCGCCCAGGTCCAGTTGAAAAACGTCCCTGTTTAAAATGACCTGATCCTGGAGGTTAATTTCGAATTTACCTCCACGCCTGATCAGCCTTTCTCCTTCCGGCCCTAATAGTTTGCATGCCTGCCGATATGATAGATGTGAGAGTATGTCTTTCAGTTCCAGCATTAATGGCGCTCCTTTATATTTAATTGATCATGAAACAGATTTATCTGTTGTGTCCATCCATAAATCGAAGATTTCCGGATGGAGACTTGCTAGATATTTAGAGCGGCGCTATAACCGCCGGCAATCGCGTCAACTATCAGATTGGGATCATTGCAATCGCCTATGGCATGGATCTCCCCGGCGCTGCCTTCAAAACTTTTCACAAGGGCCGCATCCGGCTTCAGGGGCAGGGCCGTTGCTATGGTATCCGCTTCAATGGTCCGCCTTTTCCCGTCTGCGGTCGTTATAACCAGTCCTTCGTCAGTTACCTCCTCGTATTTGACCCCGGATATAATCTCTACCCCCTTGTCCTCCAGCCAATTCAGGAGAGATATTTTAAGAAGTGGAAATAACACGCCGTCTGCGATCAGATCTTCTCCTATCACCTTCTGTCCGGGTATGAGATGAGATGCGTCACCGGCCCCTGTTGCCTTTTCCGCGCTCGCATCCAATATAGTTACCTTCCTTCCGCGCTTGATCAAGAATTCGGCAGTCTGGCAACCGTGCATCCTGCCGCCAATGATTACAACCCTCTTCCCGACCGGCATATAAAAATTCGTGAGCCATCTTAGAAGTCTGGGGGAGGCGAACCTTGAAAAGAATTTGAGCTGACGGTGAAGGTCCTCGCTTGTCACCACATTGCGCCTGTTGATCCCGGGTATATCAGGGATATCATGTATCCCTCCGGCAGCCAGCAGCAGGACATCCGCTTTGATCTCCCTGACAAGGGAAGGCGTGACCTCCTTGCCGAGCCTGACATCCACGCCCAGCCTCGAAAGCTGGAGCTTGAACCATTTTGATATGAGCGGGAGGTCTTCCCTGTCAAATCCCTTTACCATGGCTGCTATGGGAAGACATCCCCCCAGCCTGGGCTGTTTGTCATAGAGCAGGACGTCATGTCCCCTCAATGCCGCCACCCTGGCCGCCTCCATTCCCGCGGGTCCGGCGCCGATTATCATTACCTTTTTCTTTTTCTCCGCCGGCCGCATTTCATATGCCTTCAAATCACCCGCGGCAGCCCTCCCTATCTGGGCGTTAATCCGGCAACGAACAGGTTGACCTATTTCAACATCGCTCCAACAGGTCAGGCACGCGGTACACGGCCTGATATCATCGATATCTCCCGAGGCGATCTTCCTGGGATAATCATGGTCCGCTATTATACGCCTGTTGAATGAGATAAAGTCTGCGTCGCCGCGTACGAGGATTTCCTCGCCAAGGTCTGCATCCATCTTACCAATGGCAATAATCGGTATATTGACTGCCTTCTTCACCCCTGCCGCCAGAGGCGCCCAACCGCCGGCTCCGTGATTGCTCCCGTCCATCCCCTCGGGCAGGAAGGGCAAGTCGATCTCAGGGTAGAAGACGACATCTGGGAAATGGAGGCTTATGCGTTCCCTTTTCATATTTGGTTTCCTGTAATACTCCGCCCGTATATGAAGGGCGTCAGCGCCGGCGGCCTCGAATATCTTTGCAAACTCCCTGGCCTCCGCAGGGGTGGTGCCCTTGACCAGTCCGAATTCGGCGCCGTTCATGGCAACCGTTATAGCGAAGTCCTCCCCGGCCTGTCTTTTTACCTCTCGTATAATCTCACAAACAATCCTGGCCCTGTTTTCCAGACTCCCGATACCGTACTCATCTTCACGCTTGTTCCATGCCCGTGACAGAAAGGTATTGAGCAAATGCGTGGTCGCGGCATTTATTTCTATGCCTTCGAACCCGGCCTTACGAGCCCTTGCTGCGCCGGCCGCGAATTCATCGATTATGTGCTTGATCTCAGGCGCGGTAAGCGCCCTGGCAGGTGTGTAGCCCGGCTTCGGCATCTCTTCCTTGGTCAGGGCAGAGGAAGAAACGGGCTGGAGCCCTGTAAGCGGCGTTGCATGGACCGGACCGGCGTGCCACATCTGCAGGAATGCCGGACAGTCGTGTTTATGTATGGCATCGGTAAGTCTTCTAAAGCTCGGAATGAATTTGTCATCATCTATGCGGAACCCCCTGAGCGCCCCTGGAACAGAGCCTAACGGTATATCAATAAAGGCCACACTATGAGTGACAAGACCTGCCCCGCCTTGTGCCAGCCTTTCATATATAACAATGGATTTATCGTTCAAATAACCGCCTTTATCATCCTCAATCCCTAAGTATGTGCCTGTTTTTATCATGCGGTTTTTGATGCGCACCTTTCCTATATAACCCGGTTCCAGCAGCTTCCTGTATATTTTCTTGCTGTCCATCAAATCCACCTCCTTGAGATTTTCAGATTGATTTCATAAATAAAAATCTATCGCCAATATTTGATTTTGTCCAGATCAACATAACAGTTATTGATTTTTTTTAACATATCGGTTGGTGTTGCCGGCTGCGAAATGGAAAATGGGACGATCTGCCCTCCGGATGAGCATCGGAAATTTCCCTCCTCTTGACAGAATGGGGACAAAAGACTAATTGAAATAAAAAAGGACCTAGGCAAAATCACCTAAGTCCTTGAAATTTTCTGGTGCGCCCAGCAAGATTCGAACCTGCGACCTACGGATTCGTAGTCCGTCACTCTATCCAACTGAGCTATGGGCGCTAATATAACCACCTTATAACAGAACTGTCTGAGGTTGACAACAAAAGATTTATGTCTCGCCAAAATTACAAGAGGGCGTTGATCGTCGAAGAACAATATTGAAAATTCATGTCTGAATGACTTCGTTTTTTGGGCAAGCCAATAACGGGGCAAAGGAGGGGAGGGGGGTTATTTTTCTCTTTTATTACGGTTTTTAACAATATCAATAAAAGAGCAAAGGGCCGAGGTTGTGCCGAACTCATCCTGATATAGCTTCTCACTCCAGATAGTAAGGCCGAGCTTGAATATATAATTTATCAAGTCATCTGCGTTTTTCGCGCCCTGTGATTTCAGAGACTGCAACAGCAAGTCATTGGGTACATTTATGGGGTAAACTGATGTGACAGCATCATTCTCTGATTTGAGATATTCCTGGATGCTCTTGAGTATCCTGAGGTTTGCATATTTTTTTTTATATTCTGCTTCGTCCATTTGGCCACCCATTGCCTCATAGTATAGAACTAAAAACGCAATGAGTCAAAAAAATTTTCCCGGCAAGTCCTTCCCTCAATAATCAAGCGACTGAAGAAAGTTTTATGATTCGGCTAAAAAAACCTTTTTATCTTTAAACCGTCGGCGCCTACCTTGAATTGAACGGCGCCGCTCTCATCAATGCGTATTATTTCGCTTCCCATCTCTTGTAATTTTTTAACGGTCTCTGCATGAGGAAATCCAAAGGAGTTTCCCTTGCCGCACGAGATAACGGATATTTCCGGTCTTACTGCCTGAAGAAAAGGCATTGTGCTTGAATACTTGCTGCCGTGATGGGGGACCAAAAGGATATCGCTTTTCAGGTCAGGACCCGCATTTGAAACAACCACCTCTTCACCCTGTGACTGGATATCGCCTGGGAAAAGGAATGACTTTCCCTTGTAACTGATCTTTAACACCAGCGAATTATTATTCGTTCCACTGTCTTCTTTTGATGTGTCTGTATCTCTTGATTCAACAGCGATGAGGGGGTGATATAGTTCAATCTTTACGCCCGCTATTTCTATTCCTTTAGATAGATCATCAGGAAGGAGTATTTTAGTATTATTTGCTCCGACAGTGTTTATGAGTTCAATGAATTCCGGTGTTTTGACATTTTGTCCGTTATACCAGAACTCCTTTGGATCAAAATGTTCGGCTATGAAATTCATACCGTTCAAATGGTCGGGATGGGGATGGCTCAAGACAAGATAATCTATGCGATGTATTTTTGAATAGAATAGAAATGGGGCTACAACCATCCTGCCTGTGTCAAAGGCGCCGCTTGCGTAACCTCCGCCATCCAGGAGAAGCCTCTTGCTGCCGGGGAACTGAATAAGAGCTGAGTTCCCCTGTCCTACATCAATGTAAGTCACTCTTAAATTGGGGTTAAAGCGGGTGTCATAGATCCAGTAGGATATATCACATACACTTATTACAAGCGCTGCCAGTAAACCTATTTTAGCCCAATTCCGTTTTTTTAACGTAAAGATTAAAAAAAAGATTATCCCATAATATAACCCTATCTCAAAGGGATTCGGCGTTACTGCCCAGAAGGATGCCCAACTGAAATGGGACCAGAACCGGATTATGTTCATCATCCAATCCAGTCCATAGGAACCAATTTTTAATATCAGGCAGGAAAATGGATATGAAAAGGGCAAAAATACAATTGAAAGCAATCCAATAGGCAATATCCATAGACCGAGGATAGGTTCGGTAATCAGATTTATGGGAACAGCTATAACAGAGATGCGATGAAAATAGTATGTCGTTACCGGCAAACTAAAGATTACCGCGGAAAGGCTTATTATCAGAAGACCTGAAAAATAGATATAGACGCGAGATAGAATATTACCCCTTCCAAGGTCATTGAATGTGGTTTTTATTAATCTGTATATCTCAGGCGACAACCAGAATATCCCAATGACTGCGATAAATGATAATTGAAAAGAAATATTGAAGAGGTCATTGGGATCAAGTGAAAGGACTATAATGGCTGCCAGGGCAAGTGTGGACCAGTGATCTTTTTCCCTGCCGACCACTATGGAAAGCAGGTAAGTGATTGCCATTATCATTGACCTATTTGCCGATACCTGAAAACCGGCAATGAATGTATAGGCAAACACGCTCAAGCACGTAATGAGCGCGGTTATCTTCCGTATGTCTGTCCTTAAAGTCAGGCGATATGAGAGGGAAAACAGAAATCTGAAAAGAGCAAAGGAAACTATAGCTACCAGTCCGACGTGCAACCCTGAAACTGAAAGCACATGTCCAAGCCCGGTTACATTAAAGGACTCTCTGACGTCATTCCCGATACCCTGCATCTCGCCAAGGATAAGCGCCCTGTAAACTGCCTGATTAATGGGTGATAGGTTGTTGATGATGAATTTTCTTATTGGCCCTCTGACAGCCTCCATGGCTTTCATAATAAGATCAAGGCGACCTTGACCCATGGGAACGATATACCTGCCGTCCGATACGGATGCTATACAGGAAAATCCCCTTTGACTCATGGTCGCTTCATAGTCATATCTCCCCGGGTTGTTGAAGTTCTTAAAAGGCTTCAGTGATGCCGGAAAACGGATGCGTTGGCCCGGGTCAAGATCAACAATGTTATTATATACAGTTACGGACGCCTTTTCTCTTAAAGGGATAATCTCTTGATTGATGAAAACTGATTCGACCAAAACATCAAATCTGGATCTATCCTCGGTAATGCTCTCCGGGTTCAGGATAGTCCCTTCAAGAATAACCTTCTTATTTCCTTGTGCTAGTTGCATCAGCCTGGGTTGTTGAATGCCTGTATTCAGGACAAACAACATGCCAATTAAAAATATTATTGAGAAAAAAGAAATAAACCGAAAAGAAAGGTATGGGAGAATAAAGGAAATGATAAGAAGAAAGGTTATCAGGACAATAACCGGAAAACAGAGGTGCTGATTATAAGTTAAGACAATCCGTCCTATTACTATTCCGAAAATAAAAAATAAGAGGGCCGGAATCAATGGGCGCTTAATTATCTCAAGCTTCTTCTCTCCTGATATTAGCCCCCAGGGCACGAAATTTTTCCTCCAATGCCTCATATCCCCTGTCAAGATGATAGATGCGATTTACCTCGGTCTTGCCGTCCGTCGCCACTAAGCCGGCGAGGATCAAGGACGCGCTTGCGCGAAGATCTGTGGCCATAACGGGCGCCGCAAGCAGGTTTTTTTTGCCCCGTACAAGCGCCTGATTGCCGTTAATTGTGATATCCGCTCCCATTCGTTCTAATTCACTTACATGGATGAATCGATTTTCAAATATGGTCTCTTCAATTATGCTTGAACCGTTCGCTATACACATAAGTGTCATGAACTGTGCCTGAAGATCAGTCGGGAACCCCGGAAAGGGCATGGTAGTTATATCGACGCTGTTTATAATTTTTGGACCTTTAATAGAAATGATATTTTCAGCGTAGTCTATCTCAGCTCCTACAGAGCGCAGTTTTTCAATGACTGCGTAAAGGTGATCGGGAATACAACTGAGTATCCTTATATCACCCTGTGTCATTGCTGAAGCGATCATGAATGTGCCGGCCTCAATCCTGTCAGGGATTATGGAATGTTCGGCAGGCGTTAATTCTTTTATGCCTTCAATAACGATTGTGTCTGTTCCATCCCCTTCAATCTCCGCGCCCATTTTTCGCAGCATATCGGCCAGGTCAATAATTTCGGGTTCTTTCGCTGCATTATTGAGAACAGTCCGGCCATCCGCGGTTACAGCGGCCATCATGATATTTTCCGTGCCTGTTACTGTTGTGGTATCAAAAAAAATATTTGCGCCCTTTAGACGTTTAACCTCCGCATTTATATATCCATGTTCCAGATGCATATCCACGCCCATCGCAGATAAAGCCTTGAGATGCAGATTCACAGGCCTAGCCCCTATGGCGCATCCGCCCGGCAGGGAGATCCTGGCCTTGCCTAACCGGGCAAGGAGCGGGCCCAGCAGCAAGATGGATGCCCTCATGGTTTTCACAAGATCGTAGGATGCTTCATATTCAAATATATTTTCGGTATTAACGGAGAGTGTATTATCTTTATTATTCCGGAAAACCGATCCCATATTGGACATTATTATTTTTATCGTCATAATGTCCTTGAGAGCCGGTATATTTTTAAGGCAATGCCACCCGCCTGTTAAGATACAGGCTGCTATTGCAGGCAATGCGGCATTTTTAGCGCCGCTGATCTTAACGCTGCCTTTAAGCGAGTGTCCGCCTTCAATAACTATCTTCTTCATTCCTTAAAACTCTTTTTCTATTTTATAAGGGTTGGTATAAATAAATTTGTAAACACAAAGGTGGTCGGGTAAAGGCTACAGGTGGTTTTTAATTCAGTCTCCAATGACGTTAGCCGGGAACCCTTGAACTTTGATTTTGCATAGTTAGAGTAAGTGTATATGAAGAAATATTCGGAGTCAATCGATTTGAATAAAGGGGGAATCGTTTGATGACAAGTCATTTTGAAATCAGATTTGTAGTTGATGTGATGTTGGGGCGGCTGTCAAAGTGGTTGAGGGTAATGGGCTGTGACGCCCATTACCAGTCGTTTTATAAGGAGGGAATAATTGATGGTTTTATCCGTGATGGCCGTCTGTTATTATCAAGAAACAGACGGATAATCGACAAATACAACCCTTCCCTCTTCATCGAATCAGAACAAGTCCAGACACAATTACAGGAGATAAGAAAAAAGGGTTATATCTCTCTTAATAGGTCGCAATGGTTCACCAGATGTTTAGTCTGCAATATCCAACTAGAAAGGATATCCCTGGAAGATGCCAAAGTACATATACCGGAATATATTTTTTCTCAGAATAATTCAGGGATACACTTCTGCACTTCATGCGGGCGATACTTTTGGCCCGGCAGTCACAAAACCAGAATGATGAGTCAGGTATCGGAATGGCTGTTAAAGAATGACTGACTCACAACTCAACATGCCAATACCTGACGTATTAAATGATTATGTCATTTTGTAAAAGAAATAATCAAGCTTACATCCTGGAATCATCAGGATCATCATTATTTTAATAAAGCAAAAAAGCTTATTTTTCTTTTTTTGCTGCTTTTCTTGGTTTCTTCGGGGCAGCTTTTTTCTTAGCAGCAACTTTCTTTTTCGGTTTAGCCTTTTCAGCAGCCTTAGCCTTTTTAACATCTGATTCCAGTTTTTTAATATTGGCTTTGGTTGATGCAAGGTCTTTGTTAAGTTTTGCCAATTTCTTCTTCGCCTGTCCCATCCTGTATTTAATTTGATTAGCAGTAGCCATAGTATCTCCTTTCGGTTGAGTTAATATTAAAAGCTTATGTTTTTGGAAATATATAAGATAAATAATAAAAAGTCAAGAGAATATAATCGTTCCTTGAAAAAGTAATTGAAAGCTACAAGGAGTGTTCTACTATGGATAGCTGAAACAAGTATCATCCATAAAATGATATAACAGGGCTAGAAGAGTAAATATCAATGGGGTTTTCATGCTTATGAGTTCTTTATAGAATACTTTGTAAACATCATGGTGTTGTATTGAAAAGATCAGGTGTTATTGGTGTAATTTAATACATATGATTTGCATAAGGCATGGTAACGAGCTATTATAAGACTACGTGGAAAGTGAGGTTGAAAAATATTGGAATAAAAAAGGAAAATCAATGCCAATGAAAGGAGGTGAATCGGCTCTTGTAATGTATTGCTATTATCAACCTTTTAATAATCAAGGAGGTATGACATGGCAGGAAGTACTTACAAAATTATTGAGCTAGTCGGTACAAGCGATAAATCATGGGAAGAGGCCGCATCAATCGCCATTGAAACCGCTGGAGAGAGCCTCAAAGATCTTAGAGTCGCCGAGGTAACAAAGCTCGACGTTACCATTGAAGACGGAAAGGCAAAGAATTTCAGGACAAGACTAAGTCTTTCATTCAAATATCAAAAGTAACAGTGTTTTTTTAAGAGGGCCTAATGATGACAGCATGAAAAATCCGGGCCCTCTTCTTTATGAACTTCACATTTCCTTTCTTAATACAACTATGTTCCGGCCTTCCTGCATGCCAGGTAAATAATAGGGAATCAATCGAGCGAGAGTCAGGCGTTGCTCTTTCATGAGATATTCACAATTTTTTAAACTTTCATCAACCTTACTGCCTGAAAAATATAAAAGCAGCCCATTGGGAGAAAGAAGATGGGAACACCAGTTTATGATTTGATTGAGGTTTGCCAGGGCGCGGGCGGAAACAATATCAAATCCATCAGGGCGGAGCTTATCTCCAACCATTTCTATCCGTCCATTTACGACCTCAATGTCATCCAGCTTTAATAATCGAATAACCTGTTTCAGAAAGCTTGCCTTTTTTGAATTAGCCTCAACCATGTGCAACTTTAAATTTGGAAGCAGGACTTTTATAACTATTGCCGGAAAGCCAGCCCCTGATCCGACATCAAGCATCCTGCCTTTTGCAGGGAGATAAGGGACAGGAATAAGTGAATCGAGAAAAAGCTCCAGTATCATCCTCCCGAGTTCGTTAAGCCCTGTAAGATTCATGCGGGAATTCCATTCGATCAATTCATTAAGATAGACATCAAAAAGATTAAGGTGCTCTCCTGATAATTCTATGCCGTAATCTAACGCCTTTTCATGCAAATAAGAAAAATCGATATTAAGAGACCTCAGAGCACTACCCTCCTTTTTATTATATTCACTGCCTCCTCAGGGTCATCAACCAGTTCAAACATATCCATGTCTGATTCCGAGATGGTCTTCTCTTTAATCATAGTCCCCTTTATCCAGTCTATAAGACCTTTCCAATACTTTGAATCCATCATAATAACCGGGAATGTCCTCATCCTGTTAGTTTGTATCAATGTGATTGCCTCAAAAAATTCGTCGAGGGTGCCGAATCCTCCAGGCATAATAACATATGCCACGGAATATTTTAAAAACATGACCTTTCTAATAAAAAAATATTTAAAGTTAAGCCTGACATTGGCGTACTTGTTAGGTTCCTGTTCATGCGGAAGATGAATATTAAGGCCTACCGATTGGCCGCCAGCCTGTGCTGCCCCTTTGTTGGCTGCCTCCATGATGCCTGGTCCGCCCCCTGAGACTATATTAAAACCGTTTTTTACCAGTGAGCGGGCAATAAATTCAGTCATCTTATATTCGGGACTCTTCGGTTGAGATCGGGCTGATCCAAAGATTGTAACAGCCGGATAGACCTTAGGCATGGTTTCAAAGCCCTCCACAAATTCCGAAATTATATGAAAGATCCTCCATGTATCCTTAACTGCAAGATCATCTACCAAATATTGATTTTCATTCATTTCCTATCACCTCTTTATTTTTTAAAAAAATTGATTTTTCAGATTTTTTTGTTTAGCGTGATAAATAATAATCAAAGGATAATAGTTATAAGAAGCTTGACTGTCAACATATAGACAAAATTCTGAACAACAATAAAAACTTACTTCTGGTGAAAAATGACAATAAATCTAAATCCGATTACCAAAAAAAAATATTTCCAAAATCTGGGGCCGGAAAAGAAACCATGGCATTCAGATTATCTTATCATGTATTCAAGTTGGTTCAATGGTTATGTTACCGATCCTGATTTGATGCTTATCCCTGTTGATGATCATCTGGCGCATAGGGGTGACGGGGTCTTTGACGTAATGCGTTGCATTAACGGAAAAATATACCAGATGGAGGCCCATTTACAAAGGCTTGAACGATCTGCAAAGGCTGTTTCCCTCATATTCCCTTCCGGATACAGCGATCTCAGAGATATCATTAAAGATTTGATCCTGAAAGGAGGAGAAAGGGATTGCATTATCAGGATAGTCATATCAAGAGGGCCTGGCGGCTTTTCCACAAATCCTTATGAATGTCCTTCAAGTCAGTTATATATAAATATAATACGTCACCATAAATTGCCGGAAAGCGATTATCTTGAAGGCGTCTCAGCAATTACAAGTAGAATACCGGTAAAAAATCCCTTTTTTGCCGTTATAAAATCATGCAATTACCTCCCGAATGTCCTTATGAAAATGGAGGCAATCAATGCCGGTTGCAGGTATTCGGTGAATATCGATGAGGAAGGATTTATAGGAGAAGGATCTACGGAGAATATCTGCATTGTGTCAGGAGATGGATATATTAAAATCCCGGGATTCGAAAACACCTTGGCCGGAACTACAGCCGGAAGGGTCTTTCAATTAGCCCATAATCTTGTAAAGGATAAATCCGTAAAGGGCGTTCAGTTTGCTAAAATATCTCAGGAAGATGTCTATCTTTCATCGGAAGTAATGATGGTGGGGACATCTATTAACTTAGTCCCGGTAGTTCGTTTTGACGGAAAGGTTATAGGCAAAGGCGCTCCAGGTCCGGTTTATTCCAAATTATCAGATCTTTTATGGAATGATATGACTGAAAATAAGGAACTGCTAACCGAGGTATGGTGATAAAAATTTGAGCTAAGATAATATCTCAGTGTGTTGTACCGGAACAGATATTATCCTTGTGAATCAGAGTTGAAAATAATGGAGTGGTCAGCTTAGACATTTGCCGCTATTCTACGATCTTCTATGATTCCTGCAATGATATATATAGACAACTTATAACAAAATTTGATAATATTAACGGCATAATATATTTAACCCGGATTATGCAATGGGCATTTTATAATTAATAATATGAATCAGGTGACTCGTAGTTTTTTAAGGTTAAAAAAGGATGAATAAGAGATGATCGCGTTTGATTTACAATGTTCCAAAGGGCATATATTCGAGGGATGGTTTGATAACCTGGATTCCTATGAAAAGCAAAACGCCAGGAAGATGGTCAGTTGCCCCCATTGTAATGATACTAAAATCAGAAAAGTGCTTTCTCCTATTACCGCTATTAAGGCTGTTTCCGAGACCAATCCGACACCTAATGAAAAAAATATTGATTATAAAAAGCTGGCTAAAGAAATGATTAATTATATCAATAGAGATTTTGAGGATTTAGGCACAGATTTTGCCAAAGAGGCCCTGAAAATCCATTATGGGGTGTCAAAAGAAAGGAACATCAGAGGATCAGCAACAGAAAGTGAAGAGAATACTCTGAAGGAGGAAGGCATCCAATTTCTGAAGATACCTATGGTTAAAATCGATGATGATAAAAAGAACTGACATGGACGAGATTCCCTCAGCAATGTCCGGTTAGGATCTTGTATATAAACAACGCCTGCTTGACGGCATGGGAGGTCCTTTTTTTAAGAGTGAAATGGGCGGCCTGCTGAGGGCCTGGCATTTAAAATATAACCGCGGGCGGCGGAGCGTCTCAGGCGCTTGTCA